>Ga0116170_10002096_pt1 | contig 19560 bp, 7 predicted proteins | sample AD_JPNHW1_MetaG_FD_89797 | JGI IMG/M metagenome (GOLD analysis project Ga0116170, IMG submission 89797) | Active sludge microbial communities of municipal wastewater-treating anaerobic digesters from Japan - AD_JPNHW1_MetaG | ecosystem: Engineered > Bioreactor > Anaerobic > Digestate | place...
CAGCTTTATCGTAGCACCGGGTGCCGCAACTTTGAGTGTGCAACTGGCCGCGCCCCCCGACGGAAACCCGGCGCTCGTTTATCTGCACTACACTCTCGAAGGAAACACCGTTGCATCTTACCCGCTCGCTCTCAGCGGCACGGCCGCCACGTTCACCTGGAACCTGTCAGATGGCCCGCAGCCTGCTGTTCCGACAACCTATGTCATGTATCTCAAAGACACCAATGACGACTTCTCGCTAGAAAATCTTAAATGGCGCGTCGATAATGCCACGCCAACGGTAACCGGCCTGTCATTCAGCGGTGGCGAGAATAATGCCGCTTCTTCGACAATCTATTTCAATCCATATCGCCACCCGTCTATTTCGCCACGATTTCAGGCGCCTGCCGAATTAGAAGCACCGAGAATGAGGGTTCGCAGCGCAGTATCTACTGATACTTACCAGCTGGCTGCCGCCGGCACCGGTTACTGGTCAACGAGCTTTACGGGCATCGCCAGCCGTGTATCAACCCGACTGCCCGATGGAAATTATGATATCGGGCTTGTCGATGCCGCCGGCAACCTTGCCGCTTCAGGCAGCGAAAACCTTTACACCATGGTAATCGATACCGCGACACCGGTAGTCAGCACTTACAGCATGTATGTTGCCAGTCATCCTGTTTCGGTATTCTCACCGAGCGCGGGCAATCTCGATGTGTTTGTCACTTCAACCGACACGCTCTCAGCGACCGGCGTCTACTATATCGAAATCTACAACATCGGCGGTGCCAGAATCAGCAGACTGCCGCTCGTGGCATCGGCCAGCGCTTACCTGGCCAGCTGGGATGGTCGCAACGACCAGGGCAATCTGGTTACAGACGGCGACTACACCATCAAAGCAACTGACTATGCCGGCAATACAGCCGCGACCATCGTTACCATCAGGGCGATCACCAGCGAATTCAAAGTTACCGGTGTGACGCAGGTCAGCTCGATGTCGGCAAAAATCTGGTTCAACCAGGAACTCAACGGCATCAGTATCAACAATCTCTCGTTGACGGCTACCCCGACCCTCAACATCAGTAATGTCAGCTTAACCGACAGCATGTCGATCTCGTTCACGACAACCACTGCATTCACCGATGGTGTTACTTACACTATCAGCGTTGCCAGCGGCGCTGCCGGTGTGAGAAGCATTTATGGCGCATCGCTGACCGGCACTGGCAATCAGACATCGTTGACTGCCGATGGCAAAGGCCCGGTGATTGCGTCACACAACTTTACCGGTCTGAGCAACCAGAAAGAATTCAACATTGTCTTTGATGAAGCCTGCGACTCTGCCAGTGCGGGCATCGCCGGCAATTATACCCTCAAAAATGCCAGCGGAACAAGCATTGCTCTGACCCAGGCATTCGCCCAGAGCGATCAGAAGACTGTCAGACTGGTTGCCGAAGTTACTTTAACCGAGAATCAGACTTATACGATTGTGCCCGACGGGGTAACTGACCTGTTTGGCAACCTGGCACCGGCTACTGTTTATGAGTTTCAGGGCCGCGACCTGACGGCACCGAAGATCACTGTATCGGCCTTTTCGAACCCGGCCAACGAGAGTGACATCATCGTTCTGGCCACCAGCGATGAAAAGCTGAGCGCGGCTCCGGTTCTTTATGTGAAGCACGGTTCAGCATCGACCATCAACACGGTCATGCAGGCCCGCAGCGGCAATCTAGTCTTCATGGCAGGCGTTTCACTGAATGCTGCGAATGGCAGCAGCGGTTCGTTGCTTGTCAGGGGCGAAGATCTTTCTGGCAACCAGGGCACCGGCGAAGGCACCTTTACCATCGCCTACGTGGCCGCCAGTCTGAAAGCCAGCGTCGTATCGGGCGACAGGCAGTTGCAGCTTAACTTCTCAGAAGACAGCCTTAAAGGCGATGCGATCGTAAAAATACTGCAACACCGCCTTGAATACCAGAGTAATGCTAACGGCCAGCTTATGGCTTCGATGCAGAATGAATACCGTGCGGCACGCGGCCTGCGTTATTCACTGCCTGGCGATACAGAGATTCAGAACAGCCGTGAACTTGTGCCGGTAAGTGATGCCTACGAAATCAGCATCGCATCAGACAAGATCAACCTCGGCTTCAGCGTTGCACTCTCGGCACCTCAGGCAACCGAAACTGCCGGCCTTGGTCTGTTCAACCAGAACGGCAACGTCTGGAAATTCATCACCGCTGACCTGAACGACGACGGCGCCTACGCCGCCCGCCTGACTTCAGCGCAGATGCTGGCTGTAATGAGAGATACGGTTGCCCCTGAAGTCACATTTGATACTGATGTAGCCGCTGAAGAACCCTTCAGTGTTTCAAGACCCGAATTCACAGGTCAGATCAAGGAAGCAGGCTCTGGCCTGGCAGCAGACCAGGTGGTTGCTCATATCGATTCAGGGCTGGCTCAGCCGATAGCGATCGACAGTCAGGGCCGGTTCAGCTTTAAACCCATGGCCGAACTTACCAGTGGTCATCATGACCTGGTCATCAAGGCCTCTGATAGAACCGGTAATCGCAGTCAGTCGGCTACCATAAGGTTTCAGGTCAAGCTGCCGCTGCAGGTCACTCAGATCATGCAGTACCCGAACCCGGCCAGTCGGCGCGGTTACATCAGAATCAGCGCCAACAGTGGCGATCTTAATGACGATCTGGTGAGTATCAAGATCTACGACACAGCCGGACACAAGGTTATCAAACTTAACAATGTCAGGGCGGTCAAGGAAAATTACGGCGCGGGCGCTTCCCGCTACCTGTATGACGTTCTGTGGGATCTGCGCAATGAAGCTGGCAAAGAGGTTGCCAACGGGGTTTACCTGGCAAAAATTGAAGTGCGTGACCCGCTTAATCCGTCGATCAAAGTCAAGAAGACCTGCAAACTGGCAGTATTGAGGTAACAACATGCAGAAACACAAAGCCAATGAACTTCTCAGAACTGCATTCGCCATATTCATCGCTGCGATTACCATGGTAATCGGCTGTGGTGGTGGCGGCGGTGGCGGTGACGGGCGTCAGATACTTCCGGGCGAGAACCCGGCTGGCCCGATCATCATCACCGGAACAGGCACCGGCACTGGAACTGGAACCGGGACAGGGACAGGCACAGGCACGGGTACGGGAACCGGCACCAGCATCACGGTCGAAAAGAAGATCGAAAATGCCTGGACAGTTATGGATTCAGCGAACTGGGGCGGAGCAATTTCGCATTTCTCTGATATTCTTGCCGACTCGCGATCAACTTCGGCTCAGCGCCAGAAAGCTTACAACGGCCGTGGCTGGGCAAAAGCCAAATACTACAAAACTATCGAAGGGCTTGAAGACTTCAAGGCTGCGGTGCAGCTTGGCAGCCAGGATCCGGGCAGTTATCGTGAATCACTACTAGGTTACGCTCTGGCGCTGATTCAGGCTGGCGGCGATGCCAACATCAGAACCGCCACCGACATTCTGGCTGAACAGATAGGTCTCAAGAACACCGCCTATAAACTGACGCTTGAACATCTGAGTATAGGTGTCAGTTCACCCGAGGCGCATGCCATGACCGCTTATGCCTATTTCTGGCGCAATGATGCCGGTGACGATGCGCTGGCCAAAGCACAGATCAAGCAGGCGAAGCTCGAAGATACTTCAATTACAGGGACGGTTCATCAGGTTTATGCCACATTAAAAGCAGCAGGACTTGATATATAGCCACACATTGAACGGGAGTTCTGGTTCGATGCCGGGGGTGGTGCAAACCGCCCCCGGCGTCATTTTGCGAACAAATCAGGAATAGCAATGACAAAAAAATGAATTTTTCCTGAATTAAATTGCTCTGTATGCCGATTAGTTAACTTGAATAGTCGAAAACTATCAGTTCCACCCGGAGGAACCATAAAATGGCATACAAGCAGGCAAACGAAAAATTCAGCAGCATACTTATCAGCAGTGTAGTTTTACTAATTCTGCTGCTGGGGGCTTCGCCTGGCTGGGCTGATATTTCCCAGGCCCAGGTTGTCATTTCATCTGACAATAACGGTGATGGTGTCGCCGGTATCGGCGACACGATTACCATTACATGCCGATCAACCACGACCGACACCACTGGTGAGTTTCCATACGTGTCGGCTCCGGCCATGGGGATAACCAACCTGACCCTGGCACAGTTGGCCGGGCAGCTCTACTCAGCCATTTTGACTGTTTCTCCGGGCAGCGTTAATGGCGATGTAGCTTTCACTTTTGGCGATGGTTCGGGTTCTGCACCCCAGAGAACGATTACGGTCGATAACCGTCGCCCGAATTCGCAGTATGGCCCGACCGCCAACCTTGGAACCGGCAATGGCGGAATCTTCAAACTTAATGACCCCCTGGTTATTGAACTTGAGCTAAACAGCGTTGCTGATAATGATTCGGTGGCAGCCAATCTGACTGCCCTTGGCCTCAGTGCCAACGCCAGGTTTTCGCCCAATGGTGCTAATGCTTTCAAACTGCCGATAACTGTTCCAACTGGCCGCGAAGCCACAATGCAGACCCTGCCGGTCACCGCCATGGATGACGCGGGCAATACCACAACCTGGAACACCGTCTCGATAAGTTACGACACGATCGTGCCGATGATAAAATCGGTGCTGATAACCAACACCACCGCTAATAAACCTTACATAACCGCCGGCGATGCCATCAAAATTTCGGCCACAGTCAGCAATTATGACAATGACACCCTGGTTGCCTCAAACACGAAGCTATTCGGAACGAACCCGGTAACCCTGAGCAGGGAAGCCGGTGGAGCTCTTGGCCTTGAAGCGGTTTTTGAAACGATTGTTTACGTTACTGAAGCAGACCTGATTCAGAATTCATTCATCTTCTTCGAAGTCACTGCCACTGACGACGCTGGCAACAGTGTCAAGAAAACCTCGAATTCACTGCGCATCGACAGTATTCCGCCTGAATTTGCAGGGGATCTGTCGATGAAGATTTTCCGGGGCAACACCAATATCACTAATACCAACCGCAATGCCATCATCAACGATGTGCTGCAGATTTCTGGCAACGTTGCCGTTGGCATGAAAGATATCACCCTGACCGTTGACCTCAGCGGCATCGGTGGCGTGAGCAACCAGATCGTGCCTTTTGCAGACGGTTCAAGCGCCCCGAATCTTGGCACCACTTCTTTCAGCCTCGATTATCCGGTTTTTCAGTATACCTCTGAAAACAGCACACCCCGTGCCTTTACTGTGACCGCCAAAGACATCGCCGGAAATCTGATCACCAGGGTCACCCTGCCGATCATCTACGTCGATAACTACCCCCCCACCATCAGTGGTGGCCAGATTCAGAACGTCAGCAGAACGGGTCAGGCGGGGCGCTATGGTGACCAGATCGCAATTACTGCCACCGTTGGCAACCTCGACAACGGCTCGGTCTGGGTCAACCTCGAAAAACTCGGGGGCGCCGCCAGCAGCACTCTCAGCCCCTACGGCACCGCCTACCGCCTCGATCATGTTATCAGCGACCCGCTGATTGGCGGCATTGTTGACCAGTCGATGAGCTTCCCCGTCTACGCGGTTGATGATTCTGGTAACACAGTGGTCACAACTACCGGCAACCTGCATATCGATAATGAGCCGCCCCTGATTCTTACATCAAGCTACACGGTTAACCCGGTATTATCGGCTTCACACCCTTATGTTAAGGCCGGCGACCGTCTGACCTTCAAGGTGCAGCTCGCCAGTTCGAGTTCTTCGATTTATGACGGTCAGACAGTTAAGATCTATCTGAACGAACTTGGCCAGGCCACCCCGGTCGAAATGACCTATGCCGGCGGTTACTACACCACCAGCATCACTGTAATGGCTGGCAGTCTCAATTACGAACACTATTTCAGTTTTACCGCCACTGACAACAACGGCAACGAAAAGAGTGGCGTCATACAAGTTCCGGTTGACAACTCGGTTCCGGATGTAGGGCCGATGGGTGTGAACTTTTTAACCGACCAGCCGAAAGCCGGCATAATAAACGTCGGTGACCGCCTTGAATTCATTATTCCGGCCAACGATAAGGATGAAGGCTTCTGCGTTCTCGACCTCTCGATGGTTGGCGGCAGCAGCACCACAATTCTGACCAACTACGATACGGTTCTCAAGCGTTATTACATCGTGCATGACTGCGTTATCGCCGATGTTGAGAATCCAAGCTACGTTTTCAAGGCTATTGTCTATGATAAGGCCGGCAATGTAATGAATTCGCTGTCACCGACCTTCACGGTCGATTGCCGCATGCCTTCGATCACCAGTTTTATCGCCACAGTTTCAGAACTCAAGGGCAAGGCCGGGGTCATCAACACCGGCGACAAGGTCAAGTTTACCGCTGAAGTAGATCTTTCACTTCTTGACGATGGAATTCCGACGGTTAACCTGACGGCCCTCGGCGGCAATGCGGCCCAGCAGCTGTATGACGATGGCGCCCACAATGACGGCATTGCCAATGACGGCGTCTGCGCCTTCACCCACACGGTAATCGCCGGCGAAACCGACGGCGAAGATATGGCTTTTACGCTTCTGGTGACCGACAATGCCGGAAACCGCATAACCAGCTCGGCCGGCCCATTCCATGTTGATAACAAGGCCCTGGTCATTTCGTCAGTAACCAACATTCAGAAGCAGGATACCAACGGCAACACGATCATCGACCTAGATGGAAAATACACGACCGCGGCTTCATACGCCACCGACAGTGTGGTTCTCAGAGTGCTGTTCACCGGCAATACCGCCGACAACCCGTTGGTAACCGTTGATTTGACCAAACTCGGGCACAATGAGATTGCCAGCACCGTTCCATGGATACTTGGCACCAGCGGCTTCGAAGCTGAAGTCACTATTGAACCGAGGGTCGGCACCACCAATAACGAAGATGTGAAACTCACGGTTAAAGTCACCGACCAGAACGGCAACGAAACGGTTGCCCAGGCCGTCAATGCCGTGAAAGTCGATAACAAACCGCCGACCATTGAAGTGTATCCGATCACTTTTGTTTCTGACGGTGGGCGTCTCGGCGAAGCAAATCTTGGTGATGTCATTCAGATCAAGGTTAAAATGACCAATCACGATGGCATACTGCCAATGATCGACTTCGTTAATCTCTACACCGACAATGGCCTGACTCCTCCGAGCCCGACACTTTTCCCGCCCAGCCCGACCGGCGGCAACGAATTTACCTACAACTGGTCGATTCCACAGGGTCTCGGAACCTTGAGTTCACTGGTAATTATCGCCCTTGACGCTTCAGGAAACATGGCCTACGCCTACACCCTGCCCGTCAGATTTCTCTCGAAAACCCCGACATTCGCGGGCTACCCGCAGACACGCGCTGACCTGATCAGCGATGTGAATCAGAATAACATCATCAATCCGGGCGATTCGGTTAAAATCACCTGCGTTCTCGACTCAATCTTCAACATCAACAATGCCCCGCCGGCTGAAGTTCTTGTGGATATCCGCAGCCTGACGAACAGCACCAGCGACGATTCGCAGGCAAGATATTATGACGGCGATTCAAAGACCTGGTGGGTGCCGCTCACCTTTGTTAACAACGTTGGCTCACCTTACGTTTACAATGGAACCTTCGTGGCTTCTTCAAGTCTTTCTGGCCTTGATGCCACTACGGTTGCCTTTAATGCCAAGGTTCTTCACCCTGATACCCCGGCGATTGTCATGGCCACCACCATTATCACCACCAACCCTGATCAACCGTTTGGTATCGACACTCAGGTTCCGGCCCTCAAAATTGGTTCGGTGCCCCGCATGCAGATTGTCGAAGAAAATGGCGATAATCTGGCCTCTTACGCCGCCAACATCAGCGATATCATCGCGATTCAGGCCGAAATCGAGCGTCTGTCAGACCCGGGTTCGGTCACGGTGGTGATTTCGAAAACCATCGGCGGTCTTGAAGTTTACCGTGCGCCAATGTTTCAGATAGTAGGCTCGAATCTCTGGGGCGCAACGATTACCCTGGCCACCGGCACGAGAAATAACATTGAACCACTGGCAGATGGTGAGTGGCGCATTGTCGATGGTGATGCCGTGAATATGCGCATCTACATGTCTGATGATGCCGACAACCTCGCCACTTCAGCAGCGATTATCCCAAGCCCCGTAATTACCTTTGATAACAAACCGCCGCTGATCAACAAAAGCACAATAACCAAACGCATTCAGTCGTTTGAAAGAAACAACGAAGCCTGGGTCGCCAATGCCGGCAACGGTGTTGCTTCTGACAGCATTTCTGCCTGGGTCGATATGCTTGAACCAACAGCCAACAGCAAAGCATGGGTAGATTTCACCATGATTGGTGCAACTTCTACATACATGCTCAAACCGAACGCGGTCAATGCCACCCGTTTCGAAACCGTTGCGGGGGTCTCTTACCCAGATATGTATGCGCACCTGAACCTCGATTCAGACGCTTACGACCTGGCTACTCACACCTTCAGAATCTACGTAATGGACAGAGCCGGCAACAAAGACTACGTCGAAGACATCTACAACCAGCTCGCCGTCGATACCCGCCGCCCCGAAGTCACCTATGCCTCTTATGATAACGGCGTTTTGAGCATCTGGTTCTCTGAAATGATTCAATACCAGACTTTCAACATCGATTACGTCAGAATCGGTTACAAGCCTGATCAAACCGATGTTCAACTGTCGCTTGGCTCGGCAGTGCAGCTGAACTCGGCAGCAGACCTGCTCTTCACCGACACCGACAGCACGGTGATGAATATTCAGCTCGATTCGCAGACCAAAGCTGCGATTGCCGACTGGGGCAAGAAAACGCTCTATATTTCGCTTGCCACCAATAACGTTCAGACCGCCCTTGATAACTTCAACCCGATCGGCAAAGACGTGGCCGGCAACTGGATCAGACCGATATCACGCAACATCACGCTGACCACTGTTGATATTCCGAATGATTACACGGTGCGGCCGAATCTGATTGGTGGTCGCTACGTCGCCAACCTGACTGACGCCGACCGCAGATCATTGTATCTTGAATTTGACAAGGACATTGACCCGACCACTCTCACCCCTGCTTCTCTGCAGCAGCTGGCGATCTGGTATAACAAGTCATCGAGCAACGAAACCTGGGCCAACGCCTATCGCTTCAACACCCTCGCTCTCGACACTTTTGACCCGAACGATACCGAAAATACCAGCAAGGTTCTGAGAATCGAGATTTCTCAGGAAGCCCAGGACTGGATCGCTCTGAAGTATGGTCGCCTTGGCAGCCAGATACACTTCCAGATCAACGGCACTGATTATGAACCGCCGCCCTACCCGAGCACCAACCCGACCCTGGTCAGAGACTTTGAAGGCAACAGTGTCAAGCCGATCCTGCCGGCCAATGCGGTTGCCGCGGCCCTCACCCCGTTGAATACTTCCTTTCAGATCAGTTCTAACATCACTCTCGACCTCTCGAGCGCTGACCCGATGCTGACCATTAACATGCAGAACCGCAGGGCCAGACTGTTCGACGACACTTACAGCGAAAGCACTCTTACCATCGCCCGCACCAGACCGGTTGATCTCTCTCGTGTCTACATCTACGAAAAGGCCGAAACCAATACCGGCCGGTCGATTTCGCTTGGGAGCATTACGAATGTTAACCCGATGGTTAAATGGACAGGCACCGGTAATTATTCAGATCTGAACGATTTCGCTTCAACCACGGTCAGAATACCGCTGACGGCCGAAGCGCTCAAGACCATTCTCAGCTGGGGAACCAGCGAATTCTATCTTGCCTGTTCTACCAGTGCCTTTAAAGATCTCTGGGGCAATGGCAGCGACATGTATCCGGGCACCACGAGCACCGGTGCCAAGCTGACGACCATCAAGCCTTCAGGTTACACACCGGCAAAGATTCACACGGTGGCTGTCACTCCGGTCAAACCAGATTCTGCGCTTTTCAAAGGTCAGCCGGCCGACGGTTTTGTTTACGAAATCGCTTTTGACACGGCCACCCTCTCTGCCGATGTGCGCGTGCCGATCGCCCGCGACATTCAGCCGACCCTCGAACTGTTCAGGCAGGACAACAACGAAAGACTTGATACCGGCCGCTTTATCGGGTGGCTCGAACATAATCAGGGCGGGGTTACCCGGACTGCCATTCAGTTCGCCAACACCGGCCTGGCACAATCGGGCAATCATCAGAAAGTTCCGGTTTATGTTCGGCTGACTGGATTTACGGACATTTTCAATGTCGACAATCGTCAGAATGGCCAAGCCTCGGCGGCTTTTGACCTCAGCAAGAAAGTTACCACCAGCGATTATCAGTATGGTTTTAACCAGGTAACCAGTTACACGATGGTCTTCGACAATGCGGCTCCATACGCGCTGCAGGCTTCTTCACCAGCCACCATCGGGGTAACCGGTGCGGGCAACCTCAAGGTAACCGTTGACTTCAATGAAGCGATGGATGCGACCAACAGCAGTGCGTTCAGACCGACCTTGCGCCTGTTGCAGGGTTCGAGCACTGTCATGTCGTTTGCCTGGAGCAGGTGGGTAGATTCTGATACAGCCGAATTTGTTAACAGCGGTGCTTTTGACAGCAGCACCGCCCAGGGTGTATGTTTCTACGCGGTCACCGGCGGCTATGATGAAGCCGGCAACAAGGGCAGCGACAAGACCCTTGCCACTTCGGTCACCATTCACTCGAAAGGCCCGTCGATTACCGCCTTCAAAGTGCAGACCCTGCAGTCTACCACAGCCAATTATGCTGACGACTATGCTTTCAATGCTCCTTACAGCCCGAACGTCAGCTCAGACTTTGCCAATCCGACCAATTTGCCCGGGGTTGCCACCATCAGTATCGAATTTTCGACCTTCCCTGTCGATGCCACCGGCTGGGTGCGCATCTACAGCAGCGATGGCAACACTCTGATCAACACCTTGAGTGCGGCACCTTCGTCTTCGGGCAGCACCTGGCAGGCGGTCTGGAACGGCACCAAGTCAGACGGCCAGCAGATCAGCGGCGAACTGCCGATCACCTACGAATTGCGTTTCTACGACCTTGCCGGCAACGAAGGCAGTCGCCGGGGCAGTATTGTTTACGACGTTCGTGCCCCGAGGGTTGCCGAATGGCAGTTTCCGAATCTCAAAGTTCTTAACAACAAGGCCTATTACAGCCCGACCGTCACCAGTATGGCCAAGATCAATGCCATCACCGGCGATATTGGCCAGGGAATGAAAATGCGCCTCACCAAAACCGGCGAGCGGATTAACACCTATGTCATGAGCAGCTTTTCGAGTTCTGGTTACACCCTGAACTTTGACGGCAAGAGCACTGACAGCGTGCCTGCCAATCTGTCAGGCAGTTACGAAGTTACCCTGGTCGATCTGGCCGGCAACCTGGGTGTGCCTCTGACCACTAACAGCCGGGCAACCGCCACCCTGGTCATTGACCGGGATGTGCCGGTTCTTGAAAGAATCAACATGTATAGGGTTGCCAAAGGCACAAACGTGGCGATTGGCGATGCCGTTACCCGCTTCAATTCAAGAAAGAACGACCTGCGCATTGAAGTTGTCGAAGGCACCTACCTGACCGAACCGCTGGGTTCTGGCACTGCGGTGATTAAAATCATGTCAGGTTCGACGCTGTTGCGCGAAATCATTACCCAGCAGGTTGATGTTCTCTCGCCGTTGTTTGCCATCTGGGATGGCAACGACAACAATGGCCAGCCGGTTAACGATGGCACCTACCGGGTAACTGTCAGTGACCTGGCCGGCAATACCGCAGCACTTGGCGCTGACATCACTATCGTAAGATCAGTCTTCAAACTTGAAAGTGTCAGTCAGGTTGGGCTAAATGGTATCCGCATGACTTTCAGTCATGACGTGCTTGCCAGCACGGCCGAAGCCTCGACCAAATACGCGATCAAGCCGATAGACCCGACCGGCCTGTTAATCTCTGGCATCAAAGTCAGCACCACCAGCCCGCGAGTGGTTACCGCTTCGATCACCCCGGCTCTGGGAGCAGCACAGAACGGCAAGCTCTACACTGTTACTGTAACGCCTCTGGCCGTCTTCAGCGTCGATGGCGACGAAATCACTGCCGGAAACAACGAGCAGAGCTTCACTGCTGACTCACGTGGTCCGATTATCAGTGCCATAACCTACGATGGCGTAACTTCACAGAAAAAGTTCAACGTGGTATTTGATGAACAACTCGAAAGCAGCAGCGCTTTGAACGCCGGCAATTACAAGCTTTCGCTGGGTTCAACCAACGTCTCAATCGATGAGGCGGTTATCAGAGCCGATCTTAAATCGGTCACCCTGACTGCCGCATCTGACATCACCGAGGGCCAGACCTACAGCCTTACGGTTACCGGGGTTAAAGACCTCACAGGTAACAGCAGCGAGAGCAGCATTACGTTTGAAGGTCGCGACATCACCCCGCCAGTGCTTACCCTGACTGCATTCAGCAACCCGGCCAATGAATTCGATATCATTCTGGTAGTTAAAGCCAATGAAGACATTTCGGGTCAGCCTGCAGCGACGATTACCCAGAGTGGTGGCACCGCAGTTTCACTGCTGCTGAATTCTGGCAACGACCTGCGCATGTTCATTGGCGGTGCCCATCTCGACCGCAATTACCCTGGCGTCGCCACGATCAAGGTCAGCGCCACCGACATTTCACAGAATGCCGGTACCGCTAACCTGAGTTTCTCGACGGCCTTTGTAAACGCTTCAATGCGGGCCGCGGTGCGCTCGGCCGACAGCAATGTCGAAGCCGTCTTCGAACCCGGCACTCTTAACGGCGACAGCCTGGTCATGATTCTGCCTGAAGCGCTCAGCAAAGAAAACAGCGGCACTACCACCGGTTCAAGAATCATGCCGAGTGCTCTTGCCGGAATGAGCGCGGCCCAGATCTCTTCGATCAGAGCCAGCAGGGTTGCTGCTGCCAGTGACCGTGCCGCCGGCGAACTTGAGCCTATTGGTCAGGCATACAGCCTGATAATACCTGCGGGTCGTCTGACCGGTTCAGTGGCCATGTCGATGCAGCTCGACGCGCCGCCCCCCGTTGGTTCTGCTCTTTATCAGAGTGATGTTTCGGGCTGGAAAGCAGTTGATTTCACAGCTGAGAACAACAGCGTAAGGTTTACTGCAACAACCGCCGGAACCTTCGCGATGATGCGTGACGTTCAGGCACCGCGTGCCAGCATGGTTAAAGATATAACCGCTGAACCGCTGCGCGAAAGTCGGCCGGTATTCAGCTGGAACCTTGAAGAATACGCTTCTGGTATCGATACTGACAGTGCCGTGGCCGTGCTCAATGGTCGCCAGTATCCGGTAATGATTGATTCAACCGGCAGCCTTGCCAGGTTTGTTCCGGTCGATGATCTGATCAGCGGCAACCATACTATCAGCTTGCGAATTGCTGACAAGGCCGGCAACCAGACAGTGCTGCCGACCCTCAGATTTGTCGCCCAGCCGCCGTTGATCATTCACGAAGTTGTGCAGTTTCCGAACCCGGCACGCAACCGTGTCAGCATGAGAATCAGCACCAATCGCACCGATGTTGATGCTGATGAAATCAGGGTAAAAATCTACGACACCGCCGGGCATCTGGTGATCGCCACCAACGACCTGGTCATGCGTTCAGGCAACAACGGTGCCGGCAAAGTTGTGCAGGATGTTATCTGGGATCTGAGAAACAAGGATGGCAAAGCAGTTGCCAATGGCGTCTACTTTGCGAAAATTGAATTGAAAGACCCTGATAATCATGACCGAAAAACCAAATACACCCACAAGATCGCGGTGTTGCGATGACCCCCAACAGGGGATATGTAGGGAACGGTTTCAAACCGTTCCCCACAACAACGACAACGGGAACGACAATTTGTAATGGAAAGGTTACGCAGGAGATAAAATAATGAACAGAAAATCAATCATGCTGTTTGCCATATTATCAATCATTCTGATCGCCAGTGGTTGCGGCAGTGGTGGTGGCAGCGGCCGTTACACCATTCCTGACGAAGTGCCCTCTTCAGGCACCGGCACGGGCGGTACCGGCGGCACGGGCGGCACCGGTGAAACAAGTGTTGAATCGCTGATTGCCTCGGGCTGGGAAGATTTCAAATATGGTGCCTTCAGCAGTGCCATCAACAAATACAATCAGGCGCTCACCACCGTCTCTATAACTGACGCCCAGAAAATCGAAGCTTATAACGGGTTGGGCTGGGCACTGACCAAATCGACCGGTGCTGAGTCAGGCTATTCAGCTTTTTCGCAGGCAGCGAAGGTCAACAATGAATCAAGGGTTGGCCTGGCCGCATCTTTGATTCAGCGGGGCCAGAAAGACAGCTTTGCCCAGGCTCTGAAGCTTCTTGAAGAAGTAGGGCTGCGCGAAACTTCAACCACTTTCAGTGCCACTCACCCAATTGGTGTCAGCAATGCCGAAGCACACGCAATGCTTGCCTGGTGCTATTTCTGGACCGGCGACCCAACCCGGGCCGCAACGCAAATCACCTTTGCCCGCAGCATTGAGCAGTCAAACGACAGTTCAGTAACGCAGATATACAATTCTCTCGTCGCCATGGGCCTGACTTTCAACAACTGACATGTGTCAGCCATGGTTTCATCAATGTCGATCCCTGCCTATAAAAGAGCGCATTGAGCATTTCTCACCGATTCGACGGCGCGGCCTATCAGTCGGGTTGCTTTTGCCTAGCTTTGTTCAACAGAGGGAAACATTCGAGAACATAAACGGCGAGCAAGATTGAGAATTTTTAAAATTTTCGTTCATTTTATTATCAGTAATGCCGAAATGATAGATAACCAGTTCTATCGACTTGTAAGGGGAAACAATATGAAAAAGCTTCTAACAACCCTGTTCATGGCGGCTCTGAGCCTGAGCACCATGAGCACGGCTCATGCCGAATCAGCCGGCCAGGCTGGTGCCTACCTGAAGATGGGCGTTGGCGCCAGAGCGCTCGGGATGGGCAGTGCGTTCACTGCTGTTGCCGATGACTCAACCGCCTCGTTCTGGAACCCTGCCGGACTGGCACGCCTTGAGAAGAGCGAAGGTTCTTTCATGCATGCCGATCTGACCATGGATCGCGAATACAACTTCTTCAACTACGCGCATGTTCTGAAAGACAAAAGCGGCAAAAAGAACGGCGTTTTCGCTCTTTCGCACATGAGCTTCGGGGTAGATGGCATTCCGGAAACGCATCTCGCCACTCAACACATCACCCCCGGCACTGCTCTCACCGGCACTGAACCGGCAACCGATGCCAACTATAACTATGATCCGGGCAAAGCAGTCTGGATTTTCGGTTACTTCAAAGACAGTGAAAAGAACACTTTTGGTTCTTATTCACGCAAGCTTTCAGATAAATTTTACGGCGGCGTCAACGTTAAGTATCTTAAACAGGAACTTTACACAAACTCTGCCAGCACCTGGGGCCTCGACTTTGGCTTTCTCTATGAAAGCAGCGAAAAGACAACTCTTGGCCTGACCTTTCGCGATCTTGGCGAAAACCTTGACTGGGACACAGCTTCCGGTCATTCAGACAAGATTCCGACAACCACGACCATTGGTATTGCCCACAAAGCTAACGACAAGCTCACCCTTGCCGCCGACATCAACAAAGTTCAGGACATGGATGCCAAGCTTTTCGCGGGTGCCGAATGGTGGTTGCAGGATTACGCAGCCCTCAGACTCGGTTCACACGATGGCGACCTGACCATGGGTGCCAGTTTCAAACTTGACACCTGGCGTTTTGATTACTCATACGCCGACGAAACGCTCGGTGACGCGCACCGCATTTCTGCTTCAAAGCAGTTCTGAATTTAATTTCCCCAACGCAAGTCCCTCGTCTTTCTCTTGCTTTCAAGAGAAAGATGAGGTATTTTTAGGAACTTGACCGGCAGAAGCAACTGGGAGGGCAAACCATAATTTATGGACATAAAAATTGATATCAGACCCAAAAGCAATAATATCACCCTGGTGGTATTACGCGGTGAAATTGGCGCCGAGACTGTTAATCAATTCAAGGACAAAATTGACGCCATTATCAATGAAGGTCGCAAGCGGCTGATCCTGGATTTTCAGGAAGTCACCTACCTTAATCCCATTGGGCTGGGCGTGATCGCCGCCACCCTCAAGAAAGTTAAAAAAGACAAGGGCAATCTCAAACTCATTAATCTGACACCCTCAGTGCAGGAGCTTTTTGAGATGACGCGCCTGACCAAAGTATTCGAGATTTTTGACTCAGAAGAGAGTGCCATAAAGAGCTTTAACTGACCCTCCCCTTCCCTGCCAGGTGAACTGCCGCGCGTGTTGTACAAAAAGTCAAAAGAATTTCAAGTTTCCGGAACTACCAGGGTATATGCCCTGATCGGCGATCCGGTTGCGCACTCTATCAGCCCGTCTTTCTGGAATGCCGCGCTGCGCCACTCTGAGATTGACGCCATTTACATAGCGATGCAAGTTGGCAAAGCCTGCGCCCCGGCAGCATTCAAAGGCATTGAGGCCCTGAGCATAGCCGGTATCAATGTTACCCGCCCTCTTAAGCGAATGGCTGCTGAATATTGCCATATTTTAAACGAACCGGCCCGGAGTACGGGCGCCGTTAATACCATCAGGTTCAGCGAGCATGGTGGCGAAGGCTGGAACACAGATGCAACAGGCCTGTTGCGCATTCTAACCCGGCTCGACCTGCGGGGCCGCCCGGCACTGATCATGGGTAATGGCGCTTCAGCTGCGACGGCTGTCTGGGCCATCAAAAAATGTACGGATGCTCAGATTTTTATTCTGGGCCGCAGTTTTGCAGAACAACCCGCGGTCAACGGTCTTGAAACATGGCCCGCCGACCCGCAAATCAATTGTCTGGCCTGGAATGATAAAAACTTTTCCTATGCGGCAGGCGAATCTGCTATAATCGTCAACACTACGCCGCTAGGGTGGTCTACAGAAGATTTTGTTCCTGAACTTGATAAATGTCTTGAAAAAAACAAAGTTTTTGTCGATTTTAATTATGCGCCAGATTCAAAGCTGGTCGCTTGCGCCCGCAAAAGTGGCTGTGTGGTAATTGATGGTCGTGAACTTCTGCTTGAACAGGGGCTCGAATCTTTCGAGATCCTGACCGGGTGTGAGGCACCGGCTGAAATTATCCGCAATTGCATTTATTCATGATGAAATTACTGAACTGCTTGCTTATAACGACAATTTGAGGCATTATTTCTGGTAAAGAAATAAGGAAGGAACTGCAGATATGAATCAATCTCTTCCTGCACAGCCAGGAGCCCCGGTCGGGGCCGGTTCCGGCGCACCGCCGGCCGCCGGACAACCCACTCCAAAATCTGCGGCTGCAACTTCGATTCTTGCCAAGAAAATGCGCCTTGGCGACGCTCTTATTTCTGAAGGTCTGATCAATGAAGAACAGCTGCAGCAGGCTCTGGCTCTCCAGAAGAAGAGCGGCAAACGACTTGGCGCGGTGCTGGTCGAAATGCATCTGGTCACCGAACAGGATATCGTCCAGATTCTGTCGAAGCAGTTGCGTATTCCTTTCATTGACCTTTCGAACTACCTGATCGACCCGGTTATTGCCAAGCTGGTTCCCGAACATATCGCCAAGCGCCACATGTTGATTCCGATCAACAAAGTCGGCAACAAGCTTACGGTCGCAATGGTTGACCCGCTCAACATCATCGCTATCGACGACATTCAGCTGATGACCGGCCTGATGGTCAAACCGGTTGTCGCGACGCATACCGACATCAATAAGGCCCTCCAGGATGCCTACGGCGACGTAGCCCAGAAGGACAAACTGATGGATGACCTTGAAGATATCGGGCATGCCGACGAAGAAAACCTCGATGGCCTCGGGGAACTCGGCGAAAACGATGCTCCGATCATCCGTCTCTGCAACCTGGTAATTTCGCAGGCAGTACAGAACGGCGTTTCAGATATTCATATCGAACCCTTTGAAAAAGAATTGCGCATCAGATACCGCCAGGACGGCATGATGTTCACGGCGATGAACCCGCCGAAGAAGGCTACCGCCGCCATCACCTCCCGTATCAAGATCATGTCGTCGCTGAACATCGCAGAAAAGCGTCTGCCCCAGGACGGTCGTATCAAAATCAAGGTTACGAACCGCATGATTGACCTGCGCGTATCGGTTTTGCCGGTAATCTGGGGCGAGAAAATCGTAATGCGAATTCTTGACCAGACCTCTTTGAAGGTTAACCTTGAAGACCTTGGGTTTGAACCGAAGACTCTTGAGCGCTTCAAATCAGGGATTGCATCCCCATACGGCATCATTCTGGTAACTGGCCCAACCGGTTCGGGTAAAACCACGACCCTTTATTCGGCACTGACTTCGGTCAACTCGATCGACACGAACGTCATGACCGCTGAAGACCCGGTTGAGTATATGTTGCATGGCGTTAACCAGGTTCAGTGCAAACCTGAAATCGGTTTAACCTTCGCTGCGGCGCTGCGCTCTTTCCTTCGCCAGGACCCAGACGTCATCATGGTCGGCGAAATTCGTGACTTTGAAACCGCCGAAATCGCCATCAAGGCTTCGATGACGGGCCATCTTGTTCTTTCAACGCTGCACACCAATGACGCCCCGGGCACCATCGGTCGTATCGTAAACATGGGCATTGAGCCATTCATGGTAACTACCTCAGTAATTCTGGTTCAGGCTCAGCGTCTGGTTCGCAAAATCTGCAAAGACTGCAAATTTGAAATAAAGCCAAGAGCTGAGCAGATAAGCCAGTTCGGCATTACCCCTGAACTGATACGCCGCATTGACCTGCCGCATATAAACGAAAAGAACATGCTTTTCTATAAGGGCAAAGGTTGCGAATCATGCAATAACTCTGGCAGCCGTGGTCGTATCGGGGTTTACGAAGTAATGATGATGTCGGAACGCCTCAGAGATATCATTTTGAACGGCGGTTCGACAGACGATATTCGTCGTCAGGCTATTGAAGAAGGCATGTTGTCTCTGCGCGAGTCTGCTATGCGCAAGGCACTTACCGGCATGACCTCGCTCGAAGAAGTCGTTCGCGTTACCATGGGCGAACACTGATCAGGCCTGCAATGGCGGCTACCAGTTTCCATGGTTGCAGTTAAAGATATATATAATGATTAAGGAGCGCGGCGATGTTTGTCCTGAACGATCTGCTGAATCTGGTTATTGAAAACGGTGCATCCGACCTTCATATAACCGTGGGTACTCCTCCGGTTATTCGCGTTGATGGCGAACTGATTCAAACGGACCTTGATGTTCTCACCCCCATGGACACAAGATCCTTGATTTATAACATGCTCACTGCCGAGCAACAGAAAGAATTTGAAGAAAATTTTGAACTGGACCTTTCATACTCGGTGCACGGTTTCGGGCGTTTTCGCGTTAACGTGTACAAGCAGCGCGGTTGTATCGGGGCTGCCTTCCGCATCATTCCGACCAAGATTCCGACTCTTGAAGAACTGCGTCTGCCCGAAAAATTGCGTGATTTCACACGAATGCGCAAAGGCCTGGTTCTGTTCACCG
>Ga0116170_10002097_pt1 | contig 19558 bp, 15 predicted proteins | sample AD_JPNHW1_MetaG_FD_89797 | JGI IMG/M metagenome (GOLD analysis project Ga0116170, IMG submission 89797) | Active sludge microbial communities of municipal wastewater-treating anaerobic digesters from Japan - AD_JPNHW1_MetaG | ecosystem: Engineered > Bioreactor > Anaerobic > Digestate | place...
GCCCGGCTTTAGAGCGAGGCATAATTATGCCTCGCGTCCGGGCCGCAAGGGCGGAGGCAATTTTTACAGCGAAAAATTGCCGAGCCGGGGTCGCGGAAAACCGCTATGCGGTTTATCCGTGACCGCGCGACGCCGCATTTTGATGACCCTGCCGCCGCAGTGACCGGAGTATAAAATTTTATGGTGATCTTTTTCAGTTTTCTTGCCGTTGCTTTCACCCTTACCGGCGCCGGGATAGTGCTTAAATTCGGCGGCCTCAGCAAGCGCGCGCTGGGCCGCGCCCTGGCCTACGCCGCCGGCGTGCTCATCTGCGCCGCGCTGCTCGACATCGTCCCGGCCGGCTTCGCCCTTTCCCCCTCCGCGCTGTCCTACGGCATGCTGGCGGTGCTGCTGACCATCTTCACGCTCGAGAACTTCGCGGCCCACAGTTCCTGCAGCGAATACCTGGAAGACTGCGAGGTGCACCATATCGGCGCCGTCGCCATAGCGGCCATGGGGCTGCATTCGCTGCTGGACGGTTTCAATATCGCAGTGGGGTTCGCCCCGGGCACGGTGGCGGGCATCAACGTGGCACTGGGCGTGATCCTGCACAAATTCGCCGACGGCGTAACGCTGGTGTCTTTGCTGCTGCACGCCGGCAATACCCGCCGCAAGGCGCTGGTCTTCAGCCTCTGGCTGGCCGCCGCCACGCCGGCGGGCGCCCTGGTCGCCGCCCCGCTGCTCAAAGGCCTGCCGCCGGGCAGCGAAGCCTTCATGCTGGGCCTCAGCGGCGGCTCCTTCCTTTACATAGCCATGGCGGACATCCTGCCCCGGCTGCACAAAACTTACGACCGCCTGGCCCCGGCTATTTTCGCGCTGGGGTTCGCCACGGTCTGGCTGATACGCCGCTTCGGAGCCTGATTATGGAACTCAACGACCTGCTTAACAAATTCAGGGAATATTCCGCCCAGGACACCACCGTGCTGGAATACGCGTGGAACTATTCCAGCGAAGCCCACAACACGCAGAAGCGCGCCTCCGGCGAAATGTATTTCGTGCACTGCATGGCGGTGGCGGAGATCCTGGTGGACTACAAGATGGACCTGGAAACGGTGGCGGCCGGCCTGCTGCACGACGTGCTGGAAGACACCAAGATCCCCCACGAGACCTTCCGCAAGGAATTCGGCGACGAGATCTACGAGCTGGTGGCGGGCGTGACCAAGATAGAAACGCTGAAATTCACTTCGCGCGACGAGGCGCAGGCCGAGAACTGGCGCAAGATGATCCTGGCCACGGCCAAGGACATCCGCGTGATAGTGATAAAGCTGGCCGACCGCCTGCACAACATGCGCACGCTGAATTTCCTCTCCCGTGAAAAGCAGCTGGAGATCAGCCACGAGACCATCACCCTGTACGCGCCGCTGGCCCAGCGCCTCGGCATCTTCCGGCTCAAGTCAGAGCTCGAAGACCTCTCCTTCAAATACCTCTTCCCAGACGAATTCCAGAGCCTGCTGAGCAAGGTGCAGCTGCGCTACGTGATGCGCGAGAAGCTGCTCGAGGATTTCAAGAAAGGCGTGGAAAGCCACCTGGGCACCACGCAGATCCCGCACCGCGTGCTGAGCCGCGCCAAGAACCTCTACTCCATCTACCGCAAGATGCTCAGGCAGGAGAAGCCTTTCGAGGAGATCCAGGACGCGCTGGGCGTGCGCATCATCACCGACAGCGTCATCAACTGCTACGCGCTGCTGGGCACCGTGCATTCCGTGTTCAAGCCGGTGGCGGGCTCCTTCACCGACTATATCGCCGTGCCCAAGATGAACCTCTACCAGAGCCTGCATACCAGCGTCATGGCGTCCTCCGGCGAGATCATCGAGATCCAGATCCGCACCGAGGAGATGCACCGCATCTCCGAATACGGCATCGCCGCCCACTGGCGCTACAAGCTGGGCGAGAAAGGCGCCGACCAGCACCTCGACGAAAAGCTCAACTGGCTGCGACAGTGGATAGAATGGCTGCAGGACATCAACAGCCCGCGCGAATTCATAGAAAGTTTCAAGACCGACCTCGAGCTGGACCAGATCTTCATCTTCACGCCCAAGGGCGAAGTGAAGCCCCTGCCGGTGGACGCCACGCCGCTGGATTTCGCCTATGTCATCCACTCCGACATCGGCGACACCTGCATAGGGGCCCGGGTCAACAACAAGATGGTACGGCTGGACCAGCCGCTCAAGAGCGGCGACGTCTGCGAGATAATAACCCGCAAGAATTCCGCCCCGAAGAAGGACTGGCTGACGTCGGTAAAGACGGCCGGCGCCCGCAGCCATATCCGCAAGTACCTCAGGGAACACGGGCAGCTGCAGGACTAGGCCTGGCGACCGGCGGCCCGCAGCGGCGTATACAGGAACAGCAAGGGGCGCCGCGCCCGGAGCGGCTGTTTTTTCCGGCGGCAAATCATGAATTTCACTGAGTTTTCCGAGATCACGCCAGCCAAAGTTGCGGCCCTCAAAGAGCGCATCGCCCGGCTGGGCATAGACCTGCGGCTTATCGACGAGCAGTTCATCCGCGGCTCGGGACACGGCGGCCAGAAGATCAACAAGACTTCCAACAACGTGCAGCTGAAATACCCGCCGCTGGGGCTGGTAGTGCGCTGCCAGCGCGAGCGCAAGCGTTCCCTCAACCGCTTCCTGGCGCTGCGCGAGCTGGTCGACGAGATCGAAGTCAGGATCTCGCCGGAAACCTCGGAACGCCTCAGGGAAATAGAAAAGATCCGCAAAAAGAAAGCCCGCGCCAGGGCGCGGGCTAAATAAAGGCGGCCCCGGCCGCCCCCGCCGCCGCGGCCTGTCAATCCACAGGCTCCCAGTAACATTCGTTGGTATTCCGGGCGCTCTGGCTGCAGGCGGCCTTGCAATAGCATTCGCCGGGCTGGGTATGGGGATAGATCTCCTTGCAATTCCTCCAGCTGCAGCTCCAGGAAACGTTGAACTTGCACACATATCTTTCCTGGCGCTGCGTCTTTACGGTGCGGTATTCCACTTCTTCCATATTCCAGCGCTGGGAAGTATCGGAGCACATGGCCCAGCCGTAGCCGTTCTCGTCTATATTATTGGATTTAAAGGTATACCCGGCCTGGCGTATGCCGCGGCGCGCCGCTTTTGCCGCGGGAACGGCCGGCGCTTCAGCGGCTGCTTCTTTGTACTCCTTCGGGGCAGAGCAGACCGGCGCAGGCAGCGGCGTGCTGCCCGACCAGCCGGCAGCGGTAAAAAAACCGGAACTTTTCAAAGCCCGGCCGTCAAAATTAATTCCGCCCTCTTCCGCGCCCGCACCCGCCGCCGCCACCGCCAGCACCGCCGCCAGAATGAGCCCTGTTTTTTTCATAGTTTTCCCGCCTCCCGGTTCCTTAATATGCTTGCCATGCAGCCTCAACCAGCACAGAGCAATTATTATGCCAACAGCGAACAAAACCAATTTTCACCCTTTTTACACTCGAAAAGCCGGCAGACGCAGCAAACAACCGGTTTTATATTTTCATATGGAAATACATATTTTCATTTGAAAATATTTCGGCGCCTGCCGGGAGGGAGGAGCGCCCTGATCTTGCCTGCCGGTCCGCAATCCCGCCGGGCAGCCGCCGCCCTGGGCGTCACGGCCCGAGCCGCAATATTTGTATACTAGCTATGCGGCGGAGCTGAAAAATCCTCCGGCCCGGCGGCAGCAGGCAAGTTTCAGCGGCCTGGCGCCGCCAAGTACGGCAGATCTACCGGGACAGGTATGGCAACTGAAACAGATAAAGATTACAAGCGCATCCTTCTTATACTTATCGGGCGGCTGGGCGACTATATCGTCACCACGCCTTTCCTCGAAGGCCTGCGGCGGCGTTACCCCGGCGCGGAAATAACGCTGATCACCTCGAAAAAAGCCATGAACCTGGCTGCCTCCAACCGCAACGTGGACCGCGTGTTGATCTTCCGGGGCTGGCACGACCTCCCCGGCGTTATCATGATGTTCGCGACCGCGATGAAAAACTACGACCTGGCCATAGACCTGAACCCGTCGTACAGCCGGTCCTCGCTGTGGCTGATCCGGGCGGGCGGCGCGCGGGAGCGCCTGACTTTCGAAAAAAAAGCGCCCGCCGGGACCTATACCTCGGTGATCAAGCATGATCTGGCCGAAGAGCATTTCCTGGACAAATACGTGAACCTTGCCGGGCTGCTCGGCTTCGTTCCGCCGGAAAACATGAACATAAGCCTCGGCGCGCAACTGCTCGCCGAAGGCGAAAAGCTTTACAAAGGCCTGGGCTTCGCGCCCGGCTCCTTCGCGGTGGCCATCCATCCCGGCAATTTTAAGAAATACGAGACCCGGTGGCCTGAGAAGAAGTTCGTGGAGTTCACGAAGGAATTAATGAAGATCCCCGGGGTTGCGGTCTTCTACCTGGTGGGGCTGGGCGAAGAAAAGGAAACGGCGGACGGCATACTCCGCTTCCTGCCGGGGATAAAACACATCCCCCCCAAATCCGCCGAGCTTACCGGCGCCATCCTGAAGAATACCGGCATGCTGGTCTGCAACAGCACCGGCACGCTGCACCTGGCGGCGGCGGTGGGCGTTCCGACCTTCTCCTTCAACAGGCCGTATACCGAAAAATGCTGGAAGCCGCGCGGGGAAAAGCACTTCGCCATCACTTCCGCCGAAGGCGGCAACTGCCGCGAGATCCCGGTAGCGGACGCGGTAAAGGCCTTCAGGCTGGCACTCGAAAAACTGGGAGCCGCGCGCTAGGACCGGCGCCGGGCAAGCCTGTTTCTCAGTTGAACTTTTTGGCGGCGGCCGCGCCGGCGTGCAGCAGGGCGCGCAGTTCCTCGTCGGTCCAGTTATTCCTGCGGTAGAGCCGCACTTTCAGTTCTCCGGCGTCCAGCGAAAGCTCGGTCAGGTCCCCGCCGGCGGCGAACACGCCGAACGCCGCGGCCCTGTCCGCGGCCGACGGTCCCTGTTCCGGCGGCTCGCAGCGCAGGGTATAGCCGGCCGCCCTGAAACTTTCCGGCACATCGGCCACCTCGGGAGGCAGGAACTCCAGCGGCCGGTGCAGCAGGCCCGAGCGGTGCGCCGCCAGCCTGAGCCCCTGCGGGTTGCCGACGGCGTAACGGAACTCCGCCTCGTAACCGGTCACGCTGCCGTGGTTAGAAACGGAATTAGTGCTGAATAGCGCCGGGATCCCGTCTATTTTCCCGTCCGGGCCGGCCCCGCCGTAGACCCTGGCGGCTAACTTTTTCATTTCATCGTCACCGCCTAAACTTAACCCGCCGAAAAGTTTCCAGGCGAGCCGCAACAACACAAGCATGAAGCAAAGAATGACCGACGCCCCGCCCATGATGAAGAGCAGCAGCATCCCGGGCCGGTCCGGCAGGGTGTCTATCCAGTTCGTCAGGGCGAAGAAAGTGCTGTTGGAGTCCATAGATACGGCTATGCCTCGCTAACGCTTGAAGCGTTTAGCTTCTTTCTGGAACTGCGCGATCAGCGGGGTGAAAGCGGCGGCCGCGCTTTTCGGCAATTCCCTGTACTCCGCGTCGAAGACCTTGAGCCCCCCCTTGTACGCCTCCAGCGGCATCACCAGCGCGTCCCCGTCGCGGATAATAGCCGCCGTATCCCACGACCCCACCGCCACAAAAGGCCCGGGGCCTTTTTCAAAAAGCCAGCGCCCGTTGGAATAATCCGAAGCCGGGTTCCTTACCCCGGCCAGCCGCATCAGCGCCGGCGCCACATCCATATGGCTGGTGACGGTCTCCGTTACCATAGCCGGGCGGCCGGGTTCGTAGAACACCAGCGGCACCCGCACTTCCTCGGCGCTGTATGCCTGGTTGTGGCCGTAATATCCTTTCTCATAGAACGGCTCGCCGTGGTCCCCGGTAATAAGCACCACCGTATCGCGCAGTCCGCCCGTAGCGCCGACCGCTTTCAGAATGCGGCCGATGAAGGCGTCGTCGCCGTACAACGAATTTTTGTACTTGTTGAACAAGGGGCCTACGGCGGCCTTGCTCAACGCCAGCTGGCTTATCCCGGAGGAAGGCTTGAATTTCTCGAACCCGGGCAGGTAATCGTAATTCCCGTGGGAAGCGTCGTAGAAGATGAAGGCGAAATAAGGCTTTTTACGGTCGCGCTGCCTGAGGTAGGAAATAAAATTATCCGAAATGTCGCTGTCGCGCTCGGCGCCGTCGGCGCCCCGGGGTTCGTCGTAAATACCCGCGCGCGGGACGTCCACGAAACAGGTCTTGTTGAATTCGGGATAGCTCAGCTTGGCGGAAGCCGACACCCGCAGGTCGTAACCCTGCCGTTTCAGCACGTCGATGAAAGCCGGGCCGCGCCGTTCCCCCACCACCGGGAACCAGTAATTGCCGTAGAGGCCGTACAAAATGGAGAAGATGCCGAAACGGGTGCAGTTGCCCCCGCTGTAATGGTTCCTGAAGACCGCGGCCCTCCTGGCGAAAGCCGAGGATTCCGGCATCACCTCCGGGTTGAGCATGTCGGCGCGCAGGGAATCCACCACTATCACCAGGAAATTCAGCGGGCGGTCCGGCGGCGCAACCTCCAGCGGCGCGGCAGGATAGGCCAGACCGGAATATTTAAGGTCTATGCCGCCTTTCACTTCATTGTCCAGTTTGACTCCCAGGTACTTGGTGGCGAAGCTGCGTATCCGGAGCGGCTGGTAAAGCGGGAACAACTGCGAATTGCGGGTTATATAGACCGAGTCGTAAAGAGTGCCCCAGGCGAACAGCCCCTTGTCCGCCGCCACGCACAGCAGCAGTAACGCGCCGACCGCCGCGGCCCGCCGGCTGCGCCATTGCAGGGCCAGCTTCTCCGATAAGCGCCAGAACCGCCACTGCGCAAAGCCCAGGGCCGCCGCTATCAGCACGAACAGCGCCTTGGTGCCCCAGCCCTGGTCCAGCGACTCCAGCCCCCCGGGGGTAAGCACCAGGTTGAGCACCATCGAATTAAGGTGGAACCTGAAGATCTTGAAGATCGCGACATCCGTAACCAGCGTCATCTGGAAAGCGGCCAGCAGCGCCGCCAGCAATCCCCGCCCGGGCGCGCTCAGGAAAAGCAGCGCGGCGGGGATGGCCAGCACGGCGTACAGCATTGTGGTGTTGGAAACCAGCGCCGCGCTGACATAGGCCAGTTCCAGCGGATGCCCTCCCGCGAAGAAAAGGTAAATGGAACTGACTGCCAGGGAAAGGCAGAAATTCAGCCCTAAAAACACCGCCAGCCGCTTAAAACCGGGTTTTTCAGTCGCCATGGGTTGATAGAAGTCAAAAACCGCGTAAAAGTGATATAATGATTCTACATATTTATGAAAATGATAAAAATCGCCTTCATAGCAGTTTTTGCAATTTTTACCCTGGGCGCCGCCCTGCCGGCCCTTGAACTGAACGCCGTAAAAGCCGGCGACATACAGGCCCTCGCGGCCGACATCCCCGTACCCGCGGCCAAGGCCATGAACGACGCCGTTTTCCAGGACACGCCCGTAGACCCCGTGATCATCACCGTGCCGGGGCTGAGTTTCGCGGAGATAGGCCCGGACCCGCTGGAGCTGAAGGTCATCCTTAACCTGTTCAAACTCCTTTTTCCGAAGAAGAACGTCAATGAATGCGTACTTTCAACGGAACTGGACGCGCTCAACAATGATTATTTCATGATGGAAGACGGCGATGTCACCCCGGCCCCGACCCGGCGCGTGCCCGACAATTACATCGAGGAAAAGCTCAAGGAACTCCCCGGCTACGCCACCCACGACCTGGTGATCCTCCCTTTCCGCTGGTCCCGCGACCCGGATGACAGCGAAACGGTGATCCCGGAACTGGCCCGCAGGATAACGGAAGTTTACGACCAGTACAAGGGTTCCGGCAGGCCGGTCTATATCCTGGCCCACAGCTGGGGCACCGTACTTTCCCACACCGCCCTGCACATGGTGAACCGCACCCGCCCGGATGTGAAGATAGGCCGTTTTATCACTATGGGCTCCCCGCTGATGCCCGCTAATTTCGTGGTAAAAATGTTCGTCAAGGTAGGCATAAAGAAAGAGCAGTTGGAAAAAGCCGTGGCCAAGCCCGCGATAGTCAGCCAGTGGCGCAATATCTGGGCGGACAGGGACATGATGTCCAACGCCATAACCGCCGCCGACGCCAACACCCAGGTGGACACCGAGGTCGCTTATGTCGAGCCGCTGCTCATAGACCTGATCCTGCACAACAAGCCCCTGAAGAAGGCCGCCCGGGCGGACCTTTTCAAAATACGCAGCATTGGCGACTGGCACGGCTCTTATTTCTTCGATTACAAGGCGACCCTGAAATCGCTGCAGAAAGAAATTTTTATACCTGTCTTCAAGCCCGTGCTGGCCCCCCAGCTGGTAGACGGCATTAATTAGCAGGCCCGGCGCCCTCCGCCCGCGCCAACTGTTTTATGGACCTAAAAAAACTTGCCGTTTTCTTCAAAGAGAGCGGCGCGCCCGCTTTCCGCATCAAACAGGCCCGCGACGCCGTCTACAAGAATTTCGCCGCCTCCTGGGACGAAGTCCCCGTGCTGCCCGCGCCGCTGCGCGAGGGCCTGCACAAAGCGGTGCGCATCCATTCGGTGGACAACCTCGAGACCCTGGTCTCGAAGAAGCGCGACGCCATTAAATTCTGTTTCGGGCTCAAGGACGGGCTCAAGATAGAGACCGTGCTGCTGAACCTGCTGCCGGAAAAGTGGAGCATCTGCCTCTCCACCCAGGCCGGCTGCCCCGTGCGCTGCCCCTTCTGCGCCACCGGCCGCAAAGGCCTCAAGCGCAACCTTTCTCCCGACGAGATAACCGACCAGTTCCTGGCCGCCGCGCATTACCTCAAAGCTACGCGCTCGCAGAAGATCTCGAACGTCATCTTCATGGGCATGGGCGAGCCGATGCTCAACTACGACGCCGTAGCCGAAGCCATAAACGCCCTCACCGACCCGGACCGCGTCGGGCTGGGCCAGCGCCATATCTCCGTTTCCACCTCCGGCCACGTGCCGGGCATACGGCGCTTCGCCAAGGATTTCCCGCAGTGCAACCTGGCGGTGTCGCTGCACGCCGCGGAAGACGCGCTGCGCAACACCCTGGTGCCGCTCAACAACACTTACCCCCTGGCCCAGCTGGCCAAGGCGCTGACCGATTATATTTTCTCCACCAAGCGCCGCGTCTTCATCGAGTACGTCATGCTCGAAGGGATCAACAGCAGCCGCAGCCAGGCCGCCAGGCTCAACTCCTGGCTGCGCTCGGTGGCGGCGCCCAAATATTTCGTGGTCAACCTCATCCCCTACAACCGCACGGGCGGCCAGTTCCGGGCTCCCGCCCGGGAAAGGGTGAAGGTCTTCGCGGACCTGATGGAAGAAATGGGGTTTGAAACCACTATCCGCAAGAGCCTGGGCGAGGACATCGCCGGCGCCTGCGGCCAGCTGGCCGGCCAGTAAGGCCCGGCCGGCCCGCAAAACGCAAACAGATTTTCTTCAGCTCCGCCGCTGCCCACGCGCGCGGGCGGGGTCAGTCCACCGTTATGGATTTGCTCACGTTCTTGGGCGAATCGGGGTGCACGCCGTGGTCCCGGATCTCGAGCCTGTTGAGGAAATTCATTTTCCTCACGCTCATTTCCAGGGCCAGCAGCTGCAGCACTACCGAACTCGTGAAGAACACCAGCAGGTCGTCGCCGGTGGCGGGCAGCACGATATAGCCCGACCGGTAAGTCTTGGAATACATGGACGCCGCTTTTTTTTCCGCGGCGTCGCGCAGCAGCTTGTTCTCCTCGGCTATCACGTAAATGTTCGCGCCGCGGATCTTGTGCGTGTTGATCTGCGAGATGGTCAGGTTGATGTCCCTTGAATTCGGCCCGGTCACGAAGACCAGCGGATAGTTCGTGTACAGGCTCTCGAAGAAGTTGTGCTCCCTGAAGATCTCGGCGAAGATCCTGGCCTCGTCCGCGCTCAGCCCTTTCGGATTCAGGTCGAAGAACGCGTAGTCGGAGACGGCGCGGAAGATCCGGTAAACGCTTTCCCCCGGCAGATGCCTGCCGGCTTTGTGGCTCACGGCGTATTTTACGCTATCCGAGAATTTGTTGACCAGCCCGCCCACGCCCTCCATGCCGAAAATGGTGTTCACGCCGAGTATCGTATTGGGACCGTGCTTGAACTCCGGGGCTTCGAACCCTTCGGTATGGTTGAGGACCACTTCCCGGACCTTCAGCGCGCCTTCGCGCGCGATGCCCTGCATCCCCGTGGCCAGGATATGCATGCTGGGCTCCAGGAACAGGTCCCGGCAGGCTTGTTTGACGCCCGCCCGGGAATTCTTTATAGCCGCGCCTATCAGTTCCGGGATGCGCCGCAGGTTCCGCTCCGCCCTTTCCAGGGTCTCTTCGGCTACCGGCCCGCTCTTCTCCGCGTAAAACTGTTCGGCCAGCCGCAGCGCCAGCACGTACAGCACCAGCAGCTGGTTGATGAAACTTTTAGTGGCCGGCACCGCTATCTCGGGGCCGCAATGCAGCGGGATGAACACGTCCGACTTCTCCAGGGCGATGGTGGAGTTGACGTTGTTGAGGATGTTGATATAGCCGACTTTCTTCCCGGCTTCCCTGACCTGGTTGAAAACGTCGATCAGGTCTTTCGTCTCGCCGCTCTGGCTGATGCCTATTATGATATCCCCGTCCTCGACCGCTTCCAGGCACTGGGACCGGAAATCACCGGGCAGGTAAGCGGTGATATTTATGCCGGCTATCTTATTAAAAAATACCGACGCGCATTTGGCTGCATTGTAGGAAGTGCCGCAGGCCACGAAGTAAGCCGTATTGCCGCTTTTTCGGCATGCGCCCAGGCGCTGCACGAAAGCTTTTACCCTCGCGGTGATATCCTCTATCTCCTCCAGCATGAACAGGGCGTCGAAAAATTTCACGGCGCCCGCGCTCTTCCCGGGACCGGCGGCCCCGCCCAGCTCTTCGAAGAAATCCGCGAGGTAGGATTCGAGCGGCTGCCTGGCCAGGGCGGCCCGGCAGCGTGCGACATAAGGCCGCACACCGGCCTCCGCCTTGCGCAGGAACGCGGCGGCCTCCGCCTTCAGCTCCGCAGCCTGCGTCAGCGCGGCTAGCCGGAGGATTTCCGCCTTCAATTCTTTGACCAGCGCCGGCTTTTCCGCCGCCGCTTTGCGGGCCAGCGCCACCAGCGGCGAGCGGTCGGCGAAATAGTTGAGCACCCGCCCGGCCGCTTCCACCTCGCCGGAGATCTCCTGCTCCATGAAATACTTGAACGGTTTTTTCAGTTCGGTCTCTTCCACCTTCAGGTGGCTCCGGGCGGGCGCCTTGTCTACTCGGGCGCCGGTCTTGATGTTGTAAAAATCGGCTTTGTCGTGCGTATACAGCGCGAATTCGTCCTCTTTGAGCGGGTAGATTATTTTTGTCAGCGAGAGCACGCTGGCCAGGTCCGACGAAGCGATGATGAATTTCCCGTGCGTTCCATGCGCGCCTTCGCCCATATAAAGGCTGCTGCCGGCCTTGATGCAGGCCATCAGTTCCGTCACCGGGTCCACCACCACGGCGGCGAATGAGCCGGTCATTTTTTTAGAGGCTTCGAGGATCGCGTTCTTCAGGGCCGCGTAGCGCTGCCCGCGGCTGCCGCCGTTCTCCAGCTTTTTAAGCTCTATGGCGAAAAAATGTTCTATCGTATGGACCAGCATTTCGCCGTCGTTATCGCTCTTCACGTCGTGCCCGCGGCTGACCAGCCAGTTCTTTAGCTGGTCGCAATTGGTAATATTGCCGTTGTGCGCGCCGTAGAGATGGGTGTGGCAATACACGTCGTGCGGCTGGGCGTTCTCCCTGGTCACCGCCCCGAAAGTGGCCCAACGCACCTGGCCGCAGAACAGTTTTCCCGCAAGGCGGTCGATGCCTAGTTTTTTCGTGATCACCGTGGGCGAGCCGACATCTTTCCTCAGCGTTATCTTCCCGCCGGCACCCTGGAGCAGCGCGCCGGTGGAATCATAACCCCGGTACTCCAGCATCCGGAGCAGCCTGGACGCCACCTGCCCCAGGTCTTTCCTTTCATTTTCACAACGCACGCCTATAACTCCGCACATAGCGTCTCCTTGCCGATAAATATACTTTTTTCCTGTTTTCTGGGCTATAGGCGGCCTGTTCTCGGGCCGGCCCCGGCCGCCCAGGGACCTGTGAAGTTTTCTCCGCGGGCCTCAGCGCGCGCCGGCCAGGGACGGATCGTTTACCGCCGCCCAGGCCAGCGCGCTCTCCGCTTCCTCGACGCGTCCCAGCGCTTTCAGGAGCTTGTAACTTTCGAACCCCGCCTTGCCGCCCAGCCTTTTCCGCTCCGCCAGGGTGCCGCCCTCACCGGACTCCGCCAGGTAGACCGCTTTCTGGCACGCTTCCAGCGCCTTCTCTTTTTTATTGTTTTTCGCCAACTCTTCGCACTGGATTATCAGTTCCTTCGGTCCTGACTTGGAGGCCGGCTGCTTTAACCGGATAACCGGGACCCCGGACACCCTGCCGGGGACCGCAGAGGCTGCCGCCGGGCCTCCCTGCCCCGCGGCAGGATTAACGCCCCCCAGGGGCGCCGGAGTTTCCAGCCCCGCTTTAAAACCCAGCAGGGCGAATACAGCCAGAAAGACCGGCAGCAGCAGGTAAGAAATATTTTTTTTCTTCTTTAAGAGCCCGATGCTTTCCCGGATCATAAGTTCTATTTTCCCCATATAGGATCCTCCCATGAACAGAACGTCCAAAATCCGCTCCCGCCCGGCTCCAGGCCTACAGGCCCAACAGGCCGGTTTTGAGCGCTTTATCCGCCGGCTCCGCTCCCAGCCAGACCTTGAACAGCGCGTCCGAAAAATCCTTGCCTTCCACGCCGCCTGCGGCTTTGCCGCCCGCCTGCACCTCAAGCCCGGCGCCTGGCCGGTAAGTGAAAACCAGCCTGTCCCCTTTTTTTACGTCGGGGATCAGCCGGGAAAATTTTTCCATGCGCGTTTTAAGGGCGGGCAGGGCCGGCCCCGCGTTCTTTTCAAAGCCTCCGGCGATGGCCGCGGCTACGTCGGCCCCGTCCACCGCGCGCAGGAAAAAAAGTTCCATGCGCTTCATTTGCTCCGACGCGGCTATTTCCAGGCCGTCGGACGATGTTTTTTCCAGGTACAACCCGGCCACGTAAACTTTGAAGACCACTTTCGTGCGCGCGCCCATGCCGTTGAGCTTCAGGTTTTTCCCGTCCTGCTGCAGGCTGAGCGGCAGGGCCACCCCTTTAAGCGTCCGGCTTTCTTCCGCGGCCGCCAGCCACAGGGGCAGCGCCAGCAGCAGCAGTATGGATATTTTTTTCATTCCGCGCCCCCGTCGCTCATTTCCTGCCGGTAAACAATTTAGCGGCCTTCTCGTTGGAGGTCACGATCCCCGTTATCATAGCCGAACTGAAGCCGTGGTGCTCCATTTCATTAAGCCCTTCTATGGTGCAGCCGCGCGGCGTGGTGACCTTGTCTATCTCGCTCTCCGGGTGCCCCTGCAGGTTCAGCAGCAGGGAGGCCGCGCCGCGCGCGGTCTGCGCGGCCATGAGCTGAGCCTCTTCCGAATGAAAGCCGATCTGGGTGCCGCCCTGCGCGGCGGCGCGGATGGCGCGCAGAAAAAAAGCTATGCCGCAGCCGGCCAGCGCGGTGGCGGACAGCATCAGTTCCTCGCTGATCACCAGCGTTTTTCCCAGCGCATCGAAGATCTCCTTCGCCCTGGCCAGCGCGTCCCGGCTGCCGGGGGCGGCGCACAGGCAGGTCATGGCCTCGCGGATGGCTATGGCGGTATTGGTCATTACCCTGACCAGGCCGACGTCCTTTTTGAGCCAGCCCGCTATCTGCTGCGTGCTGACGCCCGAAACTATAGAGATCACGGTATGCCGGCCCGGCCGCAGCGCGGGCCGTATTTCCTTCGCCAGGCCTTCTACCTGCCCGGGGCCGACCGCCAGTATGATTATTTCCGCGCCTTTCACAGCGGCGAGGTTGTCGCAAGTAGCGCTGAAACCCTCCGCCCGCAGGGGTTCCAGCAGCTCGCTGCGGCGGCGGGTGAGGATTATGTCCGCGGGCAGGCAGCGCCCCGAAACCGCCAGCCCCCTGGCGATGGCGGCGCCGATATTCCCGGCGCCCAGTATGGCTATTTTTCCCGAGGCGCAGTGTGCGGACCTTTTAGTTCCCATAGTTAACGTGCCCCCCCGCTTCAGCCGGCCAGAAATTTCTTCAGGCCGGTCATGATCATCTGCACCGAGATCGTAACCAGTATCATGCCCATGAGCTTTTCCATGGCCAGCAGGCCGCGGGCGCCCATCACCCGGGAGATCCGGTCCGAAAGGCCGGCCAGGATGGCCATATTGATCAGCCAGGAAACTATCACCACGGCCAGCGGCTCGGACCAGCCCCCGCCCGCCTTCATGGAAAAAATGAGCACGGTGGTCAGCGTGGACGGCCCGGCTATGAGCGGGATGGCCAGCGGCACGATGAACGGCTCCCCGCCGGGGCCCTCGGCGAAAGAGGAATGCGGGTTGGGGAAGATCATCTGGATGGCGATGAGGAACAGCACGATGCCGCCGCCCACGCTCAGGGAAATAATATCCAGCGCCAGGAAAGACATCAGGGATTTCCCGAAGAACAGGAAGAACACCATTATCCCCAGGGCGATGAAAAGTTCCCTGGTCACCACCGCCCGGCGCCGCGCGTGCGGCACGCCTTTCAGAGCGGTGACGAAGGGAGGCATATTCCCCAGCGGGTCCATGACCAGCGTCAGCGTGAAAACCGAGGAGATGAACTGTGTCAGGTCCATAAATAACCGCGGAGAGGGCCGGGGGCCGGGGCTCTGACGCCCGCGCGCCCCGCCGGCCGCTCTCCGCTTTTAGCGCCGCCTACTTCTTTTCTTCGGCCGCGGGGGGAGGCACTCCCTCCACCCCGTCGTCAACCACGGGCTCCACGGAGGCTATCTTGTCGCCCTCCTCCATGCGCACCAGCCGCACGCCCTGCGTGTTGCGGCTGATCACCCGCAGCGCCTTGCACGGCATGCGGATGATCTTGCCCTTCTCGGTCATCACCATCAGGTGGTCCTTGTTCTCCACCAGGTAGATGCCCACCACCGCGCCGTTGCGGTCGGTGGCCTTGATGGTGATCACGCCCGAGCCGCCGCGGTTCTGATGGCGGTATTCGTCGAGGTCGGTGCGCTTGCCGTAGCCGTTCTCGCAGACCGTGAGCAGCGTCTTCTTGGTCTTGGGCTCGGCCACTTCCATGCCGATGACGGTGTCCTTATCGGCCAGGCGGATACCGCGCACGCCCATGGCGTTGCGGCCCATCGAACGCACGTCGCTCTCGCTGAAGCGGATGGACATGCCCTCTTTGGTGCCGATGATGATCTCGTACTTGCCGTCGGTGTAGCCCACGCTGGTCAGGATGTCGCCGTCCTCCAGACCGATGGCGTTGATGCCGCTGCGCCGGATGTTGGCGAAGTCCGCGATGGGGGTCTTCTTGATGTTGCCCTTGCGGGTGCACATCACGATGAAGGCCTCTTTCCCTTTGGCTTCGGCGAAGGATTCGATGGCCAGCACGGAGGTGACCGTCTCGTCCTTGATCTGCAGCAGGTTCACTATGGCCTTGCCCCGGCCGGTGCGGTTGCCCTCGGGGATCTCGTAGCCCTTCAGCGCGTACACTTTGCCGCGCGTGGTGAACATCAGGATGGTGGCGTGGCTCGAAGTGACGAAGAGCTTCTCGATGAAGTCCTCTTCTTTCACGTCGGAGCCGATGATGCCCTTGCCGCCGCGGCCCTGCACCTTGTAGGTGTCGGCCGGGATGCGCTTGATGTAGCCGCCGTGGGACATGGTGATGATCACGTCCTCTTCAGGGATCAGGTCTTCGATGTCGAGTTCGGCGGCTTCGCCGGTGATCTCGGTCTGGCGCTTGTCGCCGTATTTTTCCTTGAGCTCTTTCAGCTCGTCCACTATTATCTGGAGGACGCGCTTGGGGTCGGCGAGGATGGCGCGCAGCTCGGCCACCAGCTTCATCAGCGCCCGGTGCTCCTCTTCGATGGCGCCGACTTCCAGCCGGGTGAGCTGGTGCAGCCGCATGTCGAGGATGGCCTGCGCCTGGATATCGGACAGCGCGAACTTCACCATCAGCTTGCCCTTGGCTTCCAGGGAATCCTTGGACTTTTTGATGATCTCGACGACGGCGTCGATGTTCTGCAGGGCTATCAGGTAGCCTTCCAGGATGTGGGCGCGGGCCAGCGCTTTCTTAAGGTCGTACTTGGTGCGGTTCACTATCATCAGCCGGCGGTGGCGCACGTACTGGAGCATTACCTCCTTGATGGGCAGCACGCGGGGCCGGCCGTCCACGATGGCCAGCATGATCACACCGAAGCTGGCTTCCATCTGCGTGTGCTTGTAGAGCAGGTTCAGCACCACCTGGGCGTTGCCGTCGCGCTTTATCTCTATCACTATGCGCATGCCGCGCCGGTCGCTCTCGTCACGGATGTCGGAAATGTCCGCGATCTTTTTCTCTTTGACCAGGCCCGCGATGGTCTCGATAAGGGTGGCCTTGTTCACCTGGTAGGGGATCTCGGTGACCACGATGCACTCGCGGTTGCCCTTCATCTCCTCGATCTCGGCGCGGGCTTGCGTAACGATGGAGCCGCGCCCCGTCTCGAAGTAATCCTTGATGCCCTTGCGGCCGCGGATAATGCCGCCCGTCGGGAAGTCGGGACCCTTCAGGATCTTCAGCAGTTCTTTGGTTTCAATGTCCGGGTTGGCCATTACGGCTATGGTGGCGTCGCAGACTTCGCCCAGGTTGTGAGTGGGGATGTTCGTAGCCATGCCGACCGCGATGCCCGACGAACCGTTGATCAGCAGGTTCGGGAGCTTGGCCGGCAGCACCGAGGGCTCGGTCAGCGAGCCGTCGTAGTTGGGGATGAACTTGACCGTTTCCTTCTCGATATCGGCCAGCAGCTCGCCGGCAATGCCGCTGAGGCGGGCCTCGGTGTAGCGCATCGCGGCGGCGGGGTCGCCGTCGACCGAGCCGAAGTTGCCCTGCCCGTCCACCAGCATATAGCGCAGGCTGAACGGCTGGGCCATGCGCACCAGCGTGTCGTAAATGGAGGCGTCGCCGTGCGGGTGGTACTTGCCCATCACGTCGCCGACGATGCGGGCGCTTTTCTTGAAGGGCTTGTTGTGCTGCAGGCCCATGTCGTCCATGGTGTAGAGCACGCGCCGGTGCACCGGCTTCAGGCCGTCGCGCACGTCGGGCAGCGCGCGCCCCACTATCACGCTCATGGAATAGTCGATATAGGAGGATTTCATCTCCTCGCTGATATCGCGGTCCACTATATTGAGAAACATGTTCTCGGGCTGCTTCGGTGTTGCGTCTTTATGATCGCTCATTTTTTTCTTTTACTCCGTTTTAAATATCCAGGTTGCGGGCGGCCAGGGCGTTCTGCTCTATGAAGAGGCGGCGCGGTTCCACTTTGTCCCCCATAAGGGTGGTGAACATCTTCTCGGCCTCGGCCGGGTCTTCCAGGGAAACCTTCAGCAGCTTGCGCTTATAAGGGTCCATCGTGGTCTCCCAGAGCTGTCCGGGATTCATTTCGCCCAGACCTTTGTAGCGCTGGATGTGGGCCCCGGCGGCGCCGGCCTTCATCACGTTCTCCATCAGGGTTTTCAGGTCCCTGGCGGAAGTGAGAGTCTTCTCGGTGGTCAGCTCGAACAGGGCCGGCGCTTTCTCGTCCTCAACCTGGAATTCGGTCAGGCTGTGGCCGATAGCCCGCAGCTTGGCGCAGATATTATTGAGGCGGGTGAATTCCCCCAGCGTCTGGAAATCCGGGCCCAGGTCGTCCTCTTCTATCTCTAACGGCGGCACGCCTTCCTGCGCGGGCGCGGCTTCCCTGGCCAGCGCTTCTTTTTTCTTCTGCACATAATCGTTCTCGTAAGCTTCCCACTCCGCCTCCGTAAAGAAATAGCGGTAGGTCTCCGGCCCGGTCTCGATGCGGTACATCGGCACCTGCCCGTCGGCCAGGAACTTGAGGTAGTCCTTCAGCGTCAGGTTCTTGCTCTCGAGCTTGCGGCCGGTATTGTCCGCGGCTATGGTCAGCTCTATCAGCTCGCTGATCTCTTTGGGTTCGAGCTTTTTGCCTTTAACTTTCACGGTGATGCCGGACAGCGCCTCTTTGAGCTGCCACTTCTGCAGTTTTTCCTCGTTCTCGAAATAGGCTTCGAACTTGCCCTTCTTCACTTTATACAAAGGGGGCTGGGCTATATAAACGTGGCCCTGTTCCACCAGCGGCCGCATCTGGCGGTACAGGAAGGTCAGCAGCAGCGTGCGGATGTGCTGTCCGTCCACGTCGGCGTCGGCCATGATGACGATCTTGTGATAGCGCAGCTTCTCTATGTTGAAGCCATCCTCTCCCTCTCCTATGCCGGTGCCGATCGCGGAGATGATATTGCGGATCATCTCGCTGGAGATGATACGCACCAGCTGGGCTTTTTCCACGTTCAGGATCTTGCCGCGCAGCGGCAGGATAGCCTGGAACACGCGGTCGCGGCCCTGCTTGGCGGAACCGCCGGCCGAGTCTCCTTCCACGATGAAGATCTCTGATTTCTTCGGGTCCTTCTCCTGGCAGTCCGCCAGTTTCCCGGGCAGGCCGGAATCGGTCAGCGAGCCCTTGCGGCGCGCCAGGTCCTTGGCGCGGCGGGCGGCCTCCCGGGCCTCGGCGGCGCCCAGGCCTTTCTGGCAGATGGCTTTGGCGATGGAGGGATGTTCCTCGAAGAATACGCTCAGCGCTTCGCCGGCCAGCGTCTTGACGATGCCTTCCACTTCGCCGTTGCCCAGCTTGGTCTTGGTCTGGCCTTCGAACTGGGGATGGGGGATCTTCACGCTCACCACGACGGTGAGGCCTTCGCGCACGTCGTCGCCGGTGACATTGTATTCCTTGTCCTTGAGGAGCTCGTATTTCTTGATATAGTCGTTGATCACGCGGGTCAGCGAAGAGCGGAACCCGGACACGTGAGTGCCGCCCTCTATCGTCTTGATGTTGTTGACGAAGGAGAACATCGTCTCGGAATAGTCGGTATTATACTGGATGGCCAGGTCCAGCATCGTGTCGCCTTCCGTCTTACTGACAAAAATAGGGTCTTCGTTGATGACCTGCTTGTTGGTGTTGAGGAACTTCACGAACTGCTTTATGCCGCCCTCGAAGAAGAACGCGTGCTTCTTGCCCTCCTCGCGCTCGTCTATGATGTTGATGCGGCAGCCGGGGTTCAGGAAGGCCAGCTCGCGCAGGCGGTTGGAGATCACGTCGAAGGAGAAGACCCCCTCGCCGAAGATCTCCACGTCGGGCTTGAACGTGACGGTGGTGCCGTGGCCCGCGGCCTCGCCTATCGACTTCACGTCGTACTGCGGCTTGCCGCGCTTGTATTCCTGCTGCCACAGTTTGCCGTCGCGCTGCACCTTCACTTCCAGCCACTCGGACAGGGCGTTGACGCAGCTGACGCCCACGCCGTGGAGACCGCCGGACACCTTGTAGGCGCCCGCGTCGAACTTGCCGCCGGC
>Ga0116170_10002100_pt1 | contig 19532 bp, 8 predicted proteins | sample AD_JPNHW1_MetaG_FD_89797 | JGI IMG/M metagenome (GOLD analysis project Ga0116170, IMG submission 89797) | Active sludge microbial communities of municipal wastewater-treating anaerobic digesters from Japan - AD_JPNHW1_MetaG | ecosystem: Engineered > Bioreactor > Anaerobic > Digestate | place...
CTCTCCTCTCTGAGTGTCATGCATTAGGACCCGCGCCAGCGGTGAGCCCGTTACATTATGCACCAGGGCGGAGAGGCCCTGCCTGTCCACCCGGGGCTTTAGAGGAGATTCAAGGCGTTGCAGGCTACCGGCGACAAGTCGCCTCAGCCTGAACGCTGACGTTGGGCGAGGAGATATATGAAAAATAAAATTCAAGCATTACTAAAGCGCATTGATTTACTTGCTGCACAGAATATCTCTCACGACGATGCCCTTGGCTTGCAGAATGGGTTCCACGAAATTGAACAGATAAAGAACGAGTTGGCATCTGTATATCGGGATATCCTGAATGGATTACTATCTGTAATAGATATTTTACCCGAGCACTTCACTGAGACAAAAGTAAATCTTATTGAAACCCAGGTCGCCGCGCTTGAGGGTTTAGCAAAACGAGTCGGCGAGACATCAAAGCTTAAGGCAACTGACCCCCGCTTCTTTCAGGCCCGTACCCAAGCACACACCTCCGCACGCGAGCAGAAGAGCGTCAACATTGGAACCCTCGATGATGTACGCTTAGCAATTCTTACCGGACAAACATCTGCCGCCATTGGCCAGGCAGATATCATCCGCCATCAAGCAGCGGCCACTCAGATTCTATCCGAACTCAACAAAGCAAAGGAAAAGGCAGACAAGGCATTGGCGGCCTTACAAGACCAAGCAGCCAAGAAGACTTACCAGGTGTCACAGACGGGCTACACGATTCTGTCCGGGAATCACAAAAAGCGAGAGTGGTGGTGGTTTTTCTCAGTATGCGCCGCCATGTTACTTCTATCCGCCGCCGTGGCATATGTTATCTGGGGCGATTACTCCGCAGATAGCATGGAAGCGGCCATTCTTCTCGTAACGCGCAAAGTATTTATGATCTCCATCCCTCTACTGATCTTGCGCATATCCCTAACAAAATACAACGTCGAGCGATTCCTGCGCATAGTGTACGACCATCGTAGTGCCGCGGTTTCTCAACTGCAACTTCTTGAGGCTGCCATTGATGATGATAAGGCCGCTAAAGCCGGCCTGCGTCTTGAGGCTGCAAAGATGATCCTTTCTGACCCGATTGCTTGCTACGGCCAACCCTCTGACAGCTCCGAGATAAATATTTCACCAGTATTTTCAACTTTGGAGAAATTGTCTGGAAAAGGATAATAGACGCCCAACAAGGGGGTCCAGGCTATCGGCGACAAGTCGCCTCAGCCTGACCCCTGACGTTGGCCGAAGAACTACGAAGAGAAAAGAACTCATATATGAAGCACCAAGACGAAACATCCAGGCCGGCAGTTCGGTTGTTCAAGCTCCCAACCACTCCGAATCATTCTCAATTGATTCAGAAAGCTGAAGAAGTTGCTGGCCGCAGACTTGAATGGGTGTACCAACACGACATAAGGGCAAGTGCACATAGTCCCATCCGTGTTTGTACCTTATGCGGGACGATTCATGCTAATGGGTCCATTGATCGTTTACCCCCTAGCATTACCTGTCACATTGGGAATTGCACGCATGATGAGTACCTTTACAAACCCGAAGCGTGGAATATCGAGAAGTCTGCGCAAGTATTCATCTTATCATTTGAACGTTGCGTCTTGTGTGGAACATGGTCGGCCAAACGGCTGAATGGAGCATGTCCATCATGCCACAAGCGTATGGGACTTACATATGAGGGCATTGGATATAATGGGGAACACGAGGACGGGTTGCTGATATTTGACCGCGCGTCGCAAACCATGCCAAGTGAAGTATCCGAACCCGACACAGAGTTCGGCCATTCGCCTGTTAACAGTTATACTATTAAACACGAAGGATTCTTTGTTGCCGCTTTATCTGTCACAAGTCCAGTACTGATCGCCGGGATAATTGTGCTGTTCAACCCGGAGAGATCCATACCTTCCGACACCTCTTTCAGACTCGGTTGGACACTCATGTCGATTGGAGCTGTTGCGGACCTTGCCATAATCACAGTCTTCGCCAAGCTTCAAGATGGACCCCCGAATTCTTCGCTTAAGAGCCGAATCGTTGCGTTAATCAAGAATATGGGTAAGAGCGGAAAGAGATAGCGGCCAACAATCGGTTGCAGAGTACGCCGCACAAGGTGCGTCGTCCTCTGGAACCGTGACGTTCGCAGATAAACAACAGAAGAAGGAGTCACATGCACATCATTGAGAGTAGGCGTGTTTCGACGGTGAAAGTGGCTGTCATGGGATTGCTCGCTTTCGTGCTCGCCGCCACGGGCGTGAAGGCGGTTAATGTGACGGCTGAGGCAGCATACCTTGTTGTCGGATGGGATGACGTGACAGACAGCACGAGCCCTGGAGAGACCGTGTCGCTCGGTGGCGGACTCTCATGGAGTGGACTGACTACCACGGAGATCACTGTCCACTGGTACTTGGATGGCTCGTACAAGGGCGGGGTTACGCTTACCGATGTAGATGAAGACAACCCAGGGTTCTACATGCTTGAGGGCTACGGGCCTACCTGGGTGGCGACCGCTGGCCCACACACTTTGACGATGGTGGTAGATCCGGGAAACGCCATTTCAGAGTCGAACGAGGCTGACAATCAAGTACAGCGCGCCTTCACGATTAGCGTGAACAGTACACCAACTGACATCTCGCTTTCAGCCTCCTCGATCAACGAGAACGTGGCGGCTAACTCGACAGTGGGCACGCTCTCGACGACGGACCCGGACGCGGGCAACACGTTCACCTACACGCTGGTCGCAGGGGCGGGCAGCACGGACAATGCGGCGTTCAACATCAGCGGCAGCAGCCTGCGCATCACGGCAAGCCCCAACTACGAGGCCAAGAACAGCTACAGCGTGCGCGTGCGCACAACCGACCAGGGCGGCCTGTGGTACGAAGAAGCCTTCACGATCACGATCAACGACGTGAACGAACCCGCACCCACGTTTGAGGTGCCGGAGATGCGTGCGAACGGAACCGTTGTTCTTCAGTGGAGCAGCATCACAAACCACCTCTACACAGTTCATCATTCAACGAACCTACTGAACGGGTTCACGGTTCGTCAGGGCAGCATCCCGGGAACGCCTCCGATGAACTCTTACACCGATACGGTGAACGGGGTACAGATGAAGTCCTGGAAGATCACGACTGAGGAGTAGAACAGACACAGACTGCGAACAACACGGTGCTGCGTACCCTCACCCGCGCGCCGGGCGCGCGGGTGGGTCTGCAGACCGTGGGCGTTCGCACCACGCTCGCATGGAAGGAGATACCCACACTTGAGAACACTCACTATTGCATCTCTTCCGAGAGCGCTTCTTCACTACGTTCAGTGCTTGGCTGTGGCAGAGCCCGAACGACTTGAACATGCTAAGGCACTCACGAATCTTTCGCCTTCACTTGCGGGACATGCATTCGCTCGCCTTCTCTTCAGATCCTCTCCTCCCAGCCCTCCCATGATGTCCGACATCATCTTGCCATTCTTCGACCAGCGCCAGTCTCGCCGTCTTGCAGCCGCTCTCTGCGCTTTCTCCGTGTCTTGCGCGCCCAGGGACATCAGACTTGCAGCGCTCCATCATGTGGCCAAAGCACCAATACACTTCCGGGTCTCCGCCTTGATTCCCATGTTGTCACATGGCGAGTATGGCATTCGTCAAGTTGCTGCAACTTTGATATCGCGACATCTCGATTGGTATGAACTGGGCGACATTGACCATGCGCGTTTATTTATTGCGTGCGGCGACCGGCGGTCCCTGATCGCATTGGCGGCGAAAGCCAACCCGGCCGTGTCTACTGCACTTTTGGAGGCCTGTGCTGCCACCGGCGTTGATCTGACATTCATTGGCAACGCACTTGCACAGATATCCGACGGCAAAGCGCTGTGGAAGTTGCTCGAACGTGAGTGGAAGTCGAGTCTCGGATGGGACAAAATAGCGACTCTTCTCGGCGCGGGCGCTCACGAGGAAGCACTTCGCATCATCAGGCAATGGTCGCATATCTCTATGCCTCTCGGCCCTCGCCACACGGCGCTTGCTGCTCTCCAGAAGATTCAGGACCCCTCTCTTCTATATATCGCTCGCCAAGCAAGAGAACTCCTTATTGAAGATGCGAATAGCTGCTTCGAAGATGTGAGGCGCAGCGCACTCACGCACATACAGACAATACAATACACTCAAGTAAGCCGAGACCAGGCTCTCCAACTGGCGGCAGCTCGTGGTGATGTTAGCTACCTACAGAATATTGCACTCGAGGACTGCGATAAATTCGTTTCACGATATTATGGCTTGTACAAGCAACACAGCCGATATCTACCTCCTGAGGTAAAGACGGGACAAGCAATTGCGCTTCTGGCTGATGTCTTGCGCGATTTCCCTGCCGAGTCCGCATTTAGCGCACTGGCTGCCTGCTCCCGTGTTTATGATCAGGACATTCTTGATTGCCTTAGACTCATAAACGTGACGCCATCACTACTTCTCAACTACCTATCAGCACACAAATATGCAGCCACATCCATAATGCCACTGCTTGCAAGTCTACCAGACACGCCGCCACCGGAGATGTTCTTTCATGTTTATCCTGATCTGCCCCGTGAGGCTCAGGATTCGAATTGCACGTACCTGATTCGATATCACGATCTCGCAGTTCCCCCATCAATAGTCGACAGGTGTATATCCTCAGCGCTCTCTCGCATTCACTACTTCGATTCCGATGAGACCCTCGCGCCTCGAACAACGCCCGCTAAAGACAGCGCTGACAGCAATACGCCGCATGGTAGTATTCACCACGCTCGCGCGGACTTGCCACGATCCAGTCGAATGCTGTTGAAGGTCTTTCGTGAACAGAGCATCTCCGAACTTTTCGCCCGCGCAGCGGCTCCGTTCAACACGCACGTTTTGAAACCTGCCTATATACGAGCTATCGGCAGGCTCGGTGGGGCCTCTGCGGGGGAAAAACTTCTCGACATGTTGCATTCCGTGCGTATTCCCATGCGTGATTCGGACTTCTCCGACATCCTGCGATATAGTGAAGCGAGATTGACCGTGGGCGCTATTGTGAATGCGCTGGGTTCCCTGCGTTACAGGCGTGCAGCTGACTCTATCTGTGCCCTGTGGCTAGCAGACGGGGGATGGAAGCTTGATGATGAGTGTTTACGCGCGTTCGTTCTATTGAAGGCGCCATCTAGTGCCGTAGATGAACTCCTCTCAAGATTCCGCAAAGAATGTAAACAGCATGTATTGCCTGAAAAATCCACGCACGATGATGCGTATATCGTGCAGCGTCATGTACGCCTGATATATCGCGCCCTGTGCAGCATAACGTCCGGGTGTCTGGATCAGCTTTCACAAGAAACTATCGCGTCGTTGTGTAGCCTGCCTCGCTCGATCAATGTCAACATTTACCGAGACAATCCTGACGCCGGCTTCTACGGAGGCTGCACAAAAGATGATTTGCAGTCCTTTACAGTATGTACGGATAGCATTCACCGTATCGTGCAAGTGCGTCACCCCATGAAGCCTATTGAGTAGAGCGGGCAGGAATGAGAACTGACAATGGCAACAGATGCAGGTGCGAACCATCGCCTGCACCACTACGGCTCACCCGCTGCGGGCGAGCCGAGGGTGAGGCGTGACGTTCGGCATAATCATACATTGAAGGATATGAATAATGAGTAATGTTAAATTCTTAAAATGCTACGTCGTATATACATTATGCGCAGGCCTAGCTGGATTTACTGTAGGGCTTATTCAGGGCGCAATACTCGGCTTTATCCTTGGAATCGCCGGAGTGGAATTACGCGTTATTCCATTTATCACAGGCATTACCGGATTCATTACGGGCAGTATTGTCGGGTTTTTCATTTTCCGATGGGCAATTCGCAAATATATTTTCAATCAAATAGACATAATCAACACTGCCGAACAAGCGGATCCAACGTGCCCACCACAAGGTGCCGGGTTCCCTGACCCCTGACACTGGCTTGAAGGGATGAATGCGAACAAAGACACTCTTATCGTTGTTCTCATCCTCATTTTAACATCCCTCCTCCCGGCGTGCAGCAGCCTACAAAACGCCAACCAGACATTAGTCGAGCATCCCAAGAAATGCGTTAGATACCCCGCTAATGTGGGCCATGCCATCGGAACGGTTGTCGGCATCCCGGTGGGCATCGTCCTCGCTCTTCCCACCATGGCCGTCTACAATTTCCTCCCTGTCGACGAAGAGACGAAAGGTTGGTCCGGCATCTTCCCTTTCATTGTTTGTCAACAGCTCGGCACCGTCACAATTGGAGGAATCCCGTGGTGTGCTTTTGGTTGGTGGGGCGCGCACAAATCCGAACCAAAAGCAGAAGTGAATACGGAGTCCCGTTGGCCGATGGGAACTTACGTAGAAACGCCTACCGGCAGCATGGTCGTCGGCGATTCCTCATCGAAAACGGGTGAATTCAACAAAGAAAAATGAATATAGGGCGCCGTTATCGGCTTCGAGCCGGGAACCGGCGCGAGATTTCCGGGCCGGCGCGTCTCTGCGGACGGGTTCGGGCGCAAGCGGCGCCTTGTCCTCGAATAGAAACCGATTTGTTCCCGTTCCCCTTGCGCCGCGCGCGGCACATGCGCTACAAAACTTCCATTGAAAGCATCGCCGGAGGAAACCCCATGAAAACCGCCCGCTGCCGGAAACCGATCTGCCTGGGAATTCTGCTGGCCGCCGTTGGCGCCGCGACGGCCGCGGAGCCGCCGGCGTTCGACGCGCAGCGCATCGCGGACGATTTCGAGGCCGCGCAGCCGGCCGACGATTTTCCGCAGCAGAAGCTGTTGATGGAAGGCGTGCTGCCCGCCGACCGGTTCGACGTCAACCGGTACTTCGCCGTGTTGGACGCCCTGAAGCCGGCCGAAGGCTGGACGCTGGACTGGGTCTATTGCAACCGCGGCATCGGCGGCTTTCCCGTGCTCTACGCGCGCCGGAGCGACGCGGCGCCGTTCCCGGACCATGCGACCTACGAGGCGCAGGCCACGAACGCGCTGCCGGCCGGCGCGGAGGCGCGCGAGTTCCTGCGCTACGGCTATCTCGATAAGATCGAAGTCGAGGATTCGCCGCGGGGCTATTTCCAGCTCGCCGTCCTGCGGCTGCTCGGCGACCGCTTCCAGCTCTTCTGGCACGAGTTCTACAACGAAATCCACCTGGTCTGTTCCGCGGCCGGCTGGAAAGAGCGGTTGAAGTTCGAGCGGCAGCGCGGCGAGCCGTACCGGTCGCCGCCGCGCGATTTCGTCGCCGCGGCCAAGAAACTGGACTTCGCGCCGCAGGTTCGCCTGGCGGACGACCGGGCGGAAGTGGCCGTGACGACCTATTCCCCCTTCGGCGGATTGACGCGCCACGAATTCGCGTTCGCGCGCACCGCCCCGCACCGGCTTTTGAAACACGAAGCGACGCCCCTGGTCCTGCTCGAACAGCATTTCGTGTTCTGAGGCATCCGCGCGCGGGCCGACCGGCGGCGCGGCGGCTCAGGGCGCGCGCTGGACGCCGATGCCGTAGAAGTATTCGCCTAGATCGGTCGGCGCGGCATTCGTGAGCGAATTGGTCGGAACGTTGGCGGAGAGGCCCGCCACGTGCTGCGTGTAGGGGCCCAGGACGTTGGTGGCGCGCCAGATCGAGTACGTGCGGCCGGTCGCGCTCGGCCAGCGGAAGATCAAGTTCGCCGTCGTCGTCACGTTGGTGGCCAGCGGCGCCAACTCCAGGACCGACGTCGTCTCGGTCGGATCGGTCCCGGCCACGTACTCGTCGTGGTTGCTCGCGCCATCGCCGTCGGAATCGGCATCCGGCAGGGCGTCCAGACCTTCCGGAAATTGCCGCGCTTCCCACAGATCGGGCATGCCGTCGGCGTCGCCGTCATAGTCGGAATCCGCCAGCACGCCCACCACTTGGACGGAATCGACGAAGGCGAAGTCGGACGTGCGATCGCCGGCGCTCTCCTGCAGGCGGGCGCGCACGGCCAGTTGGCGCGTTCCGGCCGGCAGGAAGAGGGTCCAGGGATTCCCCATTTGCGGATTGCGCTCCTCGTAGGGACCACAGGCGTCGAAATCGAGGTCGCCCCAGGAATCGTTGCCGTCGATCAACTTGCAGGCCGTCCACGACGCGCCGGCATTGGTGGAATAGTCGAGGTAGAAATCCACGTCGGTGTCCAGGCCGGTGGCGGCATGGGGCACGATCAGCGCCACGTTGGTGTAGCCGTACAGGGGGACGTTGGTGAAAAGGACGTCGGGATGCGAGGTGCCCGCCGCCGATCCGCGCAGGCTGCAGGCATGGGAGCCATCGCGCACCGGGGCGGTCGCCGCGGAATCGACCAAGCCGCCCGCGCCCGGTTCGGCGGCGAAGGCCCACGTGTCGGCGGCCGCGCCCTCGAAGCCCTGGTAGGAGACGATCGGCGCGTCGAAAATGCGGACGGCGTCGATGGCCATGTCGCTGCGGTAGTCGGTTCCGGTCGTGCCGCGAAAACGCAGGACGACGTTGCTTTGGCGTCCGCAGAACGCCAGATCCACCGTGGCCTGGCCCCACATGGAGTTGGTCTTCCACTGCTGCGCGCCGGACTTGCTCCAAACGCCGGTGTTCCAGGAGGCGCCGCCGTTGGTGGAAACGTCCACGGAGAGCGTGCCCATGTTCGCGAGCGAATAATCGAACATGTGGTACTGGAACCAGAGCCGCGGCGATTCGGCCTCGCCGAAGTCGAACGTAGCCTCCAGATAGGCGTTGCTGCCGGGCGTGGCGCCCGTGGCTTCCGTATACAGGTAGTAGCCGCTGCCGCCGTAGCCGCTGGGCGGCCCGGTCTGTTCGGAAGGCGTCGGGCCGCTGAGCCGGGTCCAGTCGAAAGCGTCCCCGCCCGCGTTTTGCCAGATGCCGAAACCGCTCTCGAAGTTTTCCTCGTAGGCATACGGAACCCACGGTTCTTCTTCGGGCGGCGCGGCGTCCGCGTCGGCGGCGATGCGGACGTCGTCCAGATAGCAGTTGTTGCCGTACTGCGAGTGGAAAAGGAAGCCCACCTGGAGGTTCGTCTGCCCGGCGGCGGCGGCGGGCAGCAAAACGGTCGCGTTGGTCCAGCCGACGGACGCGCCTTTCCGGGGATGGAAGACGGCGTCGCTGGTCCAGTCGGTGCCGTTGGTGGACCATTGCACGGTCATGCCTTCGCCGTCGTAGCCGGTCCGCACGTCTTGGAACCAGGCGAAACGAACGGCGACGTTCGTCCGGCCCGCCGCGGAAATCGCCGGCGAGACCAGGCGCAGCTCCGCCCCGCTGGCGCAGTCCCACGAATTGAAGGAGACGTAGCGGTAGCCCTCGCCGGGGCTGGCCGTTTCGTGCTCGCTCGACGTGACGAACTCCAGCGCCGGATCGGTGCCCGGATCGGCCACGATCGTCGTGGACCAGCCGGCGGGCAGCGCGGCGTCGTTGAAACCTTCCGCGAGCAGCTGGTCGGTCCGGACGATCTGCACGTCGTCCAGATAGCAGTTGTCGCCGTAGTTGGAGAGGAACTCGAACCCGATCTGCACGGAGTCGTCGCCCATGGCCGCCTGCGGCAGGGTCACCCGGAAGCGCTCCCACCCCAAGGGGCCTTCGCGCGTAATGAACGGCGCCAGATTGTTCCACGTGGCGCCGTCCGCCGACCACTGCACGGTCGCGCCTTCGCCGAACTTGTTGGTGCGGGACCGCTGGTACCAGGCGAATTCGACGTCGATGCCGGCGCCGTTCGTCGCGGCAAACGCCGGGCTGCTCAGGCGCACGACCGCGCCGCTCTTGCAGTCCCACGAATTGAATTTGACGAAATGCGTGCCTTCGCAGGGCGTGGCGTTGGTGTAGGTGCTGGACGTGACGAACGAGACGATGGGATTCGTGCCCGTGCCGCTGCCCAGGGCGTTGGTCGCCAACCCCCAGCCGACCGGCAGGGTCGCGGCGTTGAAGCCTTCGGAGAGCAGGACGTCGAGCTCCTCGTAGGCGGCGCGAACGGCGTTGGTCTGCCCTTCGGCCACCGGCAACGTCATCCGGGACGGCTCCCGCCAGCCGGAAACGTGCTGGAAGGAAACGACGTGCGAGCCCGCGAAAAGATTGGTGGCCAGATCGCCGCTGGCGAGCCACGCGCCGTCGTCCACGCGCCACTGCGCGCCGCCGGGCGCGGGTTCGTCGAGCGTCAGGCGAATGGCGCCGACGTTGCACGCCGAATCGCGGCAATAGATGAAGGCGCCGACGACGTTGAGGTTCGAATAGCCGTTGTTGTAGCCGGGCCAGTCGTATTTCGCGCCTGCGCCGTAGTAGTTGGGATAGCCGGGGCGGTTGTGGTCGCCGTAGGGATCGTTGAAAATGGCGGTGTATTGGTTGTCGTAGTAGCCGATCGCGGTGATGTAGTGCCCCGCCGTCGTCAACAAGGTCAGCACCACGAACGGAGATCCAACCTGGATGTCGGTCTTCAGCTCGTCCCAGGTGGGCGACCAATCCACGCCGGTTCCGGAGCTTTTGCCGTGGTTCAGGATGTACTGCCGCATCCACCCGCGGGTTTCCTCCCAGTCGTTCTGGGTGATGTAGCCGTAGCCACCGAATTCGGTCACGTCTACGCCGTTGCTGATATTGTAGACGATGCCGTTGTTGGTGTAGATCTCGGACACGTATTGCCCGTAGTGGCTCACGTGCGACGTGGGGCTGGCGCAGGTGCAATCCCAATGCGGCAGGGTCTCGGTATAGTTGAGCGCCATCAGGGCGGCCGAGGCGCCGCAGGCGGAATGCTTTTTCGTGAAATCGTCCCGCGTGTCGTAGACCTGATTGAGATACGGCACGTCCAGCATGGTGCAGATGGCCCGCGGCACGGCTTGCCTGGCCGCCTTCGGCTGCCGCGCCGAAACGGGAACCGCCGCCGCGCTTTCGAGCAGGACCACTTCCGCGTCGGCTTCCATCCGAAACGGAGCCGCGTCGCCCGTGCCCATCTTCGTCGCCGCCGCCGCGACCCGCGCGACGTGCAACCGTCCGGTCTTCAGCGAAACGTAGGCCAGGCGCGAACCGTCGGGCGAGAGATTCCCGCCGGCCTCGAGTTCGTCCGGCGTATCCGTCAGGCGCGTCTCCCACTTGCCGTCGAAGCGGCTGCAAAACAGATCCGAGGATTCGATTTCCATGTATTTCGACAGGACGGTCCGGGTGAAGAACACGTGCCGGCCGTCGGGTGCCCAGCACGGTTGCGAACCGCGCCCCAAATCGAACGTCCGGCGCGACGACCGCTCCACCGTCCACAGATTTCCCGCGACCGTTTCGAACGCCAGCTTCTCCCCGTCCGGCGACCAGACCGGATTGAAGCAGGCGGCGGGCAGATCGGTCAGGCGATCCCGATCGCCCGACTCCACGTCCAGCAGCCAGATCTGTTCGTCCGGGCCGTTGTAGGCGATTTGGCGGCCATCGGGCGAAAGGCGCGCCAAGTTGACGTAGTGCCCCAAGTCGTGGCGCGCAACCACGTTCCCGGCGCCGTCGTCGATCCACACCTCGTTTCCCAAGGTGCACGCGACGCGGCCGGCGTCCGAAAACGAAGGCACCCCGGCCCGGCGGGCGGCGGAACCCAACGGCGCAACCGTGCCCGACTCGATCCGATACACGGCGGAAACCTGCGGCGGAAAGTCGTTGGATTCCGCCGGCTCGAACAGCTTGAAACCCAAGCCGGCGCCATCGGGCGACCAGTGGCACCAGGCGCCGCTGCCGGGCGCCTCCGCAAGGCGCACGAGGGTCTGGTCGTTCACGTCGTAGACGAAAAGCCCGTGGCCCCCCTCGCCCGCCAGCGCCAGCTTGGAATTGTCCGGAGACCACCGGGGATGGGACACGTTCGGCGCGGACGAAGCCGCCTCGGACCGACCGCACGGGAGCACGCCGAGCGCGCATGCCAGCGCGAGAAACCGCATGGAGCGCTTCATGGAAATCCCTTTCGTCAGGGCGTCCGCTGGACGCCGATGCCGTAGAAGTATTCGCCCAGGTCGGCCGGCGCGGCGTTGGTGAGCGAATTGGTCGGCGCGTTGGCGGAGATGCCCGCCACGTGCTGGGTGTAGGGACCCAGGACGTTGGTGGCGCGCCAGATCGAGTACGTGCGGCCGGTCGCGCTCGGCCAGCGGAAGATCAGGTTCGCCGTCGCGGTCATGTTGGTGGCGATGGGATCCAGCGCCAACACGGAACTTTCGGTTTGCGGGTCCGTGCCCGCGACGTATTCGCCATGGTCGTCCATCCCGTCGCCGTCGGAATCCGCGCCGGACAACCACATGCCGTTGACGATGACGTCGTCGAGGGCGATGTTGTTGGCGGATTTCTTCCACGTGAAGCGCAGCTGCGTCACCGTTTCGGAAATCGCATAGGCATACGTCGTGCCCACGTTCGACGGGTTGGTGACGACGCCCAGAATGCTCCAGTTTTCGCCGATCTTCTGTTCGACCCAGAATTCGCCGACCCCGGCGCTGGTCACGCCCCGCATCCAGAATTGGAGGTTCGTCCCGCCGGAGAAGGCCGGGCTGACGATGGCATCGTTCGTGGAGTCGAACTTGGTCGAAGGCACGGCCCGTCCGTAATAGGTGGCGGGATAATTCGTGGTAATGCCGCTGAAGATCCAGCCGGCGGGCACCGCGGGCGTGACGTCGAACGGCTCGTCGATCAGGGCCAGCGAGTTCGTGTCCGGTTCCTCGACGTACGTCGCCGCGAACGAATTGGTGATGCCGTTGGTAACGGCCGTCGCGACGTCGGCAGGCGCGGTCCAACCCGTCGCGGCGCCAAACGACACCACGTGCGCGCCCGCCGTCAGGCCCGTCGCCACCGCGCCGCTCGCGCGCCAGGCGCCGCCGTCCACGCGCCACTGGGCGCCGGCGGAGACCGCCGCGGCGGGTTGCAGCGTCACGGACAAGGCGCCGGTCGCAGGCGGCGCGGCTCCTGCCTGCCCCTTCAGCTGGATTTCGTCCAGATAGTAGTAGTCGGAGGAATTGTTGGCGCTCGCGTCGAAGAACGTGACGCGCACCATGAGCTGGGTGCGGACGTCGGCGATGGCGAGCACGTAGGGGGTGCCCTGCGGCTGCCGGTTGGTGTCGCTGAGCGTGCCGTATTCCAAGTCCAGCCCGTTGTAGCCGTCGGCGATCTGCGTGCCGTAGGCGGACGGCGACCAGGTCGCGCCGCCGTCGTAGCTGACGGACACGTGCAGGTCGTCGCCGCTGTCCGGACCGGCGGCCGCGAACGGCACGGTCAACGTGACGTTCGTGTAGTTGGCGAGGTCCACGTTGGCGAAGACGACCGCCGGATTGACCGCGCCGTTGGTGGACCCGACCAGCCGCACGGCGTTCGAGCCGACCAGCACCTTGCCCGCGGACGTCGCCGCGGCGGCGCCGAAACTTTCATTGGTCGCCAAGCCGCTGTTGTTCAGGTAGGCGACGTTCCAGCTCCACGGATTCACGTCCAGGCCGTCGAAGCCCTGCGACCGGATGCAGTCGGCGCCGACGGGTTCGATTTCGTCGTACGCCGCGCCCAAGTTGGCCGCTTGGCCGGCCGCCAACGCGACGTTGGTCGCCGCCGGCGCCACGAAACCCGCCACGTCGAGGAATGTGATCGCGTAGGTCTTGACGGCCAGGTCTTGGACCGTCGCCCCGCTCTCGTTCCAGTTGGTGCCGCCGTCCAGGCTCCACATGGCGCCCGCGGCCACGGCCTCCGGCGGCGACAGCGTCGCGGAAATCGAGCCCGGCAGCGCCGTGTAGCTGTAGGACCGGACCACGTTGCTGTTGGCGTAGACGGTCGTGTAGCCCGTGTCCGGCACCACGTAGTTCGACACGGCCTTGAAGGTGAAGTATTGGCGGCCGGCGAGCAGGTTGGTCGCCGTGGCGCCGCTGTTGTACCACGTGCTGCCCCCGTCCACGCTCCATTGCGCGCCCGCGGACACGGCCGCCGCCGGGCTCAGGTTGACCGTCAGGTCGCCCACCAGCGCGACGTAGGCGCCCGTGATGGAAACCGCGCCGCCGGCGATGGTCACGTTCGTCGCCGTCGGCGCCACGTGGCTTTCAACGTCCTGGAACGTCACCGCGTAGGTGCCGTTCGTGAGGTTGGACAGCGTGGTGCCGCTCGTGCGCCAGACGGCGCCGCCATCGATGCTCCAGCGGCCATCGGCCACCGCCGTGGCCGGCGTCAGCGTCACGGTCAGCGAGCCGGAGGCCGAGGCATAAACGGACGTGAAGACGTTGGTCGCGCCCGCGGACACCACGACGGACGTCGCGGCCGGCGCGACGTAGCCGGCCACGGCGCCGAATGTGACCTGGTAGGTGCCCGGATTCAGGCCCGTCCGCGCGCTGCCGCTGACGTTCGTGGTGCCGGCCACGATCCACCGCCCCGCGTTCGTCGCGGCCGCCGGCGAGAGCGTCACCCGGATGGCGCCGGGTACCACCGAATCGCCGAGGAACTGCATCGCCTTGGTCATGACGGTCGCGCGGGTTTCTTCGTTGGTGATGGTTTCGAACGGGAAGCCCATGACGACGGTGCGGTAGGTCGCGTTGCTGTATTGGACGATGGCGCCGCTGGTGCCGGAGGCGCTCGCGCCGTACACCGCGGCGGTGACGGCGCCGCTGCCGACGCGCAGCACGTCCGGATAGTTCGCCGCGTAGACCTGCGGCAGCAGGTTCGTGTAGTTGAATGCGATGGACACGCCGCTCAGGAAGCCGCCGGCCGTGCCCGTGACCCATTGGTTCGATCCGGAATCGTAGGCGTAAACCGCGCGCAGCACGTTGGTGAAGAAATTCAGGTCGTTCGTTGAAGAAACGCCCGCGCGGCCCAGATCCCAGCCGATTTCCGCGCCGGAAACGAACAGCCGGCCGCCTTGACCGAGGTAATTCGCCACGGCCGCCTGCTCGGCGGAGCTGAAGGTCTCGTCCACGGTGGACTCCTCGCCCAGCATCCAGACGACCTTGGCGTAGTTGGTCAGCAGCGCGGAAGACGCGAGCGCCGCATCGACGCAGTCGAACGTCTGGCCCGCCGCGGCCAGCGCGAGGCCGTGTTCCTTGACGTAGTCGAAGCCGTTGATCATGCGCGGCCGCACGAGCGTCACGTTGCCGTTCAGGCCGTTGGCGAAATAGCGCGTCGGCGCCAGGCCGGCGTCGTTGCGCGTGAAGCCGTCCACGACCAGCACGCCCGCCTTGGCCCCGCCGGAGGTCACGCGCGCGCCGGCCACGGCGGAATCGAACGACTCGCCGCCCGCGTTCGTGGCGCAGACCTTGAAGAAGATCGTCGCGCCCGCGTTCAGGTTGGTGATGACCTTGTTCGTGGCGCTCGCGCCGGGCACGGAAATGGGATTTCCGAACCCTTGGCCGTCGGTGGACGTGTAGAGGACGAATCCCTGCGGCAGTCCGCCGCTGGCCGCATCGCGCGTCGGCATCGCCCAGGACACCGTGACCTGGCCGCTGCCGGAATTCGCGGCCTTGAGGTTGACCGGCCGGTCGGGCGCGTTGGTGTTGACGATGCCGCTGGCGTAGTAGCCGGCCAGGTGCTTGATCAGGCCGCGCACGGAGGCGCGCGCCAGCCATTCGCGGCCGGCGGGCAGCTTCAGCACCGCGCAGTCGTTGGAATTGTCGTGGAACGCCACTTCGTTTATCGTGGTGTCCATCTTGAGGAACACGCTGGAGTTGTAGATCTCGCCGTAGGTGTCGCCGTAGAGATACGTCGTGCGCGTGCTCCAGCTGGGGATGACGCTGTTCGTGCCGGCGCGCAGATCGACGTTGCACTGCCGGGCCAGCGCCGCGGCCAGGTTGGTCTGCGCCGCATAATACGTGGGATAGCTGGATTGGATGCGCGTGTCGTAGAGGCCGATCGATCCGCGGCCGGTGCCGTCGCCGGCGTTGGAATGGAAGCCCACGTAGACCCGCTGCCAGCGCGCGGCGTCGTTGGACCGGCACATGTAGGCCGCCATGCGCGCGGGCTGGCCGATGTTGTCGCTGCGATCGTCGTAGCCGGCCAGATCGTAGAGCGTGCTGTCCATGCCCTGCCCCATGGACTTGATGATCCAGAACCGGCCCGACTCCAGTTCCGATTCGAATCCCGAAATGCCCGCCGCGCCGCGCGACACGTTGCCGCGGCCGTTGCCGAAGCGGATGGCGTCGGCGAAGACGTAGTCGCCCGTGTCGCCGGCCAGCACTAGGTTGCCGATGTTCACGCAGCCGTTCGTGCCGGCTGCGAAATGGTAGTTGCCCAGCCAGACCCAGCCGCAGCCGACGTCGCGGTGGTTGACGCGCACGTCCGTCACGCCGCCGGAGTGGTACACGCGGTAGAGCTGGTTGGCGCGGTCCAGATCGTGGCGCACCCAAGTATAGACGGGGTATTCGCCCTCTTCCGGCAGGTGGGGCCGGTAGGACGCCCACGAGGTCGAGCCATTGGTGCTGACCGCGGCGTAGCGGTACGGCACCGCGTCGCCGGCGTTGCCGTAGAAGATCGCTTGCGACGAGTTGTACCACGTGCCGCCGAAGGTGACCTTGCCGCGGGCCGTCTCGTTGGTGTCCATGTTGTCGAGCACCACCTCGTTCGTCTGGTAGCCGACGGGCCGGAACGGCACGACCGTGGCGCCGGCTTTCCAGGCCGCTTCCGCGAACCGGTTCATCTGGTCCACGTTGCCCATGTCCTCGTTCACCGCGTACAGCAGCGGACGTTCGAGAATCCAGGCCGTGAGATCCGCGCTCGCGCCGAAACCGTGGCCGGCGCTGGTGTAGACCACCACGCCGGAAAGCGGACCCGTCGGCTGGGCCGCGGCGACCTGCGGCAAGCCGGTTTCGTCCGGCGTCTCCACGGGTTCTTCGCCGCCGCCGGTTTCCCCTTCGCCGCCGCCTTCCTCGCCGCCGCCTTCCGCCGCGGCGCCCATCGTGCCCTTGGTCAGGATCGTGCCGTTGTGGCCAACGGCCACGAATTGGTCTTCGGCATAGCTGATGCCGCGGATGTCGTTCGTCGTGCCGGACGTTTCGGCTTCCCAGGTCAGGCCGTCCGTCGAGCTCCAGATCGCGCCGTTCTTGCCGGTGGTCTTGAAGACGCCCGAGCAGTACGCCGCGCGGTAGAGATAGGCGCTGTTGGTGGCGAAGCTCCAGTCCACGCCGTCCGACGACCGCAGGATGCGCGTGTTGCCCACGGCCACGTAGTAGCCGTTGCCGTACATGACGTCGGAGACGTAGACGGTGGTGCCGGAGGTCCGCGGCGTCCAGCTCAGGCCGTTGCTCGAAGTCAGGATCAAGCCGTTGGCCCCCACGACGACGAACAGGGGGTTCTCGGTCGGGACCTGGTTGGTATCGCCCGAATTCACGAAGTCCATGCCGTAGCCGACGCCCTGCAGCGACAGGTTCGTGCCCGACGCGATCGCGGTCCAGTTCGTGCCGTCGGTCGAACGCACGATGGCGCCGCCGTCGCCGCACGCCACGTAGATGCCGTTGCCGTAGGCGACGCCGCGGAACAAGGCGTTCGTCGGCGACGTCCGCGACGTCCAATCGACGCCGTTGGTCGAGGTGACGATCGCGCCGCCGTCGCCGACGACCACCCACAGCGGGCCGTCGCCGTTGACGTTCATCAGCAGGCCGCTCTTGCCGCTGCTGCGCGCGATCCAGTCGCTGCCGTTGGTCGAGGTGTAGATGGCGCCGCTCGCGCCGCTGGCCACGTGCAGCCCGGCGCGACTGGCCACGCCGTAGAAATTCCCCGCGTGCGCCGACGCGCGGTTCGTCCAGGCCGCCGTCGCCGACGAGCTGCCGGTGTCGTCCCCGCCGGGATCGACCGGCGCGGCGGCATCCGCGCCGAACTTCTCGTCGATCAGGCTCCACAGCGCGGTCTGGCCCGTGCCCTGGGTGAGGTTCCAGATGCCGATGCCGCCCATGCCCTTCGTGTTCGAAAGGTCGTATTTCATCCCCAGGCTGGCCACGTCGTCGTAGAAGCATTGGTAGGCGGTGCTGTTCGACACGTAGACGTAGTACGGCACGCTGCCGTTGTCGTCCCACTTCTTGCCGTGGGTCGCGGCCGCCGCTTCGCACTGGCCGTAGGTCAGCGCCGCGGAATACGAGCTGCCGAGGCTCGCGGCCCCGAGGTTCGTGCTCGCCGCCGCCCAGCGTCGGCCGTAGTACGGCACGCCGAGCATCAGCTTGTTCGTGCTGATGCCCTTGCCCAAATAGTAGTTCATGGAATAGTTGACCGAGCACCACGAACTGGCGCCGATCCACTGCGCGCTGCTGGTCAGCGGCGCCACCGGCCCCGGCGTCCCGCTGCCGGAATAGTAGTAGTCGTAGCCCATGATGATCGCGCAGTCCAAGCCCGCCTTGTCCAGGTTGGAGACCGCGTAGTTCGCGTACCAATCCACGGAAGGCAGGGCCACCGAAACCTCCGAACCCGGAATGTCCTGGTGGAATCGCGCCGTCAGGTTGCTCAGGAACGCGGTCATGTTCGTCGTGGCGCCCGTCCACGAGCCCACGCCTTCGAAATCGATGCACACGCCGTCGCCGCCGCGGTTGGAAACCACGGTGGCCAGGTTGTGGATCAGGTTGTTGCGCGCCGTGGAGTTGGTCAGCAGCCGATGCGTGGCCGCGTCGCCGAACAGCGTGGCCGTCAACACCACCTTCACGCCGTTGCTGTGGGCCCATTCCACCACCGGCGACGTGTTCCACGACCCGAGGCTGTCGTAGCCGCCGTTCGTCGAATTCACGGCGTAGGAGAAATAGGCGATCGTCGTCAGGTTCGTGTACTGGTAGCTCTGGACGTCGGTCAGCGTCGCCCAATACGGATGCCAGCCCAGCACGCGCTTGCCGGCGGCGATGGCCTTCCGCGCGCCCTTGGGCTGCAGCAGAATCGATTTCTTGACCGTGCGGGTCGGGCGCGCCGTCGGATCGACGTCGGTGGGCGCCTCGCCCAGATGCTCTTCGTACGCCTGTTGCAGCGGACTTTTCCATTCGTCCAGGTTTTCCGGCACGACGAAGGCGGCTTGTTCCGCCTCCGCTTCCGTCGCCCCCATCTCCAGCGCGGTCGCCTTGGCCAGGCGGCGCGCCCGCGTCACGGCCGGCGGCACTTCGCCGACGTCGGGGATTTCCGGCAGCACCACGTCCACGCCTGTTTCGTCCCAGGCGTTCTGTCCCATCGGCCGGTTTTCGACGGCATTTTCAACGCCTTCCGCGCCGGCCGCCAGCGCCCACGCCACCGTCAATAACCCCGCCGCCAACCCCATTTTTGTTTGCTGGATCATATGTTGTCTAAGTCTCACACTCCCCCTTTCCAGCGTCAAGTGCGGGTTGCGCGCCGCCGTCAGATTCGCTTTTCGTTAAAAATCGCCGGAGCGTCAAAATTTGGTTGCTTTCAACCGCCTGCCGGAGTGAGGATTCCATCCGTGATAGCGAACGGGCATGTGCCGGGTTTGGGTATCCCCGCCGATCGTCGGTTCGTCGTCGCCATAGGGAGGTAGCCATGAGTGCTCGGTGGGTTCGCACGTTCCTGGTGATGTCGATCGTGTTCGCCGTTTCTTCCACGCTCCCGGTCCAAGCGGCCAAAGCCAAGTCCAAGGCCAAA
>Ga0116170_10002104_pt1 | contig 19518 bp, 18 predicted proteins | sample AD_JPNHW1_MetaG_FD_89797 | JGI IMG/M metagenome (GOLD analysis project Ga0116170, IMG submission 89797) | Active sludge microbial communities of municipal wastewater-treating anaerobic digesters from Japan - AD_JPNHW1_MetaG | ecosystem: Engineered > Bioreactor > Anaerobic > Digestate | place...
GGCCAAGTTTGGCAGAAAAATCGATGAGGGTTAACCGCGAAGCCAGGGCGCCGACCGCCAGCAAAAGCGCCAGGAGCATGCCGATGACGCTTAGTAAGACCACTATCAGGCCGCGGGAATGCTTCGGTTTCAGAGTGGTCTCATTCATGGCTGATACTCCCGCGGATTGGGTTGCCAATTTCCTGCAGGATTTCGTCCTGCAGGCTGTTCATTTCTTCCAGTTCCGCTTCCTCCAGGTGGTCATATCCATTCAGATGCAGAACGGCGTGCACGAAAAGCATTTCCAGCTCTTCCTGCAGGCTGAAGCCTCTTTCTTCTGCCTGAGCCAGGGCCTTCTCGATGGAGATGGCGATATCACCAAGGAAACGCCTGCCCGTTTCCAGGTCGACAAATTCGTTTTCGAAGGAAAGGACGTCGGTGGCTTCGTCCAGGCCGCGGTAGGCTTTATTAAGCTTGCGGATGCCGGCGTTGTCCGTGATTTTCAGGGTGACTGCGCCCTCAGCACGCCTGCCAAGCTTTTCCACCGTCCGTTGGTAAGCGAGCAGGAGCCGGTCAGCAGAGATTACAGTGCGATATTTGCGGGGGATCATAAATTCGATCATTGGGCGCTCCTTCCAGGGTGGGGTTTAGCCGGCGGAATCGCTGCCCTTGGACACGGCGCTTCCGTTGGGTTTCAGAGTGGGGTATTGAATGCGCGGATGGTAAGACCGCTGCAGGGTCCGGAAAAAAGAATCTTCGATGGTGCTGAGGTCTTTTAGCGTCAGGTCGGTCGCGTCCAGCTGGCCTTCGTTTTTGTACATGTCGATAGTCTGGCGGATGAGGGCGCGGATTTCATCATCGCTGCGCGGCGTTTCCGCGCGGGAACGGGCTTCAGTGCCGTCCGAGAGCATCACGATGGCGGTCTCACGGGACTGAGGTTTAGGTCCGGGGTAGGTAAAGAGGGCTTTATCGACGCTCTCCGGGTCGTCCGCCGCGGCTGCCGCCTGGGAGTATTGGTAAAGGGTAAGCATTGTGCCGTGGTGTTCGCGGATGAAATCAATCACGCGCGAGGGCAGGTGATATTTTTTTGCCAGCTCCACGCCGTCGTGCACATGCTGGATGACGGTCGCGGCGGCTGTAGCCGGGTCCAGGTTATCGTGGGAATCCAGTTTGTCCTTCACCTGATTTTCGATGAAGAAAGCCGGATTGTTGGCTTTGCCGGCGTCGTGAAAAAGCGCGCCAACGCGCACCAGCATGCGGTCTGCGCCGACGGCTTCGGCGGCCTGTTCCGCAAGATTGGAGACCAGCAGGCTGTGTTGGTAAGAACCGGGAGCGTTGCGCAGGATGTACTGCAGCAGAGGATGGTCCGGGCGGGAAACTTCCAGCAGCTGCAGCGCGGTGGGGATATCCAGGATTTGCGACACCACATATTGGAGCAGGAGCGCCAGACTGCCCGAAGCGAGCCCGTAAATCAGCGCAGATGCAATCAGGGAGGTGAGGCCTAGCAAATCGGTATAGGTATCGCCCAGGCGGAAAGCCACCACCACAGCCATCCCCGCGATGCCGGTGAGCAGCCCGGCTACCAGAAATGCGCTGATTCGGCGCGCGCGGCCTATTGTCAGCATCCCGACGACAGCCGGAAGAATATAGAAAACACCTAATTCCGCTTCGCGGGTGTTGTCAAACACCATCAGAATGGCGAGGAACATGCTCATCACGATGCCAAGCTCAAGGTTGAAAATAATCGAGAGCGTCAGACCGAAAGCTGCCACCGGATAGAGATACGGCACAATCGTACGGTCGACCACCAGGAAGCGCCCCAGCGCGAGGAAAATGAGAAACAAACCAGCGATGACCAACAGCGCTTTGACGGAGAAGAACGGTTGGTCCTGCCGGCGCTGGAAGTAGAGCGCTGCCAACACCGCGATAACGCCTGTCAGGACCGCGCTGGTGATAACCTGGTTGGTCTGATTGACGGGTTTGGCGAGGCCAAAGACGTTCAGGGCTTCGTAATCTTCCTCGCGGATAATTTGACCGCGCCGGACGATAACTTCCCCGGCGATAATCTGGCGGGAAATCGGTTCGATGCCTGCCCGGGCTTGCTCGCGGGCTGCGTTAGTCTGTTCCTCGCTGAACAGGCTGGTGGGTGTGATCAGAGGGGAGACCAGCGCGATTACGAGCTGGGCATCTTCCGGGCGGAACGAAAAGTCGATTACAGCGGGCAGATTACTGCGAATTTGCGAGAGGTTATCACTGCGGATTGTGTCGCGCATGACTTGCTCGAGCACACGGCGGGCTTCCACCTCAATTTCCTGCCAGTCCTGCTCATCCAATTCGAGCAGTTGGGCTGCCACCGCGCTGCTCAATTTCACGGAAGAAATCGCCGCGAGGTCCTGCAGTTTTTGCTCCGGGGTGGAAAAGTTGTCTTTGCGAACCGTGGAAATATAATACAGTACGCTGTCGAGCGTTTCCAATTGATGGCGGGAAATGCTGGGGTCAGCAGGCAAAAATACCGGCGGAACAGCCGCCGCGGCTTGCGTGCGGGCGCGTTCTGTCAGTACCTTACTCTCATACGTGATGGAATACGGCGCGAGGATTTCCTGCGATGCTGCTTCGCCCACGCCTGCCGGGATGTTGGAGCGGGTAATCAGTTCGGGCAAAACCAGCGAAGCAAATATAAGCAGACTGCTGACAAGCAGAATGAGAAGGCGCAGCGCGCCCTGGGTAAACCCTGCCGGTTTTGTGCCGTTTTCCCGATTTTTTGCCATGGTCAAGCAGGTTTGCTGAGGCAGTCTTTAACCACCCGACTGGCATCCTGATTGGAGGCGCGCCCGGCCAGCCTGGGGATGAGGACTTTCAGCACCAGACCCATATCCTTTGGGGAGGCAGCGCCAGTTTCCCGGATGATTTCCTCTGCCAGAGCAACCAATTCCGCTTCCGTGAGCTGCCTGGGGAGGTAGGCTTCCAGCTCCTTGATTTCCAGCCGGGATTCGGAAACCATATCCGCGCGCCCTGCTTTTTCCGCGTCCGCAATCGTATCCAGTTTGGTTTTGATTTCCTTTTGGACTACCGCGACAAATTCCGAATCGCTGAGCGCGGAACCTTTGGCGACTTCTGCCAATTGGATGGTGGAAATCAGCAGGCGTAAAACGCGCTTGCGCAGCGGATTCTGATCCTTGATGGCTTTCTGTAAATCGGCTTTTAGTTTTTGATTGTTGTCCATGCGGAGTATTATACCTGCCTTGACCTCCGCTAAGGGCGCTTGTTGAGGATACTCAGGGTCCGAGCATAATTAAGGGACGGATTTCCTCCAGAAGCGCCTGCCCGATGCCGGGAACGTTTAGCAGTTCTTCCAGGCTCGTGAAGGGACCGTGCTCGCTGCGGTAGCTCAGGATTGCGGCCGCCTTGGTTTCGCCGATGCCCGGCAGGGACATTAGCGTTTCCAGGTCGGCGCCGTTGATATTTACCAGGTTTGATGCCGCTTCCAGGCCAGTCTGCCCACGCGTCGTGTCGTCGGCTGGCACAGCTTCGCCGACGCGCGGCATATACACCCGCTGCCCGTCCTGCAGGAAGGCAGAAAGGTTGATGCGCTCAAAATCCGCATCCTGGGCAGCGCCGCCCGCCGTGGAAAGCGCATCGTGCACGCGCGAACCTGCCGGGAGCGTGTATACGCCTGGGTTTGCCACCGCGCCGGCAACGTATACCTCAATTTCGGCGGCGGTCGGCGTACTCCGGGCGCGCTGGTCAGGCGCCGCGGTGGCAAGCTGAATCGGTTCGCCCCGCTGCGGGAGAATGAGCAGGAGAATCAGGCCGGAAAGCAGCAGCCCGCCAATGAACCCGAGGAAGACAGACTGCCAGGTTTTCATGAAGTCAGCGGCTGCGCCTCTTCGGTGTCCTGCTCCAGCGCGTACATGCGCTTGAAAGCCGCGATGGCAACTTCCAGCATGTCTTCGGTCGGCTCTTTGGTCGTTAATTTCTGCAGAAGCAGGTTGGGCTTAATCAACGCGCGCACGAAGGCGCTCTTGTCCATCGCGTGGGCAGCCCAGCGGATATATTCGTAGGCAAGCCCGGCTACCACCGGCAGCAGCAGTACCCGGGAGATGAGCCGCCAATGGAGGGGCAGCGGACCCAGAATGGAAAAAATCAGCACGGAAAAGACGACCAGGGTGAGGATGAAGGACGTGCCGCAGCGCGGGTGCACTTTGGTCTGCAGTGCGACGTTCTGCGGGGTGAGTTCCACGCCGGCTTCGAAGGCGTTGATGGTTTTATGTTCAGCGCCGTGATACATAAAGGTGCGCTTTATATCCGGCATTCTACCCACCAGCGCCATGTAAAGGACCAGGATTGCCAGGCGCAAAATGCCCTCAAAGAGGTTGCTCCACCAGGAACCAAGGTTCAGGAATTTATCGACCCAACCGGCAGCCAGGGCGGGCAGGAGGAAAAACAGCCCAATGCCTACCAAAACCGCTGCAAGCACAGTGAAAAAGAGCGCTGCGCCCTCAATTTTCTCGTCTTCCCCGGTCTGCACGTTAGCAGCCTTGGTCAGGTAGCGCATGCCCAGTTCCAGAGAGTCCCACAGACTGAGAACTCCGCGCACGAAGGGAGTTTTGAACCAAATCGAGCGGTAAAGCGCGGGGAGCTGCTCGTCGAACATCACAATTCCGCCTTGCGGGGAGCGCACCGCCATGGCGACAGCTTTCTTGCCGCGCATCATCACGCCTTCGATGACGGCCTGTCCGCCGTAGGAGGGCATTTTCAGTTCAGGAGCGGCTTCAGTTGGCATGTTCGAAACTCAGCAAAAAACGAATGAGCGCTTGAACGCCTAATTTCCAGGTTGGCAGGTGCTGGTGTTCGTTGGGGGAGTGTATCTGGTCGTCGGGCAGCCCGAAGCCGGTCAGGAGGGACTTGACCCCCAGGTGGGTCTGCATCGTGGTGGCGACCGGGATGCTGCCGCCTTCGCGTTTGAAGCTGAGCGGTTTCTTCCAGGTTTCCGCGAGCGCTTTGGAGAGCTGCTCAAGCCCGGGCGCATCGTCCGCCAGATAGGCAGGCGCGCCAGAATGTTTGAAGATGGTCAGCCGTACCGCCTCAGGCGTCAGGCTAGTGATGTAGGCTTGAATGAGTGCGTAGATTTCATCGGGGTTCTGGTCCGGCACAAGCCGGCAGGAAATCTTGGCTTTGGCGTAGGCAGGGATAATCGTTTTACTGCCTTCGCCGATAAAGCCGGAATAAATGCCGTTGACGTCCAGGGTCGGTCGGGCGCCGGTGCGTTCCAGCGGGGAATAGCCGGCCTCGCCAAAGAGCTGCGGGACGCCGGTAATTTGCAGCAGGGCTTGGGGGTCAAAGGGTACTGAAGCGATGCGCTGTTTTTCTTCCGGGCTGAGCGGCAAAACTTTATCGTAAAAGCCGGGCACTGCCACGGAACCGTCGGGGTTGTGCAGCCTGGCGATGATGGCAGCCAATACGTTCGCGGGGTTGGCCACATTCCCGCCAAAAAGACCGGAATGCAGGTCCGCCTTAGGTCCGTCCACACGAATCTCGAAGTAGAGCAGTCCGCGCAGTCCGTAAACAATGGTCGGGGAATCCCTGGAAACCATGCCGGAATCAGGATTCAGGACGATATCACAGGCCAGCAAATCGGCGTGCGAGGCTATAAAGCCGTCCAGTGAGGGGGAACCGATTTCCTCTTCGCCTTCCAGCAGGAATTTCAGATTCACCGGCAGCGGACCGGCGGCAAGCACGCTTTCAACCGCCGCCAAGGCGGCCATCACCTGGCCTTTCATATCCGACGCGCCGCGGGCGGTCAGATATTCGCCCGAAATGGTCGGCTCAAATGGCGGTGTCTGCCATTCCTCGATGGGCGCGGCTGGCTGTACGTCGTAATGCCCATAAATCAGGATGGTGGGGGCGTCTTCGGCATCCGCGCGCATTTCCGCGAAGAGGATTGGGTGCACTTTGGTCGGGAAGACCTCTACATGCCCGGCGCCCAGTCCGCGCAGTTTGTCCGCCAGGAACTTACAGGCTGCCTGCATGTCCGCTTTGTGCTCCGGATCCGTGGAAACCGATGGAATCCGGACCAGGTCCTGGTATTGTTGGAGAAAGTTGTCGGTATGTTCTGTAAAAAACTTTAGGGAATTTTCTATGTGTGTCATTCGTTTTCCTTTTAAACTTCCGTTGATTATATGCGATTTGACGCTGAATTGTGTTAGCATTGACTGCACAACGGCTTGTTTTGGAGTGAATGCAAAGATGAAAAGTGACGAAATTCTTTCCAAATCCATCCGACATAACTTATGGACCTGGACAGCGCAGCGTAAGGCGGAAATTCTGCCCGTAGAAAGGGCGGACGGCGTCTACTTTTGGGACACGGGCGGCAAACGCTACCTGGACCTGAATTCCATGGTGATGTGCGTCAATATCGGGCACGGCAACAGGCATGTGCAGGAAGCGATGATCAGGCAGATACGCGAGCTCACTTTCGCCGGGCCGCATATGGCCACCAAAGCGCGGGCGCTGCTGGGTGAAAAGCTGGCTTCCCTCACACCGCCTGGCCTGACCCGCTTTCTCTACACCTTGGGCGGCTCGGATGCCAATGAGAACGCGGTAAAAATAGCGCGGGATTACACCGGCAAGTTCAAAATCTTGACCCGCTACCGCTCGTACCACGGAGCCACCATGGGCGCGATGGCTTTGACTGGAGACTACCGCCGCCTGCATTGGGAACCGGAAACGATGCCCGGCGTGGTGCACTTCCTGGATCCTTACGCGTACCGCTCGCCTTTCTTCCCGGATGGAGGCGTTGACGAGGAGAGCTTCAGCCGCGCTTATGTCGACCACCTTGAAGAAATTATCTGCTTTGAAGGTCCCGATACCATTGCCGCGGTGCTGATTGAGACCGTAACGGGTACCAATGGCATTCTCGTTCCGCCCAGCGGCTACCTGCAGGGCGTGCGGGCTTTGTGCGACAAATACCGGATTTTGCTCATCACCGACGAGGTGATGTGCGGCTTTGGCCGCACCGGCAAGTGGTTTGCCAGCCAGCATTGGGACGTGGTACCCGACATCATCACGATGGCGAAAGGCCTGACCTCGGGTTACGCGCCGTTGGGCGCAGTGGCAATCAAAGAGGAAATCGCCGCGACCTATGACGACAGGCAGTTTGTGGGCGGAATGACCTACAACGGACATCCGGTTTCGCTGGCAGCAGCCCTTGCCAACATTGAGGTAATCGAACAGGAAGGGCTGCTGAAAAATGCCCTGCGGCGAGGAGAAACCTTAAAAGCGCTGCTCGCAGATTTGAAACAAAAACATCCTTGCGTCGGCGACGTACGCTCTATCGGCTTGTTTGGCGCGGCGGAGCTGGTTCGGGACCGCGCCAGCAAGGAGCCGCTTAGCCCCACCGCCAAACCCCTCAGCCCGGTGATGAAGCACGTAAAGAGTTATATCCTCGAGCACGGCGTGTTCATGTACAATACCTTTCAAACTCTTTTGTTCATACCGCCCTTGATTATCAGCGACGTACAGCTGCGCGAGGGCTTTGACATTGTAGACGCCGCGCTAAGCATCGCGGATCATGAAATTCAGGCTGGAATGGAGTAAACCTGATAAGAATGGAAGCAAATACGCATCACCAACTCATAATCATCGGTGGAGGTCCGGCGGGTTTTACTGCCGCGCTGTATGGCGCCCGAGCGGATTTTCATCCACTTATTTTTACCGGAATGATGCTGTATGGGCAGGCTTCTCAGACCGACATTATTGAGAATTACCCCGGTTTTCCAGAGGGAATTCAAGGCGTGGAATTAGGCAAGTTCTTCGAACAGCAAGCCTTAAACTTTGGGGCAAAAGTCGAGTATGATCAGGTCCTCTCGCTCAATCTTCAGAGCCGTCCGTTCCAGATTCAGACCTACAGCAGCAGCTACACTGCGGATTCTGTGATTCTGGCCATGGGTGCCGAGCCGAAGAAACTGCTCGTCCCCGGTGAGGCTGAATTTACCGGCAGAGGCGTATCTTACTGCGGCACCTGCGACGGCTTCTTTACCCGCAATAAGGAGATTCACGTGATTGGCGGCGGGGATACCGCGCTGGAGGAAGCGCTCTTTCTGACGCGCTTTGCCCGCAGCGTTACCGTGATTCACCGCAGGGACGCGCTCCGGGCTGGAGCCATCCTGGAAAATCGCGCGCGTTCCAACCCAAAAATTCACTTTCTGTGGAATACTATTGTGGACGAAATCCGCGGTGATGAAAAAGTGCACAGCCTGTTGGTGCGCGACGTGATAACCGGCCAAAAACGTGAAATCCCATCGGAAGCTGTCTTTATTTTTATCGGGAACAAGCCGAACACAGACCTGATTGATGGGCAAGTCAACCTGGATGAACATGGCTATGTGAAAATCGACGACAAAATGACGACTAACATCCCAGGCGTTTTCGCTGCTGGTGAAATCGCGGATCCCCATTACCGGCAGGTGATTACTTCTGCCGGTATGGGCGCTGCTGCTGCCATTTCGGCAACGCGTTATTTGGAAAATCTCGAATGTCAGTGATCCGTCAAGGGGTGGGCGTAACACTCACTCCGGTACCAATCCAGGAGAATACGCGCTTCTCGCTGAGGAAGCCCGCTTCCTCGTAAATCGGATTGGTCGTACCGCTGTTAATCTGCCGCGCGACGGCCACGGACCACTGAATGATGTGGGGGGTGCTATCCAATGGCCTGAAGCTGGTGGGCAGAATGAAACGCGTATCCCGCACGTACTCCACGAGGATGCGTCCGTTGCCAGCCGTCAGGTCTTCCACCGTTACGCGATACAGCTCGTTTTCACGCAGGTCGGCCACGGCAGCCCACTGCAAAGTGATAGCGTCCTGCGATGCGCTGAAGGCGGCGCCTGAGCTGGGGAGCAGCAGGTTTGGCGCAGGATATGGGGGAGCAGGCGTTGGGGTGGGGGTGGGTCCGGCGGTGGGTTTGCGCTCGCACAGCGGGATTATCAGATCCAAGCCTTCATAGACCACGTCGTTGGTCATACGGTTGTATTCGCGGATGGAAGCCATCGTTACGTTGTAATTCAAGGCGATGCTGCTCAACGTCCAACCGGATTCCACCTTGATGGTGATCGTCTGGCAGTCGGATTCGGTAGATTCGATACCGGATGAGGTGGCGGTCGGTTGGGGTGAGGGCGTGAGCGTCGGCTGCGGGATACGGAGCACATCACCCTCTTTGATAGTGCAGTTCGCGTCCAGGTTGTTCTCGCGGATGATGCTTTGGATGGATACGCCAAAAACTGCCGCAATGGAGGAGCAGTAATCCGTGCTGCGGACAGTGTATTCCATGGGCGGCAGCGGTGTCCACGTCGGGAGCGGGGTGGGCGTCAGCGTCTGAGTGGGGGTAATCGTCTGGGTGGGCGTCAGGGTCGGGGTTGCTTCGACGACTTCCCCCGGAGTAAGCGGCGCGGCCGGGCTGCCTTTGACGATGAAGAAGACCAGCAGACCTGCCAACGCCAGGAAGACGAACCCGAGCGCAATGGCGACGGGCAGGTTCAGGCGGACCTCAGGCAGCTTTCGGGATGGAATTCCCGAGCCTTTTTTCACTGCAGCAGTGGTGGAAAGCTGGGTTCCGCAAACCAGGCAGCGGGAGGCGGTCTCACTCAAGCGGGTTCCACAAACCGGGCAAATTTTCGTGTTTTGGGTAGTTTTTTCTTGACTCATAGTTGTTTCCAGAAAGGTTAGTATACACAGCCCTCAAAAAACCCGCAAGTCAGGCGTGGAAGGGCTCTCGGGAATCATTCAGTGATGTTGGCAGCGCTTGCATTGGCAGCGGCATCGCTTTTGTTCTTGAAAGTCTCCCTGTGCGCTGGAAGGGCAATGGCTTCCCAGGCTCGCACCGGGGAGTTTTTTCGCGATAAGGAAGTAAGGGAGCTTTGTGTGCGAGCAATCCAACTCATAGTCATTGAACTATACAGCCCTCGAAAAAACCGCAATTCACGAGGGTTGGGCTGATAAAATAGTTGCATGTTTAGTCTCTATATCCACGTGCCGTTTTGCGTACGCAGATGTCTATACTGTGATTTTATCACGTACGCCGGGCAGCTCGAATTCCTGCCCGCTTATGCCAACACGGCTGCCAACGAAATCCAGCAGCTCGGTTTGGCTGCCGGCAGCGAGCGGCAATCAGCGGATACTGTGTACTTTGGCGGCGGCACGCCTTCCCTGCTGGAATCCCGGCTGGCAGGCGGGCTGCTGGAGGAAACCGCGCGCGCGTTTGGCCTCGCCCCTTCCGCTGAAATCAGTCTGGAAGCCAACCCCGGCACTTTAGACCCCAAAAAATTGAGAGAACTGCGCGCCGCGGGCATTAACCGCCTGAGCCTCGGCGTCCAGTCTTTTTCGGATTCCGAGCTGGCGCTGCTGGGCAGAATCCATTCGCGCGAGCAAGCGGAAGAAAGCATCCGCTGGGCGCGCGAAGCCGGTTTCGAGCAGCTCAATCTGGATCTCATCTCAGGTCTCCCGCGGCAGACGCTGGAGGAGTGGCAGGAAAACCTGAAAACCGCAGTTACATATAAGCCGGAACATCTCTCCGTTTACAGCCTGATCGTAGAGGAGGGCACCCCGCTGGAAAAACAAATCGCGAGCGGAAGGCTGCCCGAACCTGACGAGGACCTTGCCGCCGATATGTACGAATTGACGCAGGAGTTTCTTGCGCAAGCAGGGTACACTCAATATGAGATTTCGAACTGGGCTTTGGCAGAGGGTTGTGAATCGCGCCACAACAAAGCCTACTGGAAGACGACGCCGTATCTGGGAATTGGCGCCGCCGCTCACAGCTTTGCCGGCGGCTTCCGCACAGAAAATGTGCCCGGTATTCAGGATTACATCACGCGCATACAGCAGGGGGAGGCAAACCTGGAGTTTCCCTTCTCACCAGCCAACCTAAACCGTTCGAAAATACAGCCGTACACGCAGATGCAGGAAAGCATGCTGCTCGGCTTGCGTCTGACGCGCGAAGGGGTTGCGCTGTCGGCATTTCAGCGCAGGTTTGGACAGGATGCACGCGAGCTTTTTTCCGCAGAAATTATGCGCCTGCAGGAAAAGCGCTTGGTGGAATTTGTCCAATTCCCGGACGGCCCGCACTTGCGCCTGACGCGCCGCGGGGTGCTGGTCGGGAACCAGGCTTTTATGGAGTTCGTCGACTAATCTTTGGTAAGCGTGATGGGCGTACCGAAGCCGTGCTTTTGCCAGTCTTCCGGGGCGGCTACGGGCGTGGTCCACAAGTAAATCCATTTCGCGTCTGCCATGGACATGTTGATGCAGCCGGCGCTCATCGGTGTGCCAAAATTCGTGTGCCAGTAAGTCCCGTGGGTGGCAATGCCTTCTGTCATTTCAAAGAAGCAGTTCCACGGCACCCCTACCAGTTCGTACGCGCGGATATCGCTGGTGACATATCCATTCCCCATGTGTTTGGACGGCATCTTGGTTTGGATATTGTAGGTGCCGATGGGGGTCAGGCCACCGGAAGAAATTTTGGTCTCGAACACCAGGTTGTCGTATTCGTACGCCTTCAGCCGCTGGAACATAATCGAAATCTCGATGCGCTTTTTCCCGAGCGGCACCTCCGGAGAGATGGGCTGCAGCTCTTCATCCGGCACAAAACGCAGGTGCTCGGACGGCACCGCCAGCATGACGCTGTTCTTTTCGTCCTTGATTTTATACCAGGGTTTTTCGTCCGGTCCCGTGACAATGTCCATGACCCAATGCGTGGTGCCGTAGTACAGGCGGTATTCCGGAATCCAACCCTCAAGCCGGCTGTAGAACATCGCGCGCGTATAAGGCACTGTGATTTCAGCAAGCTGCCCGGTCGGACGGATATCCGTGTTCAGGCTGTTGAGTTTATAGTGCACCTCGTATACATCCCCGCTAAAGATGTAACCGCCCCAAACCCGGTACCAGATCGGGTTCCAGAAGGGTCCGGCCGGGCTTTCAACCTCGTCGTAGACGTTCACAATCTCGTTGTAGCCGATCTGGTAAATAATCAGGCTGTCTTCATCCGGTAGTTTGTGCACACTGACGCCGTTCTGGTTGCCAACCAGCACCTGGCGTGGGGCTTTCTCGGCGGCAAAGACTTTGCGGGCAGGCAGAGCCGCCGCCGCGCCGAGCCCAATCAGGCCAAGTTTCAGGAATTCTCTGCGGGTAAGCTTAGGTTCCATCTCACAGGGTGCAGCTTAGTCAAGGTCCTTCGGATTAATATCCGCGACCGAATTGAATACCCATTTTGGTCGGTAGGAGAATTTCTCCATACTGGCGCGGTCGGTGGTTCCGCTGAGCACGAGCACGGTATCCATCCCGCTCGATATGCCGCTCAGGACGTCTGTGTCCATCCGGTCGCCGACCATAATCGAGTTTTCGGAGTGCACGTCCAGGTAGTTCAGTGCGGAGCGCATCATCAGCGGGTTGGGTTTGCCGACGTAAAAGGGCGCGATGCCCGTGGCGCGCTCAATCAGCGCGGCCATGGCGCCGCAGGCAGGTACCAGACCTTGCTCGGAGTTCCCGACCGGGTCGGGGTTGGTAGCGATGAAACGGGCGCCGGCGGTAATCAGGCGCACGGCAATCGTGATTTGTTCGATGCTGTATGCGAAGGTTTCGCCCAGGACGACATAATCGGGATTAACGGTGGTTTGGGTATAGCCAATCGCATGGACAGCTTCGCTAAGACCAAGCTCACCAATCACATACGCAGTGCCCTTGGGGCGTTGGTTGTTTAGAAACGCCGCCGTGGCGAGGGCGGAGGTATACAGGCGCTCCTCCGGGATATTTAATCCGGTAACCTGCAGCCTGTGTGCCAGGTCGCGGGTGGTGTAAAGCGGATTGTTCGTCAGGATGAGAAACTTACGTTTTTCTTCGATAAGTCTGTTGATGAAGCCGTCCGCGCCGGGGATCATGTTCGCGCCGTGCACAAGCACGCCGTCCATGTCAATCAAGTAATTCTTTTTTTCTTTCATTTAACACCTCAAAAAATGCCGGCTTGAAAAGAACAAGCCGCTGTTGATTGTACCAGCAGCGGCTTGCTTATGCTAAAGCTGTAGAACAAACTATTTCGTGGTCAGGATGATGCGCGCATCCACAACCTTTACGCCCTGCCCGTTTTCGTAGACGATGACGGGGTTGGCATCCGATTCTTTGATTTCATCCTTCAGGTCATAGACCATATAGGCGTAGGCTGCCAGAACCCTGGCAAGAGCATCCTTGTCACGGGCGCTTTCACCGCGGGTTCCATTCAGGATTGCGGCGCTGCGGATTTCATCTTCCATGCCCAAAGCTTCTTCCAGGGAAATAGGGGCCACGCGGAAGGTTACGTCCTTGAGCACTTCGACGAAGATACCGCCCAGACCGAACATGACTGTCGGACCAAAGGTGTTGTCATTGACCGAGCCGATAATGACCTCGGTTGCCCAGGGAGCCATTTCCTGCACGGCGATGCCGTCGATAAACGCGTCGGCTTTGTAGTTATGGGCGTTCTCGAGAATGGTCCGGTAAGCTTCTTTTGCCTGCTCGGCGTTCTTGATGTTTACTTTTACACCGCCCGCATCGGACTTGTGCAGAATGTCTGGGGAGACAATTTTCATCACAACCGGATACCCGACTTTTTCCGCCAATTTGACCGCTTCTTCTTCGGAGCTGGCGAGTTCGGTAGTGGTAACGGGCAGTCCATAGAGCCTGAAAACTTGTTTAGCTTCCACTTCGGTCAGCGCGTCGCGGCCTTTGGCGCGGGCGCCGGCGATAATTTCGCGCGCGAAAGCGGAGTTGATGTCCCCGGGTTCGTAGCCGCCGTTGTGGTTCATTTCCTGCATGCGCTGGTCGTCGCGCAGGGTGGCGATAGCTTTGACTGCCACATCCGGTGCGTTGTAGGCGGGGATGCCGCGTTCCACCAGCCATTCCATGGCTTTGTCGCTGCGTTCGCCGCCAACAAAGGAAACCGTGACGGGTTTGTCCGTGACGCCGGAGTCTTTGATGCCGCGGTAGATTGCATCCGCGATTTCTTCCGGGAGTGTGATGGCGGTTTCGCAATACAGGACCACCAGGCCGTCCACCCAGGGATGGGAGTAGGCGCTGCGGGTGGTCTCGTAGAACCAGTCATTGCCAGCCATACCGGTCATGTCCACCGGGTTTTTGGCGGAGCCATAATCGGGCATGTGCTTCTTCATTTCTTCCTGCACGTCCGCAGGGGCGAAATGCAGCGGGAGGCCGTACTTTTCAGCGGAATCCGTGGCGAGCACGCCTACGCCGCCGCCGTTGGTCAGGATGAGCAGGTTATCGCCCTTCATGCGCGGCTGCAGGGAGAGTACCAGGGTGCGGTCGAAGAGGTCGTTCAGGTCTGTAGCCTGGGTCACGCCAGCCTGCTTGAAGGCGGTACCGTAAATCTTCGCCGCGCCGGCCAGGGAGCCGGTGTGGGAGGCGGCAGCTGCCGCGCCGTGCGCGGAAACGCCGGACTTGAGCACGACAATTGGCTTCTTGCAATTGCGGGCGGCTTCGATGAACTTGGGGCCGTCGCGCAATCCTTCAACGTAGAGCGCGATACAGTTGGTATCGGGGTCTTCGCTGAGGTAGCTGACCATCTCGGAGAAATTGACATCCGACATGTTGCCGATGGACACCATCTTGTCAAAGCCGACACGGCGGGTGTAGGTACCTGCGTCCATGGCAATGAGCAAAGCGCCGCTTTGGGAAACAAGCGAAGCTTTGCCTGGCAAGGGCAGGAAGGGCGCGAAGGAGGCGTTCATCTTATCGCTGTTGGAAAGCGTGCCGACGATGTTCGGACCGAGGATGCGCATGCCGTAAGATTTGGCGACCCGCACCAGTTCATGTTCCAGTTCAATCTCGCCAACTTCAGCAAAACCGGAAGTAATAATGATTAAGCCCTTGACGCCTTTTTCGCCGCATAGTTTGGTAGCGTCCAAAACGGATTTAGCAGGCACGGTGATAACCGCGGCATCCACGACATAGGGGATGTCCGTCACAGAGGGGTAGCATTTGAAACCGAGGATTTCAACTGCCGATGGGTTGACAGGATAAATGCCGCCCTTGTATTCACTTTCAATCAGGTTGCGGATGACGGTATTGCCAATTTTGCCTGGCGTGGCTGACGCTCCGATAACGGCGATGCTTTTAGGCTTAAGAAGTCCGGTTAAGATGGGGTCCACAATTTCCTCCGATGAATAAATTTTTATCAACCGGAAAGTATACCGCAATAATGCAAAAAAACCGTTGTGAATCCTGAAAGAGAAAAGTCACTGCCTTTCGGAATATTGGCCAGGAAATTACGGCGGACTGCGCGTAGCATATAAAAGGCCTGCATAATGCGCGCGCGAAACATCCCGCCGCGAACAGAGCAGGTTGGTTTGGTTAGCTGCTTAATCGGGGAACATTTCGGGCTGTCAGGCGCTGCCGCGTTGCAAAAAGCCCCTCCAAAGGGCTGGAAAATCTCATGATATATTCCGGAATAGAAAAGATAATCCCCTTTAATTTATCTAAAGTGCGTATAGATATAAGTAAAATGGATGCATAGAATTCCGCCGACAGGATATAATGAGCGCGAAGGAGAAAGCAATGGGCAATTTACAGCTAGGGTATATTGGATTGGGTCTGATGGGAAAGCCGATGGCGCAAAACCTGCTGAAAGCCGGCTTTCCGCTGGTCGTGCACAACCGCTCCCGTCAGAAGGTGGAAGACCTGGTGCGCCTGGGCGCCAGCGCGGCGGAAAGTCCGCGGGAAGTAGCTGAGCGCTCCGACGTGGTGTTTACCAATTTACCCGATACTCCCGACGTCCTTAAGGTGGTCCTGGGTGAAAACGGCGTCCTTGCTGGTTCACATCCCGGCATGATCTACGTGGACAACTCAACCATCAAGCCGGCAGCCAGCCGTGAAATTTACGCGCGCCTGGCGGAAGTGGACGTTCAGAGCCTGGACGCGCCGGTTAGCGGCGGCGATATCGGCGCGCAGCAGGGTACGCTGTCCATTATGGTCGGCGGAGACGCGGACGCGCTTACGAAGGTGATGCCTGCTTTCCAGGCGATTGGGAAAACCATCACCCATATCGGCGGCCCGGGAGCCGGGCAGGTAGCCAAAGCCTGCAATCAGATTATGGTGGCGGCACAGATGCTGGCGATGGGCGAGCTGATGATTTTCGCGCAGAAAGCCGGCGCGGATCCTGAAAAGGTGATTGGCGCTGTGCGAGGCGGCGCAGCCCAGTGCTGGACGCTGGACGTCAAGCCGCAGCGCTTGCTGGCGGGCAACCGCGCGCCCGGGTTTCGGTCCAGCCTGCAAAGTAAAGACCTGAACATTGTCATCGAAACCGCGCGGGAATACGGTATCTCGCTGCCTGGCACAGGGCTTACGGCTCAGCTCTACGCCGCGCTGTGCGCCAACGGCGGCGGAGACCTGGATAACTCCGGGATTATTGCTGTAATCGAAGCGTTGAACAACACCGAGCTTCAGCACAACTGACCGCCCGCTACTGCTGCTGGGGAAGACCATTGGAACGCGTTCAGCCGTGCGTACTTTGTGGAGACAATCACACGGTTCAGACTGGTATTCTTCAGGCAGTCAGCAGCGTAAACTCTGCGCCTTATGCGGCAGGATTCCGCTTCGAATATCATCATTCAACTGTCAAGACTAAATAGAACTGTCCTGGTTTGTGGAAATAGAACTGTCCTGGTTTGTGGAGGAAGTCGTCAGGACGGGGTTTTCCTCATAACTATGCCCCTGATCTCTACTGTTCGATAAGGTTTCACACTTGCCCGAACCCAGACCCTTTTCCAGCGGCAAGCGGATTCTATTTAGCCGCAGTCCAGCCGCTGGGTCTAAGTGGTAGAGGAAAAAGACTGCTATTCCCTTGTATGTGAGGGTATGAATCATCCCATGTAAACAAAGCTTGGAGGAATCGAATGAGGAGTTCATTGCTCCTAACCTAAATCAGGACACTTCGATTTTGCAATTTCAGGACATTTTTCCTTTACTCTTACAATATCATCATTCAGTTGTTTTCGACGTTATTTGCGCCTATAATTAGACCTCAGTCACAAGAATTCAAAGGAGACTTAAGATGGACTTCGATGTCATCAAACCACTGCTGAAAGAAGACCAAAAATCCAAGATTGTTCTGCTTGTCATGGACGGACTTGGCGGGCTGCCCATGACCGAAGGCGGCAAAACTGAACTGGAAAGCGCTGTCAAGCCAAATATGGACGCGCTGGCTGCCAAATCTGTGCTCGGCGCGCACCATCCCCTGCCCTTTGGACTGACCCCTGGGAGCGGCGCTGCGCATCTCGGTTTGTTCGGCTTTGACCCGATTAAGTACGAAATCGGACGCGGCGTGCTTTCAGCGCTGGGCGTTGATTTCGATCTGCAAAAGGGCGACGTGGCCGCGCGCGGGAACTTCTGCACCGTCGATTCCGAAGGCGTCATCACTGACCGGCGCGCCGGCCGCATCCCTACCGAAGTGGGCGAAGAACTTTGCCGGAAACTGGTGGAGAAAGTGCGCATCCCCGGCGTGGAAGTCATTCTGCAGGTCGAGAAAGAATACCGCTTTGTATTTATCTTGCGCGGCGAAGGCCTGAGCGGCGAAGTAAGCGACACGGACCCGCAGGCAGTCGGGAAGAAAGCCCACATTGCCAAAGCAGCAGTCCCCCAGGCAGAAAAAACAGCTGAATTCATTCGTGAATTTGTGCGCCAGGGGAATGAAATCCTGGCTGCTGAACACCCCGCCAACAGCTTCGTGCTGCGCGGCTTCGCCCAGCTGCCCAAGTGGCCGACGTTCGGCGAAATCTGGGGCGTAAACCCGGTTGCCATCGCGATGTACCCCATGTACCGCGGTGTCGCCAAGGTGGTCGGGATGACCGTGCTGGAAGCCGCGGCCTCGATGGACGAAGAAATCACGATGCTTGAACAGAATTGGGAAAAGCACGATTTCTTCTTCGTGCACATCAAGAAGACCGACAGCTATGGCGAAGACGGCAATTTTGACGCGAAAGTTCATATCATCGAGGAAGTGGACGCGCTCCTGCCGCGCATCCTCGCTCTGGACCCGGACGTGCTGATTATCACCGGAGACCACTCCACGCCGGCTAAATTGCGCGCGCACTCCTGGCATCCCGTCCCGACGATGATTTACAGCAAGAACTGCCTGCCGGATGGACTGACGACCTACGGTGAGCGCACTTGCGCCAAGGGCAGCCTTGGTTCGCGCTTTGAAGCGACTGACCTGATGCCCTATGCGCTGGCGCATGCCTTAAGGCTGGAAAAGTTCGGCGCCTAAGCCCAATTTACCGCAAACCAAAAGGCTGTCCAAAAAGAACGCGTTTTTCTTTTTGGACAGCCAAAAGTAGGAGCATGTGCCTGTTTCAGGCGTCGTTTTGCTAGCGCAAATCTGCAAACGCGCATGAAAACGGGCGCAACCAAGGAGGCTGTCCGACTTATGGGATAGGCCTTCTTTGTTTTAGACCAAAAATGAATCAGGAATAAGCCGGTGCGATTGGATGAGCATGAGGAAAAACCTACAGCTCATACTGAGCCGGCCGGCGGTCCGCAAAGAGGTTGTTGCCGGGGCCGAAATTCTTATTTGAGGCCTGCTGCAGGTCGACATCGACAATTCGCACAGCTTGGTCGTCCTCTCCCGCCTGCCCCAAAAGTTCTCCTTTGGGGGAGAGTATTTGCGATCTGCCCGTAAAACGCAAGGACTGCCCCTGTCCGCTTTCCGCGCCGGTGCGGTTGGCGGTGATACTGAAAACGGCATTTTCCAGGCTGCGGGTGCGCATGGCGCTCTGGCACCAGGGTAGCACCAGGTTGGCGGGGTGGCAGATTAATTGCGCGCCTTTCAGTGCCAGGCTGCGGGCTGCTTCCGGGAAAACCCAGTCAAAACAAATCATCATCCCCAGGTGGACATTGCGGTAATTCACCACCGGGAAGCCGCAATTACCAGGGAGGAACAGCGCTTTTTCAGTGTTGAACAAATGCACTTTCCGGTATACGCACAGCACACCCCTCCCGTCAACCGCGGCGGCCGAATTGTACAAGCCCTCCGGAGCGCGTTCGCTGAAGCCGCTGACGATGCAGGCGCGATGCCGCGCGGCAAGTTCTATCAAGCCACTCAGGGTTACGCCGCTCCCATCCCCGGGCTCGCTAAGCTCGTACAGTTCCGCCGGGTCATCAAAGAGATAGCCGGTAGAGGCAAGTTCCGGCAGGACAATCAGGTCAAATTCACAGTCCTCCAGCGCCGCGCTGATGGTGCTGAGGTTTGCGTTCACGTCCCCGCGGCGGGGGCTGAATTGGAAAAAGCCGATTTTCATGCTCGCCTCCAGTGTACAATACAAATATCTGTACCAAGTGTACAGGGAAGGATAAGCTCATGTCAAAGGAATTTGAAGCGCTGTTATATGAAAAGCTGCCGGAAAACAAGGTGCGCTGCCAACTTTGCGCGCATAATTGTCTGATTGCTGAAGGCAAGCGCGGCATCTGCAAGGTGCGCGAAAACAGGGCAGGGGTGCTTTATTCGCTTACTTA
>Ga0116170_10002106_pt1 | contig 19510 bp, 6 predicted proteins | sample AD_JPNHW1_MetaG_FD_89797 | JGI IMG/M metagenome (GOLD analysis project Ga0116170, IMG submission 89797) | Active sludge microbial communities of municipal wastewater-treating anaerobic digesters from Japan - AD_JPNHW1_MetaG | ecosystem: Engineered > Bioreactor > Anaerobic > Digestate | place...
GAAATTGATGTCGCCCGTTGAGTTCGCCGTCGTCGTCAACGGTATCGCGAGCGCGTAGTTGTGCTTGCCGCCGCCGATGTCCGGTCCTTCCACGAACCAGCTCGGGTTACCCGCGAGGCTGCCGGTAATGTCGCCGGTGATTCGGATATCCGCGATCCCGCTCTCGTCCTCGACGGATCCCTCGAGCGTCCAATCGCCCTTAACCCAAATGTCGGAAACGTACGGCCGTTCCGTCGCGCCCTGCGTCAGCGTAAGCGCGTCGGTCGAGCCGATCTTCGGGACGTTCTTGTCGATGTCGATCACGTAAGGCCCGACCCAGGAACCGTCGATCGCCGGCAGGTTAATGTCGCGCGCTCGCACCCAGAACCGTATCCGCTTAATCAGCGCCTCGACCGTGCCCGCGCCGTCGAATCCCGTACCGTCGCGGTTCGCGGTAAACTCGACGCCTATCGCGTTGGATAATGCGCCGAAACTCGTATAGTCGGTACCATTGAGCGTAACGATCTTATAGCGTATGCCGCTCTTAATCCCCGTCGCGGCCTCTGGCAATCCGGATGGATTGAATTCCCCGTCGACGTTTATGCTTCGGTTCCAGCTGACCGTTCCGCTCGCGAGTTGCCCCTCGCCGCCGTTATACCAGTCCGTAAGGGCGACCCCGTAATCGTCGTCAAGCGCGTCGCAGAAGCCGTCGTTGTTAACGTCGATCTTTATCCAGACCGACGCGACGGCGTCGTCGTCCTCCGCGCTGCCGAACACGCGAATGATTCCGCCGAGCACGCGGTTGGTCGCCGCGGGATCGGGATATACCACCGTAACCTTAGGCTTATCGCCCGAGGGATCGACCTTCAACGTATAAGTAGTCTGATCGGTTACGGTCACGTTGCCAGCGTTGTCCTCCACCCTCATCAGGATCGGGACGGTCCAGAGGCCCGCGTCGCCGCCCGTGCCCTCGATTCCCTCGCCGGGCACGGCGTAGATATCGATCTTGTTCGCGCCCTTGAAGTCGATGCGCCAGGAAAGCGTGCCCGCCGTTACCGGCAGCCAGCTTTCGGCCGCGTGGTTATAACCTATCTTATACTGCACGGACTTGACGCCCGAGCCGAGGCCATCGTCCGCGAGGCCCTTCACCTCGATCTCGCCGTTCACGGTCGAGCCGATAGTGGGAGACTGATGGGTCACCGTAGGCGCGTCGTTGTCCACGAGTATCGTGCGCGTCGCCGTCGCCTTGAGGCCGGAACTGTCGGTGACCTCCACGGTCAACTGCGCGTAGCCGCTCGGGGTCGACGAGACGTCGATCTCGGGCGTGGCGTAGAGCATGCCGCGTACCGTTCCGGTGTCGCTTCCCGTACCGTCCCTCGACGCGGTAAACTCCACGTCGACGGCGCTTGAAGACGCGCCGAACGTCGTATAGTCGGTGGATCCGACGCTCACTATCTTGTACTGCCCGCCCTTTCTGATATCCACCGCGCCGAGTATGGGCGCGTTCGTAAAGCTGCCGGTTGCCGTATAAGGACTCGCGGCCGCCCCGGGCACGGTCACCTTCACGGAGGCGATGCCGTTCGCGTCGGTCGCCGTGACGCCGACGGCGAAATGCTGCGAGCTTCCGCCGAACGCCTTGTTATTTACCAGCGTAACCGAGTCCGCAAAATCGAACGTTGAGGTCCTATCCGCGAGTATGGTCGATCCGAGTTCGGGAGTAACCGTGTCCACGCGGTAATCGACATAGGTCGATACGATAGACGCGAGGTACTGAACCTTCGGTTCGTCGGCGAGGTCGGTGGCGAACACCGTTCCTTCCCCGTCGGTAACCCTGAAGTACAGCCGCTTCGCGCCGTCGCCCGCGGACGAATCATACGTCCATGTCCCGCCGTCGACGGCGACATCGTCGCCGGTTCCCGCGCTAAAGACGCCGGTTTCGCTTATCTCAAAAAGAGTCACGCCGTCGTCGTCCTGTATCGAGCCGATCACGACATTGGACATCTTGAGAATGGTTGAACCATCGACGTTAACGTTCGAGAGCTTGACCGTCGGGCGGTCCGCGTCCTGGTCGACCGTAACCGTGCGCGTCTCCTGCGTCGTATTTCCGGCGGAGTCGGTGGCTATCGCGCGGAACGTCAGCTGAACGTTCGCGGCTCCCGCGTCGCTATCCCACGATGAGTCGTTATCGTAGTTGTCCGTGTTGAATCCCTCGACGATCCAGCTAAACGGCGTCGATCCGCCGGATTGTACCAAATCGGTCCATGTCGCGGACGTGCCCTGTTTGAGCGAGACGACGAGCGTTGCCAAGGATTGATCGTCGCTAGCCGAACCGTTGATATCGATCGTTTTGTTGACCGTCACGGGCGGCTCGTGGTATGCGGGGGAAACGAACGCGACATGAGGCGCCTCGGTATCCACGAGAATCGGGAAACTCGCGGAAGAGATCTTTCCGACGCCGTCGATCGCGTCAATCTGCACGCTGTATTGCTGCCCGTTCGTAAGTCCCGCGAAACGATCCGTTGGAATCGTCGCGTCCCAGGTTCCCGACGACGCGTCTCCGGTAGTCAGGGTCGCGGATACGTCCGCGATGTCGACGGCGCCGATCTTCGTGATCGTCACCGAACTCACGCCGCTTCGCGCGTCCGAGGCGGCAAAGCTCGCGGAAAGGGCCGAGGCACCATTGATCCGCGAGAGCCCGCTCGGGGTCGATACGGAAACGACCGGCATGGTCAGGTCGGCGTTCACGTCCTGCGGCGGCAGCGAAAGCACGTTCGTCGCGTTATCGGTCGCGCGGAACCTGAGGGAGTTCGTTCCGTCCGAGAGCTGGACGTATCCGCCCCATAACGCCGCGCCCGAAAGCGAATTCCACGTAGACCCGTCAGTCGAGTATTCGACGAGGGCTACGCCCGAACCACCCGCGTCGGCCGCAGTTCCGGCGACCGCGAGCGAGGGAGATCCCTTCCATCCCGTCAGGTCGGTAGACACGACGAGCGTCGGCGCGTTCGTGTCGACTATGACGGATCTCTGCGCGGTTTGGGTCTTTCCCGCCTCATCGGTCGCGACGATCGTAATGGTATACGAGCCGTCGCTCGTCGCGAGGTATAAAAGGTCCGCGAGGGTTATTCCCTGAGACCAATTCTCCGTTACGTTCGATCCGGTCCTCGCTATCGTCCACTCCTTGCTAAAGTCGCCGGAGGGCACGCCGTTTCTCGTGGCGAGGATCGAGACCGTCGCCATGCGATTGGAGTCAAGGACCGTGCCGCCGACGGTGAATCCCGCGTTCGTCACCTTCGTCGATATGCCGATCGCCGTTTCGTCGAGGGTCGGCCTCGCGAGATCGTAATAGAAAACGACCGAGACCGGCGCGATCGCGTTTCCAAGCTTGTCCGAGCCGTTTATCGCGAGGGTCTTTGTCCCCTCGGAACCGAGCGCGACGGTTGGCACCGTCCAACTCGCTCCTGTTAAGGTCACCGCCGCCGGGGCGGAACCGTTAAGCTCCCAAGTAAGCGTCGCGGGATCGACTCCCGCCCCAAGATCGCTCGCCGTTCCCGTAATGGTATAAGTCGACGAACTCGTCGCCTCGCCGGGAACGGGCGCGGTCACCGCGACCGTCGGCGCGGCGGTATCGACGCGAACGCTACTTGTCTTCGTCGCGATCTTTCCCGCGTAGTCCGTAACGGTCAGGGTATAGACGTAGAGACCGTCGTCCAAGTGCGTAATCGCATTGACCGATTGGTCGTACGTCCATGTCCCTGTCGCGGCGCCACCCGTCGTGAACGCGAGGACGCCAAGCGAAGTTCCGTCCTTCGTCGCCGTTAGCTCCGCCGTTTGGGCGCGCCGCCCCGCGGTCGATCCGTTACCGATATCGTCGTCGTCGCAGTCGCCCGAGAGGCTAAATGCCGCGCGCCTGAACTCAGTTCCCGAATCGGAGTATCCGCCGGCCGAGGCGCCGACGGCGATCGTCGCGATGGGGTCAGCTCGGTCTACGAGCAGATCCGCGGACGATATATCGCTTTCGTTCGTCGCCGCGTCGAGGCTTCGCGCGTACAGTATATGAGGGCTCGCCGCGTTCGCCGACTCGGCAATCGCGGAGGTATTAACCTGGAAGCTCCAAACGTCCGCGCCGATCGCCTGCAGCCAAACGCCCGCGGTCGAGTCGATCTGATACTCAACCTTCGAAACGCCGGAACCCGATCCCGGATCGGTCGCTGTACCGTTCACCGTCACGACCCCGCTCTTCCAACCGACGGGCGGCGTCATGGACACGGACGGCTTCGTCGCGTCCCAGGTAAACTGATGCGTCACCGCCGTCTCGCGACCCGCGACGTCCGTCGCCGTGACGGTCAGCGAATACAGCTCGTCCAACGACGGCGTAACGTACGCGCTCCACGCGCGCGACGCGTCGCCCGCCGAACCGCCGACGTTCAATCCCGTTATCGAGACGCCGAGCGCCGGGTCTATGGAAACGGTAAGGTCGTTAACGCCCTGCGTGTCCTCGACCGTTCCGGAAACCGTGATCATCGCCTTTTTGTATAGCGGGGTCGACCAAATCAGCGTGCTATCGTGCATCGCGACGATCGCGGGGACGCTTGTATCCACGTCCACTCCCGCGATGAGGGTCGGCGACGATTGGTTGCCGATCGCGTCGGCGCCGCGCACGGCGATCGTCTGGTTCAATCCCTGCGTAAGCGTTATCAACTGTAGCCAGGAAGAGGTACCGACCGCGTCGAAGGCCGTCCAGCCGGTATCCCCGGCGTCGACGTAATCGCCGTCGGCGTTTTTATCGACCGCGTATTCAAGCGACGCGGGGCTCGTCGTCCCGCTTCCCCCGTTATCGGTCCAGGAGCCGCGCAGCGTAAACCTGCCGAGCCCGTCGAGAGAGGTTTCGGTTACGAGCTGATCGTCAACGAGATTGGAGACCGTCAGGATAGGCGGCATCGTGTCGAATTTGACGACGAACTGAGACTCGGTCTGCTTGCCGTATTTGTCGGTCGCGCGTATTTTCACCGTTCGCGTCCCGTCCATGGTCCCGCCGCCCGGGACGGTAATGGTCGCGGTCGCCGGGCACGGCGTTACGCCGGCGGGCAAATTAAAGAACGCGGCATAGGTCGAGCCGCCGTCCGAGCTTACCTCGAGCAGCGTAACCCCGCTTGAGTCCGAGGCCGTGACGTCGACGTCGAACGAGGCCTTCTTCGGGGTGCCCGCGACCCATGATGCCCACGCGGTACCGTCAATCGTATTCACCGTAAGCGCGGGAGGACTGCTATCGTAGGCGAAATTAATGACGTCGCCCGTCTTCGCGTTTCCGGCGCCGTCGGTCGCCCGGAACCGGATCTGCTGAGTCATTCCCTCGACGAGGCCAGAAAGCGTGTGGCTCCAGGCCTGGCCAGGGCTAGTAACGGACAACCAGTTCACCCATCCATTGCCCGCGTCGTTAAGGCTATACTCGACCGAGACGATGCCATTGGCGTCCGTCGCCGATCCGTTAACCGGAACCGTAGCCGAAGTTACGGCGGCGCCGTCCGTAAGGTTGCTGACCGATATCGAGGGAAGCGTCGTATCGAACGTCACGCTCACGCCATCGTCGGTCACCTTTCCGTATTGGTCCGTCGCGCGAACCTTGATCGACTTCAGGCCGTCATCGGCGCCTAAGGGCGCGACGGTAATGGGAGTCGACCAATTCACTATCGAGGCGTCGATCGTGGGCGTCACGCCGAGATCGGCGTAAGTCGCGCCGCCGTCAAGGCTAACTTCCACTTTACCTATGCCATTCGCGTCAGTCGCCGTTCCGCTCAGCGTGAAACCGGTTCGCGTCACGGAATTATTGAGCGTTGCCTTGTTGTCTATGGCGAGCGTCGGGTTGAACTTGTCGTATCCATACGTGATCGGCGCCATCGTCGTCACGTTTCCGAGCTTGTCGGTCGCGCGGAAGCGGATTATGTTTCCCGTTCCCTCGGCGAGGCCGGAAACGATCTGATACCAGCTTTGACCGGGAGAGCTTACCGTAATCCAAGGGCTCCAGTCGGGCGTCGCGAGGGACGCGTCCCAGAAACCGTACTCTACCGAGTCCGTCGACCGAAGGCCGCTGTCGTCGATCGCCGTTCCGCGAATCGTGAACGACTCGCTCGCGACGGAGTCGCCGTCCTCGAGATTCGATACCTCGATCGTCGGTCCATGGCTGTCGTAGGCGAGAAGCCGCTGCTCGACGGTCGCCTTGCCGGCCGAGTCGGTAACGCTTATCGAGATCGTATAGATCCCGTCGGACGATACCACGGGACCGGAACTCCAGGCATGCGCCGTTCCGGACAGCCCGGTCAGGTTGGCGCCGAATCCGCCGATCGCGGGATCGGCCGAGACGACGACGGAGTCTAGGGCGAGAGTGTCGGCCGCGGTTCCGCTGACCGTCATGGAAGCCGCGTTCGTGTAGAGAGTCCCGGTCCATGCCGGGTTTCCGTTGAACAGAACGCTCGTCGTCGGGGCCGACTTGTCGACCGTAACCTCGCATAGTTGAGTCGTGTCGCCGTATACCCCCGTGTCGTCGGCGAGTCGATACCAGAGATAGTAAAGTCCTTCGGCCGTGACGCCCAGGCCGTCCTTAAGGATAAGGTCTCCGGAGAAGCCCCTATAAGGGCTTACGAACGGGTCATAGAACAACTGCGCCGAAGCCCAGGCCGGATTGGAGACAAGCGGAGTCGCGGCAGTCGTCGTATAGCACACCTTGGCGGAATCAAGATCGACGTCCGCGTATCCCTTGATCTGCGCGCCATTGCCGCTGAGGAGCCGTTCGCTTAACGCCGGCGATATGAGCTGACGCAGGATCGGAGCGGTCGTATCCGTCACGTACGAGACGGTCCTACTCGAGGAGTATTTCCCGTCGGAGAGAACGTATTTATAATCCCGCGATCCGCCCTCGGGCGCGGCCGCGAGAAGGATGTCCCACGTGAACGCGTATCCGCCGTCAACCGCGGCGGTACCGGTTAGCTGATTGGTCGTAACCATCGTCTCCGTCGCGCCGGAGACCGAGTACACGGTAAGCGTCACCGTCTCCGAGTCGGAGTCGAACGCGTTTACGGCCATCGCGATCATGCCGCCCGTCGGCCTAACCTTTGGGCCGTTCGGGGTAAGCGCGGAGATATACGGCGCGCTGCCGTTTATCGTGAAGGCGTATTCGCCGTAACGCATGCCCGCGTACGCGGCGCTCATCGCATCGCGCCTCGTCGTCGTGTAGCCGGCCTGATCCGTCGCGTCGACCACGAGCACCCACGAACCGGACGTTTTCGCGACTTCGTAGTTCACGATTCGGTTCTGCCCGGACGCCACGATCTGCGCGGCGTCTATCCTCTCCAAGGGAAGGAGCGTTCTGTCGGCGTCCCCGCGCGCGCGGAGATACACATACACCGACCCGCTCTGGATCGACGCGTTGTCCGGGCCGGGACTGATCGTCACGTTGAGGATTGATTGCCCCGCGATCTGATTCGCGGTAAAACCACCGTCGAAGGTCGCGCTCGGCAGCCAGGTCATTCCGGCGACCTCGACGCTCGGGTTCTTGTTGTTCGGGTCGATCGAAAGCGAGCCGCTCAGCGCGGGATCGCATACGGTCGACGATATCGCTATGGACGCGAGCGACGCGGCCGTAATCGATCCGACGGACGCAAGGGTTCCGTCGTCTACGCTTGAAAGCTGCTCTCCCGAAGGGAACGACTCTCCCATCGCGAGCAGTCCCGACACGTCGTCATACACGTATACGCGCTGGCACGCGTTGCCGCCGCCGACTGACGCGACTCCCGCCTCGTCGTTATACGAGACGGCAGAATCGCTCGCCTCGAGCGTATAGAAATATTTCTGCGCCGAGTCGGCGGAATCCATCGCGGACTCAAGCAGCGCGAACGTCGCGACGGGTATCGTCACCGTCCAGTTTTGCGGAAGGTTCTGCGCGACATGCCGCGCGATCTCGACGACCGAACCGTCGCTCTGTCGTTTATAGAATCGAATCGCCATCGACGCGCATTGGTTTCCGTCCCACAGAATTCCGGAGAACTCCACCTCGCCGCCAAAGGGATCGGCGAGCCCCGTTCCCTTGGTCGAGGGCCGGGTGATCACGACGAGCGGGGCGGTATTGTCGATATAGTAAACTTCCTTGATGATCGCGGTGCGGTTTGCCGAGTCGGTCGCGACGACCGTCGCTTGATACTTACCGTCGGCGATCGGGGCGGGGGCGGACGCCGAGGGGCGCGCGTTTGGGATCCTGCAAAACCACGTTTTCGAAACCGCGTCGATCGTCCCCATCCATTGCCCGACCGGAACGAGCGTCGATCCCTCGACCCTATCCAGAGTGACGGAAACCGTCTTGATCGACGTTTCGTCCGACGTGCCGCCCATGATGACGAAGTCGCCCTTGAGGACGCTCGTCGTCGGCGGATAGGAGATACCGACGAAGGGGGGCATCGTGTCTATGGAATCGCCGAGCCCAATCGCGCAGGTCGATAGAGTGACATGACCGAGAGTGATCGTCAGTATCGCCAGCCAGACAAACAAACGGATCTTCTTTCTCATAGCGCGCCCGCCTAAAACACGCTCAGTCTGATACCGCCGGTAATCTGCGGTTTGACCGAGTCGATGTTGACCGTGGAGGATTCAACATCGGTTGGGATGAACCAAAGCTGGAATTCCGTATACAGGGAGAATGTTCTCAGGAAATCGCGCTTTGGTATGATTACGCGCGGAAACTCCAGTTGAGCGAGAATCGCGGAAAGTATCTGCGGCTTGCCGCTCTGCGATTCGGAGAACCAGGAGAAATTCGCGCCGATGGCGCCCGTTGCCGAAAGCCAGGAAAAGTCCGGGCCCAGGATAAAGTCAACGGGGAAATACACGAGGTTCATGAGCATCTTCAGGGCAATCACGTTCCCGCCGTAGCGCCGCACGGCGCCTGGCCTAAACGTCGCGTACTGCGCAGCCGTCAATTGCCCAAACTGCCCCTGAACCTTTACGTTGTCGTCGAAGAACGTGAGGCCGACTCCGATGTCGTACAGCGTCGCTCCCCAGAAATGCCAATCGAAGAACAGCCCCTGTATGAACGAGGGGACCGAGTACGATGATTTGTCGCCGGCGCGGAGGGAAAGCGTCACCGACGATAGGCCTACGTCGTCTGACGACAGGCCGGAGAATGGGACATCGCCGTTATAGCGTCCGCCCTCGCCGGGGGAGATCAGTCTGATCGTCGGCAGGGTCTTGTCGATCTGAACGATCGACCGAGTGACGGCGACCTCGCCGTTCCTCATGACGGCGCGCACGACCATGAAGTGGTATCCCTCGCGCAAGTCGCCGGTCTCGATGCGATATCGCCACTTCTTGCCCGATTCGGTCCGCGTAAACGTCTTGCCGTTATCGAAACTGATCTCCACGCGGTCGAGCGACTTGCCGATCAGCGTCCTTCGATCGTCGGGGGAAGTCGCTTTTGCGCGAAGCGCGAGAACGTCCTCCTCGGTAAGCGAGTAACCGGCCGAGCCCATAAGCCACGGGCGCTCGATCGCGAAGTCGCCCATCGTCATATTGTCGACGGTAACCCAAGGCCCGTCGGCCCGATAGACGATCGAGTGTTCCTCGGATGAGACGATTCGGTCGTCGCTCAGGAGCGCGCGTATGGTCAGGCGGTGCGTCCCGTCGGCGATGAGCTCGGGGCCGACGCCGAACGTGAAGTAGCCGGTCGAGGTGACTTCGGTCGCCCCGGAGTCGATTCCGTCAATGTAAAGCATTAGCGAGGTAACAGGGTCTTCCGACACTACGCGGCCGTACACCTTAAAGAGTCCCTGCGCGCGCTCGCCGTTCAGGGGGTACAGGAAGTCGATGCGATTGCGGTCCTTGCCGCGCGATATCACGAAGTTCCTCGACACTCGGCTCACGTTCCCCGCGCGGTCGTAGCCCCGCAGCTCGAGGTTATACGATCCCTCGGCAATGCCGCGGACGTCGATGCCGCGCGAAACGATCAGCTCGTCGCCGAGCGCTATCTCCGCGAGCGAGGGCGGGACCGCGGGCTGTTTCGGGTCTAGGCCGCTTATCCTCGCGGACACCTTACTCAACCCTAGGTTGTCCATCGTCTGCCCCGAGACGAACAGGGTCTCCCCGCATCGGCTACCGTCGAGCGGGAGCTCGAGCCGGAGCGACGGGGGCGTATTGTCGATATTGACGAGGCTCGAATAGAGCCCTTCGGTTCCGTATTTATCGCGAACGCGCACGAAGACCACGTGCGTCCCGTCCTGTATCACGCGGGAGTCGAAACGGTACGACCAGGCCTCCGCGCCGGACGCCTTGTCGAAGGAATTCCCGTTGTCGAGCGAGACCTCGATCTCGGCGATGCCGTTCTTGTCGGACGCCGCGCCGCTCATCGTCACGACCCCGGAGTTGGTCGTCTCGAGCGAAGGCAACGTCACCGACGCTTTCGGTTCCTCAAGCGACACGCGCACGGTCCTCGTTACCTCGTTACCGCGCACCCCGCGTATGTCCTCCGCGTATAAAGCGATGCGGTGCTCGTTATCGCCGAGCGTGCGAACCTCGAGCGGTATGGCGTAACTGCCCGTCGTGTCCAACTGCCGCCACTCGCCGCCGTCGATTCTGTATCGGACGAACGCGGGAAGGTCGTCGTCGTAAACGACGCCGGAAAGGACAAAATCCTTGCGGACGACCTCGCCCTCCACGGGCACGTGGGCCTCGACGATCGGCTTGTCCGCCTCGAGGTTAATGGCGAATTCCCATGGCCCCAAAACGCGGGAGTTTCCCGCCTGGTCCGTAAAGCGAAATTCCATCCTCTCGCCCAAGGGACGCTCCGCGACGCCGACGAACGCAGTCATCGATCCCGCAGGCTCGATCGCCTTCCACGCGGTCTTATCCTTCGGGCCCCTGTCGCCCGGCGCGCGATACTCCACGGACGCGATACGATCCCTGCCTTCAAGGGTGAAGAACATCCTCGTTTCCCCGTTCACGACGTCGCCGTTTGCGGGCATCACCGCCCGGACCGAGGGGGGCGACGTGTCTTTCTCGAAAACTCGCCGCGCGTACGCGGTTCTTCCGGCCGCGTCGGTAACGCGCACGATCGCCTGAACCATCCCGTCCTCGAGGGCCGAAACGTCGACCTTCTGATCGAACTTCGGGATCGACAGGGGCTTCCATGTCGCGCCGCCGTCGATTGTAAATTCGGCGCGCGCGCCTTTTACCGCGTCGTTAGCCTCTCCGGTCAGGGTTAATTCCTTTTGTATCCACGTCGGCTTTCCGCTCCCCGCGATGGTCGCCACGGGAGGCGAGCCATCCACGACGAAGGTCGCCGCTGGCGTTCGGTACTTACCGCCTGCCGTGTCGGTCACCAGGAACGACGCATCGCGGTAAATCCCGTCGCGCGCGCCGCGAACGGTCACTGTATCGCCTTCGAGCGAAACGGTAAGGCCGTCCATCCCCTTGTCCGCGGACACGGAAGCGGCATGCCGTTCGGGCTTCGCGAAATAAAAGCCGTCCGCGGAGGCGCCGTCGAATAGCAACATCGCGCCGGCCTCATTGCGGGCACAGGAGCCCCACGCGAAAGACTCGGAGTCTGCGACGCCGCTCGCGGGAGCTTGGCGCACGACGCAAATAAGGCCGGAGACCGCGAGGGCGGTACCGTCGCGGAGCGTCGCCGTCACTTCGATCATCGTCCAATCCGCGCTCATGAGCGGGTCCAGCTCAAGCGCTGCCTCGTATCGCGACTCGCTGACCTTGCGCGGGCTCGCGCCCTTTTGCGCCTTGCCGTTCGCGGTCCACGAAACGGTGGTTACCGGTATCGGCGAATCAACGCCAATCGCGATGGAGGTTTTCTGCGCGGCGGGCGCGGGCCTTCCCGGCCCCGGGAGCGTTACGATCGCGCCGTTTAGGAACGTCGCGCCCTCGGGGTTTATTATATCTATCGCGACCGTCGCGATCCCTGAGGACGCGGGCGTCTTGCCGCTCGCTGGGATTACGACCTCTTTCGAGGCGCGCAGCGCGTTGTCGTCGGCAGCCGGCGGCAGCCCGCGCGGGACGCTGAGATTCGTTACTCTGAACGCTCGCGCGGCATGGGTCTCTCGCCCGTGGATGTCCACGGCGATGACCGAGAATTCCGCGAGCCCGTATGGGAATCCCGGCGTGACGGGAACGCGTATGGCCGCGGAAGTCGCGCCGAGCTTTACGGGGACGGGCTTTTCGCCCAGGCCGGTAATCGCGTAACGGACTTCTTTCAGCCCAGCGCCTGATGAAACGGACGCCGTAAGGGCGCCCCCGGCCTCGTCGGATATTTCCTGATAGCGATCCGGCAACGGATCGATCGCGATCGCCGGTAGCGGTCCCGCAACGGTGAATTGCGCGGTCTGGCTTAATCCGCGCAAGCCATTAACGTCGACGGCCCGCGCATCCACGCTATGCGCGCCCGGTGACAACCCGTCGAGCAAAACGCCAAATGCGCCAAGGCTTTGTATCTCGACGCTTTCCGCCCCATCGATCGAATAAGCGATCGACGCGACGCCGTCATCGTCGGTCGCCGTCCCGTCAAAATATACCGGCCCATCAACGAGCGCGCCCGACGCGGGGGAACGAATCGATATCGTGGGCAAGTCGGCGGCTTGGTCGACGGGCACGCGCAGCCGCGCGCTCGAGCAATTTCCCGCGACGTCCACCGCGGTCACCGTCACGTCGAATTCCTTTCCGGGATATTGGCGCGAGTCGAACTCGCCGTACCAATAGGGGTTCCCCTTCACGAGCTCGAATTCCCCGGAGGCATTTCCCGCCTTCCAGGAAACGGAGGCGATCCCGATCGCGTCGCGCGCGAAACCGGATAGCGCGAATACGCCGTTCACCGACTTGTCCACGGCAGGATGCAGAATCCCAAGCGAGGGCTTGGTGTTATCCACGAAAAATAAAAAAGTATAAATTCCCACGGAGCCCTGCCCGTCTTCCGCGCGGAACCAGCAAACGCCGGGGCCGTCGTCGATCGCGCTTGAATCGATAGGGAACGAGAATTTCCAGATCCCGGAACGTTTGTCGGGAAAAAGCTTCAATTCGCGGAAAGTCTTCCCACCGTCCAAAGAATGCGACAGACGCCGAATCCCGTTACCGTCGGACACCTCGCCGGATAGCTCAAAGCGCCCGGATACGAGCGAGCCCATCGTCAGGTTTTTTACGGAGGTTTCGGGCAGTGATCTATCGAGATTCCAGGATACCGAGTACGCCTTTCCCTTCACCCCGTTAACGTCGACGCCAAACGCGGTTATGGTATGCTTGCCCTCGGTAAGCCCGTTCGTGTCGAGATAGTATGACCAGAATTCCTTTCCTTGCGCGCGGATCGATTCCTCGGCGCCGTCAAACGTAAGCTCCACGTGGTCCACCGCGTCGTCGTCTATGCAAGTGCCCACGACGTTCAGATTGCCGGGAACGCGTATGTCCGCGAGGGGATTCGTCACGCGCACGATGGGCAAGTCGGAAAGCGGGTCTATGAACATATTATAGGGACCGGCCTGCCCGGAGTTCCCCGCGAGATCCTTCGCCGTGATAAGAACGTTATACTTCCCCGGTTTGCGCTCGCGCACGTCCACGCTCTCCTGCCAGCTGTCCAACTCGCGCGTCTGGGTCTCCACGGTATCCTTCTTGCCAAATGCGTAAGCGGACGGGATTGCCGCCAAGATGATGAGGATACAGACTATTCGTCGGATTCCGCCGACTAAGGGCATGTTTGCGTTACGCACCAGTACAAGTATCGTTTCCGCCAATCGCGCTTACAAGCTTTGCCGCAAGGCCTTTTTTTCTTGCAGTCATGCGCTAAAAAACGCTACAATCCCCTCAATGAAACGAATCATCATCGTTACCGGCGCGAGTTCCGGGATCGGAAAAGAGTTTGCCCTACAGCTCGCGGCCGGGCGCGAGGCCGACGAGATCTGGCTCCTTGCCCGCCGAAAAGACCGGCTTGAGGCCCTTATTCCGGCGATCTCGGCATTTGGCAAGGCCACCCCTCGGGCGATCGCGATCGACCTTGGCGGGAAACGCGGAGTCGATGCCTTTACCGACCTCCTTGCCGAGGAACGGACCTCTTGCGGAAACGAAGGCTTTATCGTCGACGCTCTCGTCAATAACGCGGGATTCGGAACCTACGGCAAATTCGCCGCTACGGACGCAGAACGAGAGCTCGAAATGATCGACCTGAACGTATACGCCCTGACGGGGCTTTGCCATGCGGCGCTTCCCTTCTTGCGTAAGGGATCCGTCATAATCAACGTCGCGAGCCTCGCGGGCTTTTCTCCCCTTGGGAACCTCGCGGTCTATGCGGCGACCAAGGCATACGTCCTCAGCTTCAGCGTCGCGCTTGCGGCTGAGCTCGCCGACTCGGGCGTTTTCGTCTCCACCGTATGCCCCGGGCCCGTCGATACCGAATTCTCGCTCGTGGCGTCGGGCGGCGTTCGCGAAAAAGTGGTCGACGGCAAAAGCCCCGAGGCCCTCGTGCGACACGCGCTCCGCTCAATCAAGTCGGGAAAGCGCATAGCGATCATGGCGCCGAAATGGAAGTTCAAGGCCTTCATGAGCCGCTTCGTCGGGCGCTTCGCTATCGCGCTCCATTCATCGCGCCACGACACGAGGCCGGCCGCGCCCAGACAGAGTGATAAGGAGACAACATGAAAAATATCGCGCCGTCGGACCCGTCGCTCAGGTATACCGGCCGAATGGATTTTACAAATAGCGACGCGCCGACCCTGATAAACGCTGGATCGTCCATCCACGCGCGGTTTAGCGGCACCTCCGTCGGTTTCCGCGCGATCAACCATCATAACTACTTCGAGAATTCAATGGGGTTCCTGGTGGACGGAATCGAGGGGAAGGCCGTTCTCCGGAACGACTCCGAGCCGCATGACTACCCGATCGCGAGCGGGCTCGCCGACGGGACTCACGAGCTGATTCTCTGGAAGCGCAGCGACGGCGGCCTTAGCTACGCGGATTTTCTTGGACTGCTCGTCGACGATGGGGCAAAAGTCACCTCCGCAGGAGAGCGCCCAACGAGGCGCATCGAATGCTTCGGCGATTCTGTTTCCGCGGGAGAGGTCGCCGAGGCGCTCGCCTGGACGGGCAAGAAGGACCCCGAGCTGCACGACGGCAAATGGTCGAACTCCTGGCATTCCTACGTCTTCCAGACGGCGCGCGCCCTGGGGGCCGAGGTTCACAATAACTCGCAGGGCGGCATCGCCGTCCTTGCGGGATCGGGTTTCTTCGAGAATGGCGCGGTCGGGCTCGAGTCCACGTGGGACAAACTCCGCTATACCCCAACGCTCGGCAAGATCACCAAATGGGACTTTTCCTCATGGACGCCGCATGTAGTCATCATGGCCCTCGGGCAAAACGACAAACACCCGGAAGACTATATCGACACGGACCCCAAGCGCAGGCGGCATTGGCAGAATTCCTACGCGGCGATCATTCGCGCGCTCCGAGGCAAATACCCCAAAGCCCTGTTCGTCATCATCACGACCCTTCTTGAGCATCCGAAGGAATGGGACATAGCGATCGACGAGATGACCGAGAGCCTGGCCGATCCCAAAGTTGTGCGTTTTAAATTCACGAGGAACGGAACGGGAACGCCCGGGCATCTCCGGATCGGGGAGCACGCCGAGATGGCTTACGAGCTTACCGGGTTTCTTCGGGGATTCGGCGACTCGATCTGGGAATAGGCGGGCGCCTTTCCGTCACTTCGCCCTAAAGACAAGAAACAGGCTCAGGATATAGTTAAGCGCTATCACGACGGCGTTCGACACGACCTTGCAGGGTAGCTCGGGAAGCGCCATGAGGCTCACGAGCAGGAACATCAGCGCGACGTCGACCAGGCCGGAAAACAGCCTCGACGCGAAGAACAGCGCGCACTCCCGCGCTATCCCGATCCCGGAACTCGCGGAGGCGAACACGAATCGCCTGTTGGTGACGAACGCGAACGCGACGCTCGCGACCCAGGCGATCGCCGTCGAGACCGTGACGGGTAGTCCCGGCGCGCGGCAGAGCGCGTAAACCGCAATGTTTACGAGGGTAGTCGCGACTCCCCAAAAACCATACGAGATTAACTGCCGCACCCTCGCGTTCATCGTTGGTTCCTCCGATCTACGTCATTACGCGCATAAATAAAAAAGGCACCCTTATGCAGGATGCCTTCGAATGGAGAATACCGGATTCGAACCGGTGACCTATTGATTGCGAACCAATCGCTCTACCAACTGAGCTAATTCCCCTTAGGTACTACTGAATATACCGGAAAAGCCGAGAGAAAATCAAGCGGCTTTCCGGCAATTCGATCAAAAAAAACGGCGTTACTTGGTCGCTTCCTGCTGCTTCTTGCTCATGCGGAGGAAGGCTTCCTTATCGTTCACCATCAGGATCGGTTGACCTGTCGCGTCAAGGCAATCGCGCCACAGCGACCCCTCGGGGAACACGTAGTTGCGCTTGCTCGTCACGACGCTGATCGGAAGGTGCACGAATTTGTTATGCACGAGCCCGATGATCAGCTTGGTCTTTCCGGCCATCGCCGCGTGCACCGCGTTGTTGCCAAGGCGCTCGCAGTAGATCGAATCGATCGGGGCGGCGGTCGCCGAGCGGATCTGGTAGCTCGGGTCGATGTACTTCAGGTTGATGTGAAGGCCGATCGACTTGAAATAGGTGGTCATCTTGTCGCGGAGGAATACCCCGATATCGGCGAGTTTTTTGTTTCCCGAGTCGTCGGTGCCGCCCTCGCTCTTGAGCAGGTCCTGTCCCGCGCCCTCGGCGACGACGATAACCGCGTGCTGCCGCTTTCGCAGGCGCTCCTCGAGGTAATGCAGAAGGCCCTTCGGCCCGTCAAGCTCGAACGGGACTTCCGGGATCAGCACGAAGTTGACCTCGTGGCTCGCGATGGCCGTGTGCGTCGCGATAAAGCCGGACTCGCGGCCCATCAGTTTGACGAGCCCGATTCCGTTGATCTGGGAATGCGCCTCCATATGCGCCGCGGCGACGGCCTCGGTGGCCTTGACGACCGCCGTGTCGAAACCGAAGGATTTCTGGATGAAGGAAAGGTCGTTGTCCACGGTCTTCGGGATCCCGACGACGCCGATCTTGAGGCCGCGCCTCTCGATCTCCTGGGCGACCTCGAGGGAGCCGCGCTGCGTGCCGTCACCGCCGATGATGAATATCATGTTGATGTTGAGGTTCTCGATCGCGTCCGCGATCTCGATGACGCGGTCGCCGCCGCCTCGCGAGGTGCCAAGGATCGAACCGCCGGTCTTGTGGCAATCGTCCACGACCTCGGGGCTCAAATTCATGATCTCGAATCCGTATTCGGGAAGGAGGCCCTTAAAGCCAAAGCGGATGCCGCTGATCCGGCGAACGCCGTAACGGTTCCACAGGCAGCGGACGACCGCGCGGATAACGTCGTTCAGGCCAGGGCAAAGGCCGCCGCAGGTAACGATGGCCGCGTGTACGTGGCTCGGGTTAAAGAAGATTTTTTCGCGGGGACCGGCCTTTTCAAGAAGCTCGGACCGTTTCTTTCCGGGTTCCGGAACGTCCATCCTGGCGTCAAGGCTGTACCGGACGAACTCGTCGTCGGTAACGTAATTCGCTATAAAATCGCCTTCGGTACTCGAAAGCTGAATGGGGGATACGACCTTGCAGGACCCCAAAGAAGGAATGGTAAAGTCATAAGAAACGTCTGCCATCGTCGACTCCTTTCGGTAGAAGTATATCGATTTAACCGGTTAGAAACAATAGACAACTTGACCCATGCCATTCTTCGTTGGTATCTTTCATTTGAAATCAATCACGATGGAGACACACATGCTCGAAGAAGCGGTAAAGAAAGCGCTCGATGAAATACGCCCCCAGTTGCAGGCCGACGGCGGCGACATAGAATTCATTTCCGTCTCGGACGACGGCAAGGTACTCGTTACCCTGACCGGCGCCTGCGGATCTTGCCCCATGGCCACGATGACCCTCAAGATGGGCGTCGAGGCGCACCTGAAAAAAACCGTCCCCGGGGTTACCGAAGTAATTCAAGCCTGATATGGCGGAACGATCCTCGTTTCTTCCCGTCTCGCGAGCGGATATGGAAGCCCGCGGGTGGGCGGAATGCGACTTCGTTTTCGTCTCGGGCGACGCCTACGTCGATCACCCTTCGTTCGCGGCGGCCCTGCTAGGCAGGCTCCTCGAAAGCGAGGGCTATCGAGTATGCGTGCTCGCCCAGCCCCAATGGCAGGGCGATGGGGCCATCGCGGACTTTACCCGCTTCGGTCAGCCAAGGCTCGGGTGGCTCGTGAGCGCGGGGGCCATGGATTCCATGGTCTCCCGATATACCGCCAACAATAAGCCCCGCTCGGAGGATTCCTACTCCCCCGGCGGCGCGTCCGGCGCGCGGCCCGACCGCGCGATCCTTGCATACACTTCCAAGATACGCGAAGTCTCAAAGGGAAAACCGATCATTATCGGCGGCATAGAGGCGTCCCTTCGCAGATTCGCGCACTACGATTATTGGTCAAACACCGTCAAACGCTCGATCCTTCTCGACTCCAAGGCCGACCTACTCGCGTACGGCATGGGCGAGCGCGCCATTATCGAGATCGCGTCGCGGCTCGCCGAGGGCAAGGACCTTCGCGGCATTCGGGGCACCTCATGGCGTTGCGGCCGCGAAAGCGAACTCCCGGAGGGCGCGATCGCGCTGCCCTCGTTCGAGGAAATCAAGGATTCGCGCGAGGCGTACTGCGCGCACTTTACCCTGCAGGAGCGGAACGCCGACCCAATCAGCGGAAGCATCCTCGTGGAACGCACCGAAAACCGATGGACCGTGCAGGAACGCGCGACACTTCCCCTTGAGCCCGGGGAATTCGACCGCGTCATGGAGTTGCCCTACGCCCGCGAATGGCATCCAGACTACGACGCCGCGGGGGGAATCCCCGCGCTCGCGGAGGTTCGCTTTTCGCTTACGAGCACCCGCGGCTGCTTCGGCGCGTGCTCGTTCTGCGCCATCGCCTTCCACCAAGGGCGCCTGATTCAGGCACGAAGCCACGAGTCGCTCGTGCGCGAGGCCACCGCGCTCGCAAAGAGCCCATCCTTTAAGGGATATATACACGACGTCGGCGGACCCACGGCGAATTTTCGCGCCCCCGCGTGCGAACGCCAGAAGGGCCATGGCGCGTGCCCGGACCGCCAATGCCTGGGCGACAAGCCCTGTCCCGCGCTAAAGCCCGATCACCGGGATTTCGTCTCGCTATTGTCAAAACTCCGCGCGGTCCCCGGCGTAAAGAAGGTCTTCGTCAGGTCCGGGATCCGGTTCGACTACCTCATGCTCGACCCGGACCGCTCGTTTCTCCGCGATTTGTGCGAGCACCATATCTCGGGCCAGCTCAAGGTCGCGCCCGAGCATACCTCCGACCGGGTCCTTTCCCTGATGCGGAAAAGCGACCACGCGACGTACCTTCGCTTCGCCGAAGAAGACGCGCGCGTCAACGCCGAGCTGGGGCTTAAGCAATACCTCGTGCCCTATTAC
>Ga0116170_10002112_pt1 | contig 19476 bp, 17 predicted proteins | sample AD_JPNHW1_MetaG_FD_89797 | JGI IMG/M metagenome (GOLD analysis project Ga0116170, IMG submission 89797) | Active sludge microbial communities of municipal wastewater-treating anaerobic digesters from Japan - AD_JPNHW1_MetaG | ecosystem: Engineered > Bioreactor > Anaerobic > Digestate | place...
CGTGCGCCGCCCCGATCTCAACGTCTGCGACGGCTCCGAGTTTCTCCTCACCAACGGTCCCGCCGGCCCCGGCGAACTCAAGCGCGCCGACAGAATCATCGTCGGTCCGAATCCCGTCTCCATCGACGCCTTCGGTTGCACGCTCCTCGGCCTCACCGCCGACAAGGTCGCCATGATCGGGATGGCCGCCGCCCACGGCATCGGCGAGCCGTCGCTCGCCAAGCTCGTCGTCCGCGAAGCCGCGCTCTGAGCGGGCCGCGCCCTCGGATACATCCCCACTGGAAGGTGCCGCTTCAGCGGCACCTTTTGCGCACATCCATATTCGAAATCATCCGCCCATGTTCCAGTCCCGCTCTTCGCGATTCCTTGCCACCACGCTCTGCGCCACCCTCGCCATCGCGAGCGGCCCGGCATTCGCAGCCGACGCCCCTGAAACCATCGTCGCAAAGCTTCAACCGGCCGCCGGCTGGACCGCGCCCGAGCCGGCGCGCACCGCCACGGGCACCGGCCTCTTCGAGCTCATCGACGGCGGCGCCGAGCTGTACCACGAATTCGGTTTCAAGCGCGCCGCCTCCTGGTCGCTGGAGACCGCCGAACGCTCCAGCATCCAGATCGAACTCTACGAGATGACCGATGCCGCCGCAGCCTACGGCGTGTGGTCGCTCATGCAGACCGGCACATACACTCGCGGCACGCTCGGCCAGGGCTCGCTGCGCTTCGGCTACTATGTCGCCTTCTGGAGCGGCAGCTACTTCGCCAGCGTCACCGGCGCCCGATCCGACGCCGCCACGCAGGCCGAGGTCGACCGCCTCGCCGCGCAGCTTGCCGCCTTGCTCCCGAGCGATGGCAAGCTGCCCGCGTGGTTCGAGCAACTGCCCTCCACCGGTGCACGGGAGCGGAAATACTTCCGCGGAAAGATCGGCCTTTCGAACATCGCCGCCGGCCCGGCCGCCGACTTGGTGGACGGAAGCGAAGGGCTCTTCGCGGAGTATCCCGATCGGCAAGTCATCCTCCACCACTTCGCCACCGAACAGGAGGCCGCACGCCAGCTCGATGCGGCACGGAGCAAACCCATCGTTGAGGGCGGCAAGCAAGCGCCCGCGATCACCCGATCAGGCACCGACCTACTGGTGACCACAGGAACGACCTCCGGGAAATAGAAACGCGCCGCCAGCGATCGGCGACGCGTTTGGGAAAACGGAGGGACGGCCCATCGTTCAGTCGAGGATGTAGCCCTCCTCGCCGTGCTCGGCGACATCGAGCCCGGCGGTCTCCGTCTCGGGGTCGACACGGAGGCCGCCCACCGCCCAGCCGGCGACCTTGGCCAGCACGACCGTCGCGCAGACGGACCACAGCAGCACCAGCCCGCCGGCCTTGAGTTGCTCGATCCAGAGCGTATGGCCCACGAGCGTGGAGATAGGACCGTTGGCGAGGTTCGGATTGGCCTCGGCCGTGGCAAGCACGCCGGCCAGGATGGTGCCAATCGTACCGCCCACGGCGTGGACGCCAAAGGTGTCCAGCGAGTCGTCGTAGCGGAACCGCGCCTTGATCCAGTTGCAGGCGAAGAACGTGGCCGCACCCGCGACCAAACCGATGAGGACCGCCGAGCCGGCAGTAACGAAACCGCTCGCCGGCGTGATCGTCGCCAGGCCGGCGACGGCGCCCGAGCAGAAGCCGAGCACGCTGGGCTTGCCGCGCAGGATGTATTCCAAGGCCGGCCACATGAAGCAGCCCGCACCCGCGGCCAGCGTGGTGGTGACGAACGCGTTGACGGCCACCCCATCGGCGGCGACAGCGCTGCCGGCGTTGAAGCCGTACCAGCCGGCCCAGAGCATGCCGGTGCCGACCATGCAGAAGACCATGCTGTGCGGCGGCATGGGCTCCTTGCCGTGACCGCGGCGGCGACCGAGCACGATGCACAGCGCCAGCGCGCTCCAGCCGGAGGTCATGTGCACGACGATGCCACCGGCGAAGTCGATCGCGCGGATCGCGGCATCCGGATTATAGAGTCCGTTCATCCAGCCGCCGGCGCCCCAGACCATGTGCGCGACGGGGAAGTAGACGACGAAGAGCCAGAGCACGCTGAAGAGCATCACGGCCTTGAACTTCATGCGCTCGGCGATGGCGCCGATCGTCAGCGCCGGGGTGATGATCGCGAACATGAGCTGGTAGATCGCGAAGAGGTTGTGCGAGACCCACTGCGAGTAGTCGGCGTTCGGAGCGATGCCGACGCCGCGCAGCAGCGTGTGTTCGAGGCCGCCGAGCACGGCGTTGCCGCGGCCGAAGGCGAGGCTGTAGCCGCACGCCCACCAGATTATGGTGACGACACCGGCCAGGCCGAGGCACTGCGCGAGGATGGAGAGGACGTTCTTGCGGCGGACAAGGCCGCCATAGAAGAGCGCGAGACCCGGCAGCGTCATGAAGAGCACAAGGGCGGCGCTGGTCATCATCCAGGCGTTGTGGCCGGGGCCGGGGCCGGCGATGTGCGACCGCGCGACGCCGTCGGTCGCCCGCGGCGCGTTGTTCATGTAGGCCTCCATGTCGCCGAGTCGCTGTTCGACGGTGGGTTCGGGCAAAGTCGAGCCCGTCTCGGCAGCGGTGGCAAAACTCGGGACAAACAGACAGCCGGCCGCAAGCGCCAGCGAGAGGAACAGGGATTTCATGTGTGGGACAGGTTGCGGGCATACCCGTCGCGTACCGGTCGATGCGCGCGCCGACGGACGGCAACGCACAGGCGACGGCAGTCGCACCACCGCCGAGCAAGTGGCGGAGAACGCGACCAACGCCGCAGCGACCGGTCGGAGCAAGTCGACCAGCGTGAGACAACAGTTGGTGCGCTGGTTTGAGCCGGTTCCGCGCCAAAGCCCCGGCACCGCCACGCGTATGAAAACATCTCATCCACACGCAGGCCGAACGCGCTCTGGGCGCGCGCCAAAAGGGACGTCGCTCCAGCGAGATGCAACGGTTTCCAGCGCCCTACTCCAGCGGGACGGTCCGAGGGCGCCCGCGTAAGCCGCGGCCGCCCATTTCCGACCACCGCGCGCATTTCCGACCAGCACAGCGGGGGGCCTTGCGCGCGTCTACTCGCCCTCGTCCTGCCCGATGAGCGAGACGGCGACGCCCTGCTCACGGTAGAGGTTCAGCTTGTTGCGCAACGTGCGGATGCTGATCTTCAGGATCGCGGCGGCTTGGGTGCGGTTGCCGTTGGTCTTCTTGAGCGCGTCGAGGATATGCTGCTGCTCGAGGTCGTCGAGCGAGAGGAACTGCTCGTCGCCGGCGGGCGCGGCAGGCGCGACCGGTGCCGGCGCCGGTGCGACGGCCGGCAAAACCACCGCGGGCTCGACAGCCGGCGGCACTACCGCAGCCACCGGTGCGGCCGCAACCGGAGCGACAGCCGGCGCGGAAGCCGAAGCCGCGGCCGCCATCACCGGCAGGTTGAGCAGGCTCGGCGGGATCGGCCGGCCGGCCTCGGCGAGGATCACGGCCCGCTCGACGGTGTTCTGGAGCTCGCGCACGTTGCCGGGCCAGTTGTACCCACGAATCGATGCCACGGTCTCCGGAGCCCAGCCGGGCGACTTCACGCCGTGCTTGCGCGCATAGCGCTTGAGGAAGGCGTCGGCCAGCAGCAGGACGTCGTCGCCGCGCTCGCGCAGGGCCGGCACGTGGATCGGGAAGACGTTGAGGCGGTAGTAGAGGTCCTGCCGGAACTTTCCCTCGGCCACGGAGTGCAGCAGGTCGCGGTTGGAGGTCGCAAGGATGCGGACGTTGCACTTGATCGTCTTGTTGCCACCGACGCGCTCGAACTCCTTCTCCTGGAGCACGCGCAGCAGCTTGGCCTGCAGGTGAAGCGGGATCTCGCTGATCTCGTCGAGCAGGAGCGTGCCACCGTTGGCCAGCTCGAAACGGCCTTCGCGCCGGTCGGTGGCGCCGGTGAACGCGCCACGCTCGTGGCCGAAGAACTCGCTCTCCATGAGCGTCTCGCTCACGGCGGCGCAGTTGACCTTGATGAAGGGGGCGCTCTTGCGCGGGCTGTTGCGGTAGAGCTCGCGCGCGACCATCTCCTTGCCGGTGCCGCTCTCGCCGGTGAGCAGCACGGTGGCGTCGGTCGGGGCGACCTTGAGGATGAGCTGTCGCAAGCGACGCATGACTGGGCTGTCGCCGAGCAGGTCGCCCTCGTCTCCGCTCTCGCTGAGGATGCGGTTGACCTTCACGAGCTGGCCGAACGACTCGGCCTTTTTCAGGAGCACCTCGATGATGTCGGGGGTGAAGGGTTTGAGCAGGTAGTCGTAGGCGCCGGCACGCATGCAGGAGACGGCCGACTCGATCGAGCCGTAGCCGGTCATCATGACGACGAGCGGGGGCTCGCCGGCGGCCATGATCCGCTCAAGGAAATCCTGGCCGCTGCCGTCGGGAAGGCGCACGTCGCTGAAGACGAGGTCGTACTTCTCATGCGTGAGGGCGGCCTCGGCCTCGGCGATGGTGCCGGCCATGGCCACGGAGAACCGCTTCTTGGGCAGGATCTCGCGGAGTGCTTTGCAGACGATGGGCTCGTCGTCGATGATGAGAATCTTTTCCAGCGACATCGCTGCCGCCAAGGTAGGGGGGCGTTTTCGGCAAAGTCAAAACCAGTAACGGCGCCTCATCTCACTAAGCGCGCCCTCGACGACAAACGCACGGCCGTTGGCGACACAAAAAAGCCGGCAGCACAACGGCCGCCGGCTTGGGGAGAAAGACGCTGTGCAAATCACTCCGCCTCGGGCTCGTCGCCATCGGCATCGTCGGGCTGGGAGACAAGCAGCTCGGCCAGCTTGCGTACGATCGGCTCCGACGGATAGGACGGGTCCGAAGCAAGGGAACGGCCGAGTTCGACGACCTCGGAGCGCACGGTGGGCTGGTCATCGAGGGCCTGGCGCAGGCGATTGAGGGACTCCGTGCTGAAACGGTCCGTCTCCTCTGCGAGGCGGGGGGCGGAGCGGGGCACCGAGAGGGGGATGCCTCCGATATTGGGAGTCGAGCCGGTGCGATTGGTTGAATTGATCATGGATGAGAGTGCGTTCGACTGCGGAAATGCTGGAGTGTTAATCGGCGCGACTGCGCGGAACTTTAGACTTGGGCGGGGCCGGGGGGGGCGTCGGGCGCTTGGGAAGCGTCGCAAATGTGTCCGAGAATACGTACGCCGCGAAGCGGCTGGGACTCTGCAAGGCCGAAGGCCCGGCATCCACCAAGGCATCGCGCCCGCCCGAGGCATGCCGCCGTGCCGAATTGGCAACGGCCGGGTCCCGGGCGTCGAAAAGTGTGTCGAAGGACCAGAGGATCGTCCGCGTCGCGTCGCACCGTGCCAGTTTCGCCCGTACGCCCAGTTCGAGCGGTGAGTACGGGCGGTAGAGCGTCAGGTCCACAAACAGCACGGCATCCGCCCCCTGCTCTCGGGCCAGCCGCTCGAACAGCGCGGGAGGCAGCACCTCGTGGGAAGCCACCGCCGGTTTGCCAGTCACCGAGCGCATGAACTCGGCACTGATCGGCACGATCTCGAAACGGCCCTCGCGCAACAAGGCCGCCTGTAGCGCCGACTCGAGCGCAGCGGTGCCATCGGCATGCAGGCCTTCGGTACCGGACATCGGCAGGACGGCGACGCGCCGGACATCACCGGGCATCAGTTCGGCTCCGGCGAAGTTTGTGGGAACAAAGAAAGGTCCGCCGCGCCAGTCGACCGAGACTTTCGGCACATGGCTACAGCCGCTGAGCAGCCCCAGCGCCAGAGCAGCACAAAGCAGGAGCGCCGGGCCTGCGCCGTTTCCGGACCGGTGGGTGGTTGAAGCGCGAAGGGGCATCGGGTGCACGTCGATGCCGTCACCATCGGCCACTTTAGGCAAAACTAAACCCCACTGATGACACGGGGGAAACACCCCGGCTGCGGACCACGTTTCCCCCTTAAGAATCCGCAACCGTCAACCGATACCTTTTCCGACGATTCCAACGTGGTACACCACCCCGTTTCCCGTCCACCACCTTTCCACAATGCCCGCCATCACCGCACCGCCCGGCCGCCGCTACACCGACGAGGAGATCGATCGGCGCATTGAGGGGTGCCCGAAGCTCGCCTCCCTCAAGAGCATCAACCGCGCGCTCACCGAGCTGGTCAACTCCGAGCAGGGCCTGAACTCCCAGATCGCCGAGATCATCCGCCGCGACCCGTCCCTCACCGCCCGACTCCTGCGCTTGGTCAACTCCGTCTACTTCGGGCTCGCCACCAAGGTGAACAACATCGAGGAGGCCGTCTTCTTCCTCGGCCTGCGCCAGATCCGAGAACTCGCTACGGCCACGCCCGTCATCGAGGAGCTCGAGAAGCTCCACCAGAACTGGCCCACGGTGAACTGGAAGGACCAGTGGAAACACAGCATCGGCTCGGCCATCATGACACGCGAGATCCTCGCCACCACCAGCCTCATGATCGACGACGACACCGACTACATCGTCGGCCTCCTCCACAACGTCGGCAAGGTCGTCATCGCCTACGCCTTCCCCGAGGAATTCAAGGAGCTGCTCGCCTTCCAAGGCCGCACCACCGACGACGTCGTCGCCTTCGAGCGCGAACTACTCGGCCGCGACCACGGCTCCATCGGCGCACGCTATCTGCAGAGCCACCGGCTCTCGCCCGAGATCGTCGAGAGCATCGAGTACCACAACAACCCCGAGAAGGCGCCCCACCACTCCCTCTTGGCCAGCGCCGTGCAACTGGCCGACCGCCTCGTCTGCTATGCCGGCATCCCCGGCGGACTCGAGAACATCCCCCCACCGGAGCCGGACTCCTGGCTCGAACTGCCCGGTTGGCGCATCCTCTTCGGTACCAGCGAACGCGAGACATCCCTCGCCCGGGCCTCCATCCTCAACAAGCTGCAACGGCTCCCCGGGCTGCTCCAAGGACTCGTCTAGGTCCCCACTACCCCCATGCCCAAGACCAGCCGTAACAACCATCGTCGCACCACTGCGCCCAAGCCGCCGGCCACCATTGCGCCGGCGGCCATCCCGCCGCGGTCACCCGACGCACCCCGCGGCTGGATCGGCTCCTTCGAGAAACTCTTCCCCGCCACCAATGAAGTCGCCTGCTTCCGCGACCCCGGCGGCGCCATCATCGACACCAGCGAGGCCTTCCTCGCCAAGTTCGGCAGCCGCGACGACCGCTGGATCGGCATCCCCTTCGCCCAGATCGTCCACCGCGACGACTTCACCCTCCTCGAACAGACCCGGAGCCAGGTGACCTCCGCCGGCGTCCAAGCCGAGATCGAGGTCCGTTGCCGCACACCACAGGGCTGGCGTTGGATGCTCTGGGAGGAGTCCTCCTGCCGCGACACCTCCGGCCGGATCGTGGCCATCCGTTCCGTCGGCCGCGACGTCACCCGCCGCCATATGGCCGAGGAGCAATCCTACATCCTCGCCCAGTCGATCGAGCAGAGCCCCATCGCCACGGCCATCGCCGATCCCGACGGCAACGTCCGCTACGTCAACCCCCGCTTCTCCGAGTGCGTGGGCGCCACGCTCGAGACCCTTCTCGACCGCCGCGAGCGCATCTTCCGCGAGGCCCATCCCACCGAGGAGGCCTACGAGGCGTTCCTGCGCCAGATCCGCGCCGGCCGTCCCTGGCGCGGCGAGGTGGCCACGCACAAGCCCACCGGCGAGCCCCGCTGGGAGTCCATCCAGGTCTCGGCCATCCGCAGCCCGGCGGGCACCGTCACCAACTTTCTGATGCTCCGGGAGGACATCACCGAGCGCAAGACCCTCGAGTCGCAGCTCCGCCAGGCCCAGAAGCTCGAAAGCATCGGCACCCTGGCCGGCGGCATCGCCCACGACTTCAACAACCTCCTCTCCGTCATCAACGGCTACTCCGAGCTCCTCCTCTCCCGGCCCAACACCGACGAGAAGGCGCAGCGCTTCCTCGGCGAGATCTTCAAGGCCGGCCAGCGAGCCGTCGGTCTCGTCCGCCAGATCCTCACCTTCTCCCGCAAGGTCGAGACCCAGCTGGCACCGCTCGACCTCAACCAGCTCGTGCGCGAGCTCGGCGGGATGCTCCAGGAAACGTTCCCCCGCACGATCGTCTTCGACTTCCACCTCGCACCCGCCCTCCCGCCGCTGCTCGCCGACCAGAACCAGGTGCAGCAGATCCTCATGAACCTCTGCGTCAACGCCCGCGACGCCATGCCGCAGGGAGGCACCCTCACGCTCTCCACCGAGCAGATCGCCGGCCGCGACCTCGGCCGCCTCGCCGCCGACCACACACGCGACTACCAGTGCATCCGGATCAGAGATACCGGTGTCGGCATCCCTCCCGAGGTGCAGCAACGCATCTTCGAACCCTTCTTCACCACCAAGGAGAAGGGCAGCGGCACCGGCCTCGGGCTGGCCGTCGTCGAAGGCATCGTCTCGCGCCACGGTGGCTTCATCGACCTGCACAGCTCGCCCGGCCAGGGAAGCGTCTTCTCGATCTATATGCCCGAGGCCGACCAGCCCCCGGCCGCCGCACCGGACCGCCCAGCCGCGGCCGCCATCCACCCCCGCACCGGCCGCGTGCTCATTGTCGAGGACGAGGAAAGCCTGCGCAACCTCACCCAGGGCGTGCTCGAAGCCCGCGGCTTCACCGTGCGCACCGTCGACGACGGCGCCAAGGCGCTCGACTTCCTCGACCTCCACGCACGCGAGATCGACTGCGTCATCCTCGACGTGAACATGCCGCGCCTTAACGGCGTCTCCGTTTTCCAGGTCATCCGGCAGAAGTACAGCAACCTCGGCGTCATCGTCGTCAGCGGCTACCTCTCCACCGAGATCAAGCAGCAGTTCATCGATCTCGGGCAGGACACCTTCATCCACAAGCCCTTCCGCGTCGACGACATCATCACCAAGGTCCAGCAGGTCCTCACCGCCCGCACCGCCAACTGAAACCCATGACGCGCCACCCGTCCAGTACGCTCAGCCTCGCCGCCCGCATCCTCCGCGGGACGGTGCTGCTGGCTGTCGCGACGCAAGCCCTGGCGCCCATGCTCTGCGCGGGACCAGCCGCGACCCGGGCGCCCCTCCACAGCCGCCTCACCAACGCCCTGTTCCCCAGGTCGCAGCCCGGCTACATCCCCGTGCTCGGCTCGCCCGCCCTGCGCATCGGCACACCGCCGTCGCCGCAGCCCATTCAACCGCCTCCAGTCGTCCTGTACGCACCGCCCCCGCCTCCCGCTCCGAAAACCGAGCAGACCGTGGTGGCGGCAGCTGACGCGGGTCCGCAAAAGCCCCAGCCCACGGCCGAGGTCAAGCCGCCGCCCCTCCGTCCAGAGGACTTCCTGCCCTACTTCCAGCTCGACGACGGCGCCTCCCGGCGCGTCACCCCGGAAGGGCTTCAGTTCACGCCAGCCCGTCCCACGCTCCAAACAAGCCGCGCAGAGTACCGCCAGCAATGAACCCCCACCACCTTGCCACCGCCCTACTCGCCGGACTCTGCCTGTGCGCCTCAACCCAAGCATCGACCGCAGCGGCCGATGTCGGGCATCAGCCTGCCCAGGCGGCTGCAAGCCCGGTCAATGCCGAGCCGGAGAAGCCCGTTCTCGCCACCGCTTCCGAAGCCTCGCCCGACGACGTCGCCCGCAGCCTGCTTGTCCTGGCCAAACGCTTGAGCGAACGTCGCGAGAAAGACGCCGCCGAGACCGCCTACATCGAGGTCCTCAACTCGCCAACGAGCGACTCGATCACCGAGGAGGCGCTCATCGGCTACGCCGAGTTCTTGCGCAGCAACGGTCAGGACACCCGCGCCGCCTCCGTCTACGAGAAATTCCTCGCGACCTTCCCCGCCTCCGGCCGCGCCAACTCCGTCTTCATCTCGCTCGGCCGCACCCTGCGCGACATGGGAGCCTACAATCTTGCGCTCGCCCGCTTCTACGCGGTCCTCAACTCCACCCTCGCCGTCACCCCCGAGAACATCCAGCGCTACCGCGACCTCGCCCAGCTCGCCAAATTCGAGATCGCCGAGACCTATTACCAGCAGGGCGACTACGCCTCCGCCGGCAAGTTCTTCGGCCGCATCAAGCTCCTCGATCTGCCTGCCGAGGACCGCGCACGCGCCAGTTTCCGCGAAGCCTACGCCTTCCTCCTCGACGGCAAACTCGAGCAGGCGGTCCCCGCACTGCGCCTCTTCCTTGAGACTTACCCCGCGCACACCTCCGCGCAGGAAGCCCGCTACCTGCTCTGCATTTCCCTGCGCCGCCTCGGCCGAGTCCAGGAAGCGCTCACCGAGACCCTGACCATCCTCCGCACCGCCAAGGCCACATCCGAAGCCGACAACGAGCACTGGACCTACTGGCAACGCCGCACCGGCAACCAGCTCGCCAACGACTTCTACGAACAGGGCGATTTCAACTCGGCGCTCACCATCTACCAGACCCTCGCCGAACTGCGCACCGCTCCAGACTGGCGCTGGCCGGCCCTCTACCAAGTCGGGCTCTGCTACGAACGCCTCCGCCAGCCCGAACGCGCCGCCGCAAGCTACCGCGACATCATCGACGAATCCGCCGCCGCACAGAAGACCGGCACCGCAGCGCCCAAGAGCGCCGGGGAAGTGCGCGACATGGCCGAGTGGCGCCTGGGCCAGATCGACTGGACCGGCAACATCGAGAAAGCAGTCCACAGCTTCAAACTCCAGCAGCAGGCGAATCTGGCACCCCTCACGCACGACGTGCAGTAGCCAACAATCGGTCACCGACCGAGGCCTGCGCGTTTTTTCGAAGCTCTGCGCAAATTTGCCCAGCCGCCCTGCCTCAGGGGGAGTAACGCGCCCTGTTGCACAGGAAGGACCTCTGCACGCACCGTTAAGGGGCACAGGCATAACCCGATGGCGGCCGTTCAACCGGCCTGATCCGCAACACAACACGCCCGCAGTCGGTCTCTCTCCAGCCCTCAGAATCGCCAATTTGTGCTCTACAACGAACCGCGGCCCCGCCTTGATTCCTGCATGCGCGAAGTCTTGGAGCGTCACCAGCGGATCTGCGACGACCTCTACCAGCTCTCCCTCGACGAGAATAAGTACCTCCTCGAGCAAAAGCGGACATTCGGAGGCGAGCTGCTCCAGCGCCGACAAGCGCTGCTCGACCAGCTCACAACGAATCTCGATGCGCTCAAGCAGGCCATCGCGCCGGCACCTGGCGAAGCGCGTGCCATGGCCGAGCTCAAGGAGAAGGTCCGCCAACGCATTCTCCAAATCATCCATCTCGATCGCGATAACGAGAAGCTGATCCTCCGGTACAGTCTCCAAAGCCGCGGCCCTGCCACGACCACCGGCGCCCCCACGCCTCCGCCCGCCGGCAGCGTCGCCCGTCTCTACAGCAGAGTGCTCCCGCCCGGGACTCGGTGAACAAGCCGCTCCAGCGGCGTAACCGGCTGTTGGGCAAGAAATCGTGATTCCCAATGAAAGTATCTACGAAGACGGCACTAGTTGGAGCTGGGACATTCTTCCTCAGTCTCTTTCTCATCCCTTACTCAATCCAATTGGCCGGTGAGAGAATCGCCTTCCGCGCAGGCCAGAAAGCTGCGTGGCCTATCGCAATTCTCACAGTAGCCGTGTCGGTTCTCGCGCATAGGGAGTTCAAGAAACGCGAACGTCTGAAATCCTTGCGGATTAGCGTCTCGGACAAGAATCCGAATCAAAAGGAGGATAAGCCGAAGCCACTACAGGGAATGCTGGCAAAAGCCCCGACCGCTTCGACCGAGCCAGAGAGCCGGCGTTCATGACCTGAAGCGTTCGGGAAAAGAAGATGCGGCAAGGCACGAAAGACATCCTGAAGATCGGCGCCACAGGCTTGCTGCTGCTGATCTCGGCGGTCGCCTTCTACTACTCGCTATTCTGGGGCTGGGCTTCTGGCACCGGCTCGGTGGATCAGCCGCCTCTGAAGCTAGCTAGCAACATAGCGCTTGGTGCTTCGTTCGTGTCCTTCTGGTGCTCGGTTGCACTCTGGGTTCTGCCGTATTTCAGGAGCAAGAAGAGGCCGGACCGCTGATCCGCATAACAGCAACACACAGCGCACCGCCCTGCTATGCGCAAAAAACGCCAGCCCCGAAGGGCTGGCGTCGAAAGAGCGGTCAGTTGCTCAAAATCAGGCAGTCGGAACCGACTGGATGGTCTTGAGGATGCGGCCGGCCACCAAGTACGGGTCGGCAGCCGAGTTCGGACGACGATCCTCGAGGTAACCCTTGTAGCCGTTCTTGACGAAGGCATGCGGCACGCGGATCGAGGCGCCACGATCGGCCACGCCATAGGTGAACTTGTCGATCGACTGCGTCTCGTGCAGGCCGGTGAGGCGGAGGTGATTCTCCGGGCCGTAGACGGCGATGTGCTCGTCCATGTTCTTGGCGAACGCGGCCATGAGCTTCTCGAAGTACGCCTTGCCGCCGGTCTCGCGCATGAAGGTGGTCGAGAAGTTGGCGTGCATGCCGGAGCCGTTCCAGTCGAGAGGCGTGTTGAAGGCGCCGATGACGGGCTTGCAGCGCCACTCGATGTCGATGCCGTAGCTCTCGCAGAGGCGGACGAGGATATAGCGGGCAACCCACATCTGGTCGGCCGCGCTCTTGGAGCCCTTGCCGAAGATCTGATACTCCCACTGGCCCTTCGCCACTTCGGCGTTGATGCCCTCGATGTTGATCCCGGCATCAAGGCAGATGTCGATGTGCTCCTCGACGATCTGGCGAGCGATGTCGCCGATGTTCTGGTAGCCGATGCCGGTGTAGTACGGGCCCTGCGGGGCCGGATAGCCGCCCTCGGGGAAGCCGAGCGGACGCCCATCCTGGTACATGAAATACTCCTGCTCGAAACCGAACCAAGTGCCGGCATCGTCCGGGATCGTGGCGCGAGAATTGGAGGGGTGCGCCTCACCGGTGTGGAGGAAGGTCTCGCACATCACCAACACGCCGTTCTTGCGGGTCGAGTCGGGGAACACAGCCACCGGCTTGAGCACGATATCCGAGCTCTTGCCCTCGGCCTGTCGGGTCGAGCTACCGTCGAAGCCCCAAGCGGGGAGCTCCTCCAGTTTGGGGAAGCTGGCAAATTCCTTGATCTGAGTCTTGCTGCGCAGGTTCGCCATGGGCGTGTACCCATCGAGCCAGATGTATTCCAGTTTGTACTTGGTGGCCATTGGAGGAGTTGAGGAGGTTGGGTGATGAAGATGTCGTGCGAGAGCCGACCGTCTAGCGGCCGGGAGCATTAAGTTCAGGCGGTTCTGAGCAGCGCACATGCCAGAGAAAAGGAAAATCTGAATTTCCCTCATCTCGGCACTATTCAACGCCAATCCGGGGCTTGTCTCCCACCTGCATCGGCCCGACCCTCCCCTTGCTCATGGAGGAAGTCAAAGACACCGCCCGCGCCCTCGTCCGCATCGGATTCGATGGCCGTGTGCACAAAACCTTCCGCGGCCACATGGCCCGCGAGCGTTTCGAAAACGAGGTCCGCGTCCTGCGCCACCTCGCTGAGCGCGGCTGCGACTACGTGCCCAAGCTGATCGAATCATTCTCCGAGGAGCTTCGCATCGTCACCTCCAACTGCGGCCAGCGCGTCGACCACCTCAACCCCGACCGCATGAAGGAGATCTACGACTCCCTCCTCGCCTTCGGCGTGCGCCACCAGGACGCCACCCTGCGCAACATCACCTACGACCGCCGCGAGGGCCGTTTCTGCGTCATCGACTTCGAGTTCGCCCAGCTCCTCCACGCGCCCGAACTCTCCCCGCCACCGCCGCCCCCCGACGCCCCTCGCGCCCCCGGCTACTAGCAGGCCATCCCCCCTTTCTCATGGGCCCCACCCCCAGCAACACCCCACACGAGCTCCTTGCCGTCCACTGGTCCGGCATGACCGACCGCGGCCGGATTCGCCAAAACAACGAGGACGCCTTCCTCGCCCTCGCCATCGACAAGTTCGGCGTGCACCACCTCGGCAAGATCGGCGAATCCTCCCTCGCCCAGTCCGATTTTATCTTCGCCGTCAGCGACGGCTTGGGCGGTGCCAACGCCGGCGAGTTCGCCAGCCGGATCGCAGTCGACCGCATCACACGGCTGATGGCTCGCCGCTTCCATAACGCCGCACAAGGCCTGGCCAGCGGCTTTGCCGACATCCTCGCCGAACTCGTCTCCCAGATCCACCAGGACCTTCTCAACCTCGGCAACAGCTACGAGGAATGCGCTGGGATGGGCGCCACCCTCAGCCTCGGTTGGCTCACCCCCGGCTGGCTCTACTTCGCCCACGTCGGCGACAGCCGCATCTACTACCTGCCCGCCACCGGCGGCCTCAACCAGCTCACCCACGACCACACCCACGTCGGCTGGCAACGTCGCACCGGCAAGATCAACGAGCGCGAAGCCCGCAACCACCCTGGCCGAGTCTCGCTCCAACAGGCCCTCGGCGCCGGCTACCAGATCGTCGACCCGCACATCGGCGCCGTCGCCGTCCAGCCCGGAGACCGGTTCCTCTTCTGCACCGACGGCCTGGTCGACGGCCTCTGGGATCGTCGCATCGAGGAAGCGATCCGCGAGCCCGAACCCTCTCGAGCCACCGAACCTTCCGCCAAGCGATTGGTCGAGGAAGCCAAGGAGACCTCGCGCGACAACATCACCGCCGTTGTCGTCGAACTGCGACCGCCAGCGACCACCCCGTAGGCGTCGCGTCTTGGGCGACCCTTCCGCGCCGCCCACCCAGCCGCCGCGACCGTCCGCACCGGATGGCGACCACGCGAAAAGTAGCGTTGCCAAGCCCGGGCACGCTCGGGTCTTGTTGCACGCTCCGGCATGCTCTTCAGCTCCCTAGTTTTTCTCTACGGCTTCCTTCCCGCCTTCCTCCTACTGTACTACGTAGGGCCGAAGGCGTGGCGGAACACCACGGCACTGATCGGCAGCCTCCTCTTCTACGCCTGGGGCGAACCCGCGTTCGCCATCCTGCTGCTCGCCTCCGGCACCGCCGACTACGCGCTCAGCCTGGCGATGGCCAAGCTGCCGCCCGGCGCCACCAAACGTCGCCGCAGCCTGCTCACGCTTGCCCTCGCCTACAACCTCGGCGCCCTCGCCTACTGCAAGTACAGCAACTTCTTCGTCGAGCAGTTCAACGCCCTGCTCGGCTGGCTCGGCACCGGCGCGATCCCCTGGACCAAGGTGCTCCTGCCCATCGGCATCTCCTTCTTCACGTTCCAAAAAATCACCTACCTGGTCGACGTCTTCCGCGGCAAGGCCCAGCCCACCCGCAGCCTGCGCGACTATCTGCTCTACATCTCGCTCTTCCCGCACCTGGTCGCCGGCCCGATCATCCGCTTCCACGACCTCGCCGACCAGATCACCGGCCGCGAGCACACCCTCGACCGCTTCCTCTCCGGCCTCTGGCGCTTCGCTCTCGGCCTCGGCCGGAAGGTTCTCCTCGCCAACCCGATCGGCCAGGTCGCCGACCAGATCTTCGCCGTCGATCCCGGCAAACTCGACACCCCACACGCCTGGCTGGGCATCTTCTGCTACACCCTCCAAATCTACTGCGACTTCGCCGCCTACTCCGACATGGCCGTCGGCCTCGCCCGACTCTTCGGCTTCGAGTTCTGCGAGAACTTCAAGCACCCCTACTCCTCCCGCAGCATCACCGAATTCTGGCGCCGTTGGCACTGCTCGCTCTCCACCTTCATGCGGGACTACCTCTACATCCCGCTCGGCGGCAACCGCGTCGGCCCCGTCCGGCATGTGCTGAACAACTGGTTCGTCTTCCTCGTCTCCGGTTTCTGGCACGGCGCCAGTTGGACCTTCGTCGCCTGGGGCGCCTACCACGGCTTCTTCATCTCGCTCGAAAAGGTGATCGGCCACGAACGCATCCGTCGCATCCCCGCCCTGCTCGCCTGGCCTGTCACGTTCACCCTCGCCATGCTCGGCTGGGTCTTCTTCCGCGCCGACACCATCGCGCAAGCCGGGCACTACATCGCCCGGCTCTTCGTCTCGATCTCCGTGCAGCCTCTTGCCATTGACGTGAGCACCCGCGCCTGGGCTGCCATCGCGATTGCGGCCGTGACCGCCTTCATGCCGGAGTCCTGGTGGGACCGGCTCGGCTGGACCTCCGCACTTCCCGCAACGCGGGTGCAAGTCGCAGGTCGCATCCTGGTCGGCACCGCCCTGTTCCTGCTGGCCTGTGCGGCGCTCGCCAACCAGAGCTACAACCCCTTCATCTATTTCCGTTTCTGACATGCAGCACCGGAACGACAACCGCAGGTCCAAGATCGCCCTCCTCACAACGGTCGCCGTCTTCTGGGCACTCGTCGTCGCCGACACCTTCCTGCCCCTGCCCCGCTTCCTTTCCAGCCTGAAGGGGGCCACCACCCCGCCGCCGCCACCGGAGTGGAACCTGACCGCCCTGCGCTCCGGAGCCACCGTGCGCGCGCTCACCTCCTGGGTCGACGCCCACATCGGCCTGCGCAGCTTCTGGATCCGCCTCGACAACCAGATCGACTACTCGTTCTTCCATCAGACTCCCCAACGCGGCGACGGCACTCGACTCGTCCTTGGGTCGGGCAACTGGCTCTACGAGCGACAGTATGTCGAGTACGCGACGAACAAGAGCATTCTCTCGCCCGAGGAATGCGCCCGCCGCACCGAACGCATGCGCCGTGTCGAGGCCAAGCTCGCCCGCCGCGGCATCCCCCTTCTCTACGTCATCGCCCCGAGCAAAGCTTCGGTATACCCCGAGCACATCCCCGCCGAGTTCTACCGCGAAAAGAAGCCGGACCAGATCGTCACCAGCTGGGAGCTCGGCCGTAACTACCTCCCGGATTCCGGAGTCAGCTACATCGACGGCCCCGCCCTGTACGCCAAATGGAAGAAGGACGGAGTCCCCGATCTCTTCGCCCGCTCGGGCACCCACTGGAGCTACGTCTCGGCACTCAAGATCTGGGATGAGATCCGCGCGTCCCTCAACCCGCGCCTGGCCCGGCCCATCCCGCCGCTGAAAACCGCACCGTTGATAACGGGCCATCCGGAAGGCAACGACCGCGATCTGCTCGACCTCGCAAACCTCCTCGTCTCCCGGCCCTACGAGCACGACCTGCCCAAGCCGAGGATGATTCTCCAGAAGGATGTCCCAGCCGATCAGCTACCCCGCATCCTCTGGATCCACGACAGTTTCGGCTGGGTTCTCATCGAGGAGCTCTACGAGTCGAACTCCGCCCGCCCCTCCAATTCCCTCTACTACTTCGCCACCGAGATGAAGATCCCCGGCGGCGTCGCCACCGACCGCAAGATCAAGGATATCGACTGGCCCACCTACCTGCGCGATTACGATGCCATCGTCCTCGTCTGGACCGAGATCGCCTTCGAATTCGACAGCTGCGGCTTCTTCGAAGCGCTCGACAAAGCCCTCGACTGAGCCCCCTCGGACCCGCATCCCTGCGCTGCCACTACCGATGGAATCTCGTTCCAGCCGCTCCTCCGATCTACTCTTCCGTCTCTGCGGCCTTGTGCTTCTGGCGGTGGCGTTCGCGATCTTCGTCCAGTATCGGCAACGCTACATCGGCGCCTGCGACTGGTACGGCTACTTCGAGCTCGGACGACTCTTCGGGCAGGGAAAACTATTCCTTGACACGCCCGTCCCCGTCGAAACCTACCCGTCGATCGTCCCGCTCAGTTTCGTCGCCGTCGGTACGCACGCGCTGCCCCAATACCCGCCGGGCTATCCGTTGCTCCTCGGCGTCGCCAGCTGGTTCGGCGCCGAACTCTTCGTCACGCCGGTGGTCGGCGTCTGCTCGATCATCCTGATCTACCTCGCGGCGCGCGAATTCGCGCGCCGCTGGATCGCCCTCGCCGTGGCCACCGCCTGGGCCTTCTGTCCGATCGTCATGTTCGGCAGCACCGACGTGATGAGCGACCTCGTCGCCACCGTACCGCTGATCGGATCCTACCTACTCTATCGCCGAGGCTGGCTCCGCACCTCGGCACTCGTGCTCGGGCTTTCCTTCTGGGTGCGCCCCACCAACGCCCTCTATGCCGTCGTCTTCGCCGGCGTCCTGTTGCGCGATCGCCAGTTGTTCCGCTTCGTCCTCTGGACGATTCCAACCGTCGCCGTCTACGCAGCCTACAATCACTTTCTCTACGGCGCCCCTTGGCGCACCGGCTACGGCAGCTTCGTCCACGATCTCTCGCCCGAAGTCTTCCAGCCCCATCTCGGCTTCTACCTCTGGCAAACCCTCCTCCACATCGGGCCCCTCACACCGTTCGTCTTCATCGGGCTCTTTCGAGGGCGGCGCTCAGAAATCGCCTTTCTCGCTACTTGGTTCGGATCCTACCTGCTCTTCTACTGTTTCTGGCTCTCCGGCGGCGACGTCTGGTGGTGGATCCGCTTCCTCCTTCCCTCCTATCCCGCCCTCTTCCTCCTCGCGGCCAATGGACTCGAGCAAACCGCCGGCTGGCTCGATCGCCGGCTGCCGACCGCCAAGGCCCACCGCGCAGCCTTTGCCTCCCTTGCCGGCTTGGTTGCCCTCACCCTGCTCAGCCACATCAAGCTCGGCCAATCCAGCTCGCACAACGGACTCTGGGCCACCGACAAGGGCCGCGACTACATGCAGGTCGTGCGCGAAACCAACCAGTTCGTTCCCTCCGGCGCCTATGTCGGCAGCGTGGAGTTCTGCGGTTCCTTCCGGCTGTATACCCAAGCCCAGTCCTTCCTTTCCACCCACGCCAACGCACCCGATCTCGCCCGCGACCTGCTCGCCCGTCAGGTGCCGGTCTTTCTCATCGTGGAACCGTGGAACGCGTCCGATCCGAACATCCGCGCCATGCTTGAGAACAACGCGTCCGAGCTCGTCCGCGAAATCAACCTCTGGGGCGGTGTGAAGGTGTTCCGACTCTCCGCCAGGCCCGCGCTGAACTGAGTCAGCCCCTGTTCCACAGCATGCTGCTGCTCGACCTCACGCACACCAGCCACACCGCGGCCCGCACCGGCATCCAGCGCCAGGCCCGCGGAGTGTTCTGCGCCCTCGAGCGGCAGACCGACACCGCCGCCGTCTGCTTCGATCCCTTCGCCGCCGCCTGGCGCCCGCTCGACGAACGCGAACTGCTCCTCGCCCGCGGCACGATCCCGCCGGCCACCAGTACCCGCCGCGGCACCTACTGGCCGCTCGGCCGCAAACTGCGCAGCTGGTGTGCCCGGCTCACCGGCACGACCGCCGAGCCGGCCCCGGCCACCGGCCTCGTCTGCCCCGAGATCTTTTCGCCCCAAGTCGCCTCAAAACTGCCCGAGCTCTTCGCCCGAGTCACCGGACCGCGCGTCGCCTTCTTCTTCGACACCATCCCGCTCACGCACCCGGAGTTCACGCCGCCGAAGACCGTCGCCCGCTTTCCCGCCTACATGCAGGAGCTGCTACAGTTCGACGGCATCGCCGCCAACTCCCGCACCACCGCGGATTCGCTTCTCGGTTACTGGCGCTGGCTCGGCGTCGCCAACCCGCC
>Ga0116170_10002116_pt1 | contig 19459 bp, 21 predicted proteins | sample AD_JPNHW1_MetaG_FD_89797 | JGI IMG/M metagenome (GOLD analysis project Ga0116170, IMG submission 89797) | Active sludge microbial communities of municipal wastewater-treating anaerobic digesters from Japan - AD_JPNHW1_MetaG | ecosystem: Engineered > Bioreactor > Anaerobic > Digestate | place...
GGCAATTGCAACCAGCAGACCGATCAAAAGGAATTCATCGGTGAGTTCGCTTATCCCTGAATCCCGCCGTTTCACAGCACACCCGTATTTTTATCATACATTTTGTGATATTTAATAATAACTATATAACGGGCATCGCCTTTTGACGGTATTGGCATGCCTCGTGTCCCGGACTGCATGTTGGATCTTACCGAAGTTTATCAAACGTGACAACCCGGTCAACAAAGGTCGAAATCTGGGAGAGGATAACCGGATCGATACCGACATCTGCGGACAAAAATATTCCCGAGGCTTCTGCTATCCTGAGATTGTTGGTGAGGAAATGCAAAAATTTTCCCGCGGTGCTTGTCGGGGTATGGATGAGAAGGAGACTTAACGAGTCAAAGAGGATGCACTTGTGAACCGGAGGCATGGCTTTGAGCGTTTCGGTAATGGCGATTCCCAGGCCGGTCAGATCCGCGGGGTGGTTCACGTACCGTATTTGCGGCATCGGAACCATCTCACCGCCGGAGTAATGAGTCATGGCATCGATAACGTAATACGCCTCGGGAAGGATGCCCTCTCTGGCATATGTTTTTTTCATCACCATTCCCGGCTGGTTTAACGAAATTACCAGGGGTTTGCAGCCGTTGTCCAGGATTTTTTTGGTGACCGCGACATTCAGGTGGTTGATCTCATGGGGGGCCGAGAGCATGAGATACAACCGGTTTTCCCGTGGAGCAGCGTGTTCATCCGCCACGATTTTCACTTCCCGGAGAGGAAATCAAGGTATCCTTTGGGGATCTCGTTATCGCCCTCTTTTGCTTTCGCTGCAAGATCCTCAAGGGTTGCAACGATCGTGGCAATGTTTTTTGCATTGATTGCTAACTGCGACCGGATATCTTCGGTGGTATATGTTGCGGATCCCACCTGCCCGGCAATCGTTGACAGGTTTTGTCCGATCAGTTCGAGAGGTGTCCGTATCCGGAAAAACGCCTCGTTTAAGTAGGCAAGCAGGGCAACTTTCCGGTCTTCTGCTATTTTGCGGTCACGGATGTCGACAAAACTTTCGATCAGGTAGACTTTCCCTCCCATGGATGCTTCTGCAATGGTCTTGAGAACCGGGATTTTCTCTCCGGTCGTTGATATCAGGATATGCTCTGAATTCTGGAGCGGTGTATGGAGATCGGTCACCGGACATGCGCCTTTGTGGGAGGGGCAGATGGTCTCGTTGCAGGTTGTTCCTTTAAGAGCCTCCCGTTTGATGCCAAGGAGTTCTTCGGCATGGTTATTGATGTCAACAATGATGTGTTGTTCCGGATCTATGACGATGATCCCGGTCTGGATCCGGTCAAAGATTAATTTGAAAACATCTCCGGTATCCTGTGGCGATCCCTTGCCGTCTGACCTTTTCATTTTAGCATCCCCGTTATGATATATTTTTTCCAGTATTCGCCCTCAAATTATATGATATTGCGGGTGGGATCGGTATCGTATCGTATATCCGTTTAGCGCCGTTTGCGTAATCCTGTGGATAGCGGTCAGGATGGGGAACGGGAGCATTTGTACTGCTGCGACCGCATCGGGAATTTTTTTTCGGCATTGAGGTCGCGAGGGATTGCATTCCGGATTTTTTTGTTCTGCTACGGCAATTGCCGCAGGGGTGTCACTTTTGGGGCGGCGGCACTCATCGCATTGCGGGGGAGACACCGTAAGGCACCCCCTCCCGGAGCGTAGTTTTGCACCAAACACCGCAATTTTTCCGATACTTCCCGGTCTTTTTATAACACAATCTCCTCTCTCCCGTACCGGATCTTCGGCCCCGGTGCATCCGCTGCGTACCCGATCGGGCAGAGCATCACGGGCGCGAGATTTTTCGGGATTTTGAGGATCCGGGAATACCCGGCCGGGTCGAATCCGCCCATGGGGCAGGAATCAAAACCGAGCGCTTTTGCACCGTTAAGTGCGTTCCCGAGCGCGAGGTAGGTCTGCGCCTGCGACCATGCGGCCTGCTGCTCCTTTGTCATGCTCTTTGCAAACATCGCTGCCATGCCGGTGATCTTTTTTGCCACATCGTCCGGGACATGGTTCTTGTGGAGGAGCGCCCCGAGCCGTTGAATCAGGGAATCGTAGTCCGCATCGGCGCAGAAGACCAGAAGGTGCGAACAGGTCGTCACCTGCTCCTGATCGTTTGAAACTTTCTTAAGCTCCTCTTTTGTTTTCTGGTCGGTCACGATCTTGATCTTCCAGGGCTGGAGGTTTAAGGCCGAGGGCGCGAACCGCACGAAATCGAGAAGTTCGTTCACCTTGCTCTCCGGAATTTTTTTGCCGTCGAATTTCTTTGTCGCGTACCGCTGCATCACGCATTCTCCAAATTCCATGATCGTTTTCACCTTCCCCTGTGTGCGATCATGAGCTCATGGGTGTATATGCTTTCCCGCCCGGTACGGTCCATCTCGCATTACAATCAATTACCTTATGGGGTAGCGCAACGGAATTTTTTGGAATATGGGAACCTACCGCAGGGGCGACGCGATCCTTGCCACCGTGCCGTTCAATGGCTACGATGGCGCCAAGACCCGGCCGGCTGTCGTCATGGCTGCACGGGAAAACGGGGACCTCGTGGTCTGCCCGGTGAGCAGCAGGCCCGCGACCGATGCCCCGTGCGTCCCGATAGGTCTTGACGATTTTATCGAAGGCGGGCTCGATCTTTTCAGCGAAAGTTTTGCCCTTACGTCCCGCGTCACCGTGATCCAGGCCGGGGCCGTGATCGCAAAAAAAGGCCGGCTCTCTGACGAGATCCTTGACGCGATCAGCGGGCAGATGCAGCATACGCCCGGCCCGCAGAAGGGCAGGGGACCGGTGCGGAGATAACCGGGAAACCCTGCACCCTTCTTTCTGCGCCGGGGCGCCGGCACGATCAGCAGAGTTTAAGTGCTCCGGCATGGAGGATATGCAGATGGATATCGCATACCGTCTCAAAGAGATCGAGGCGGACGTGGGCCGGCTCTCGTCCGTCCAGAAGATCCTTCTTGGCACGGACGGATCGGTGACAAAGCTTCTGGAATCCGTGACCGGCCACCCGGTTTCGGTCCGGACCCGGGAGCAGGTGATCGTACGGGCCGATGCCGACACCGCAGAACGCCTCAGCATTGCTCCGGGAGACGAGGTCAATTACCGCGTTGTCGAGTTGTTCGATTCTGCAACCGGCGAGGTTTTGGTGTACGCAACCTCCCAGACCCCGGTTGCCCGGCTCGCACCCGAGTTCCGGGACGATCTTTTGAAAGCCGATATCCCGATCGGGAAGATCATCGAGAGCCACCATATCGAGGCGCGGCGGGAGATCCTCTCCGCCCGGGTCTCCCCGGCACAGGACGAGATGTGCGGGATCTTCCCGGTCTGCAGAAACGAACCGATGCTCTCCCGGCAGTACCAGATCATCCACAGCGGCCAACCTCTCATCTTTATCGAGGAGCAGTTCCCGTACAACCGGTTTTTGGACGAGCGCCGGGTGATCGTCCGGACCCCGTCACGGGTCCACGTCACGCTGCTTGATATGAACGGCGGCATCGGGCGGGTAGACGGCGGGATCGGGATCGCACTTGACGACCCGGCGTTTCTTATCGAAGCGCAGGCCTCGCCCGTGCTTGCCGTCCGCGGCTGCGACGAGGTAACCGCCGCCCGGATCCGGCAGACCGCAGAGGTCGTGCTCACTGCCATCCATGCCGCAGGCAGCGTTGCGATCACCGTGCGCGAGCACTATCCGGCCCACACCGGCCTTGGCGGCGGCTCGCAGGTCGCGCTCGCCACGGCCCGGGCGGTCTGCGAGCTCTACGGGAAGAGCATGGCAACCGCAGACCTTGCCCGGCTTGCCGGCCGCGGCGGAACCTCCGGTATCGGGACCGCGGCATTCGAGTACGGCGGGTTCATCGTGGACGGCGGCCACCGGTTCGGGCCGGGCTGCGCAAAGACCGGCTTTGCCCCGTCATCGGCCTCAAAAGGCGTACCTCCTCCGCCGGTCCTCATGCACCATGCATTTCCCCGCGACTGGCGCATCCTTCTTGCCACGCCGGCGCTTCCCGGGGGCGCAAGCGGAAACCGGGAAAAAGAGATCTTTAAAACATGCTGCCCGGTCCCGGTGGACGATGTGCGGACCCTCTGCCACGAAGTCCTGATGCGGATGCTGCCCGGGATCCTCGAACAGGATCTCGACCTGTTCGGCGCCTCGGTCAACACGATCCAGGATCTCGGCTTCAAGAAAGTCGAGATTTCCCTCCAGCCACAGAATGTTACCGGCCTCCTTGACGCGATGCGGGCGGCCGGGGCCGCCGGTGCAGGCATGAGCTCGTTCGGGCCCACTTTGTATGCCATCGGCGATACCGGGATGCAGGATATCGAGCGGGCGGCGCAGTCGTATATGGCAGAGAACGGCGGCGGGACAACGCTTGTCACCGCGGCCCGCAACACCGGCGCGGAAGTCCGGGTCGTGTGAGAAGAGGCGCGGCCGCATCGGATGCCTCCTGCCCGAAACACCGGGTGCGTGAACAATAAGAATGCGCGGGCTATACTAGAGTTCACGGATCCGCGACATTGTCGGCGGGATCAGAATCTCAAAGCGTGCGCCTTTCCCCGGCGTCCCGGTCTCGCGGATCTTAAGGCCGGTCAGAGAGAGGATTTCCTGTGCCAGGTAGAGCCCGAGGCCGCTCCTGCTCCCGACACCTTTTAGGAAGATCCTGGATTTTTCTGAGTCGGGGACTCCGACGCCATCGTCTTCCACGGAGAATATACCGGTCTCCCCGTCCCGGGAAAAAGCTACGGTGATCCGGGTTACATGCATCCCGTGGTATTTCGCATTGTCAAAGAGATTATACATGACTTTTCCGATCATCTTGTCGGCAAATATCTCAAATCCTGTCGGGAGATTGTTTACGAGTTTTACACTGCCGGCAAAGACTTCCTGTGCGCAATCTGCCAGGATGGGCTGCATGTCACACCATACCGGTGCGGAGATCCCCATCTGCTCATATTCGCGGGCGATCTCGAGCAGGTGGGTGATCATTTCCATCTGGCGGGAGATCTTGTGCACATACTGACACTGCCGGGATCCGGCGTCGAGTGAATTTTCGAGCAGGTAGAGGTAACTTGAGACTGCGGTCACCTGATTGAGAACATCGTGGCGGGTGATGCTTGAGAGCAGGTTTAACTTCTTGTTTGCAGTAAACAGTGCATCCTGTGCTTTTTTTCTCTCTGCGATCTCATCGTTTGCGAGCTGCCGCATCGCCCGGTACTGCCTGACCTGGCCGACGAGATCGGTGATATCCTCAATCATGATAATTCCCAGCCGGTCTCCCTTGTAATCGAACGGGATTACCGAAGTATGCTCAGCGAGAAGCTCCCCGTTCGGGAGGGGTGCCGGAATGATGTGGGGATGGAACTGGAACGAGAATACCACCGCAGGCCCTCCGGCAAAGATCTGGTTGATCCGTGAGGTATAAACCGGCGATGCAAGATGAGGAAACCGGTTCCGGAGATCCTGTCCCACGATGCTGTCGCCGGGGATTTCGGTCCACCGGGCAATGCACTGGTTCCAGAACCGGATGGTGTATTCCCGGTCTATGAGAATAATCCCGACCGGGAGGATGTTAAACATCTCCCACTCCGGCTGCCGCTCTGCAGATTTTGAACTGCACAGGGGTTTTGCATCGATAGTCACAGGGGCATCTCCTGTGCTGCACTTATCAGGGATTCCAGCGATCCGACTTCGAGGATGAGCAGGATCCTCCCGTCGATCTCCTTCTCTTCGAGATTGAAATGCGTATCCGCAAGTATCGCGAGTTCGTCTTCGCTCTTGAGGGAGACCGACCGGGAAAGTTTCAGCACCGAAATTTCCTGGTACCTTGGCAGGGTATAGGTCAGGTGCTGCCTGAGGTGGTTTGCTATGGATCCCATAACGCAGTTGAGGACAATATTGCTGACTTCTTTGAGCGTTTCGGTACTGATAGCATCAAGCTCCGGGCTTTCTTCCGTCTCTCCTGAAAGCAGCATGACCAGCGCAGCAGCACTTTCCGGGGGAAATGCAAGAACCGAGAGCCCCGATAGCGGGCCGTTAAAGGAAAGAGAGACCGTGGCGACATCCCTGTTTACGTCGCTGTTATTTGCATCTGCAAGCTCTTTTATCGTAAGAATGCGGATGGTCGGCACGGAAAGCCTGATGGTGCAGCCGGTCATCTCGTTGAGCATTCCGGCAGCCCGTCCCACGCCGATATTGATGAGCTCTTTGAGAGCGTCGAGTTCCTCTTCGCCGATATCCATCAGGTGACCCTTCCGGACAATGCGGTCTGTATTAATTCGAGAAGGGCATCCTTATTGACCGGCTTATTGAGAACGCCGAAAGCGCCAAGCGCAATGCACCGGTTCCGTGTTGCTATCTGGACATCCGATGTCAGGATAAGCACGGGGGTGGAAAGTCCTGCTTTTTTTGCTTCTGAAAGAAACATGCACCCGTCCATCTCGGGCATGAGGAGATCGGAAATAATCAGTTCGGGTTTTTCATGTACAGCTTTTGTGAGCCCTTCATGTCCGTTTGTCGCGGTAATGACGGTGTGGTCTGCCCCTTTAAGTACAGAAGTGATAATTTTTCGCTGGAATGCGGAATCATCGATTATAAGAATACGTGCCATAAATTATTCCAGACCGGTACCGGAAAAAATACTGTCCAGCACATTTGTGGCATCTGTGTTTGAGATAATACACGTTAAAATTTTTGATTTGCCGGCTGTTTTGGGGATATCGTCATTTCCCGATCGCAACGAGCATCTCTTCAAGCGAGGGATAGCGCGATTCGATCCGCTCCACCCTGCCCCCGGCAGCGGTGACTGCGGCCGAGATCGTATTCAGGGCTGCCATGTCGGGAGCATCGCAGGCAAGGACGCCGTCTGCCTCACGGTACGGGACTGCTGCCCGGTCGATGGATCCCGGTGCTGCGGTAAAAAAGATCGTGTACGTGATCGAACCGAACCGGTCGCGGAGCTCCTGCATGGTTCCTGCCGCGACAATCTTCCCGCGCCGGAGGATCATCACGCGGTCGCAGATCGCCTCCACCTGGTACAAATTGTGGGCCGAGAGCACGATCGTCCTGCCCTCGGTTTTGAGTTTTTTCAGGTAATCGGCAATGAACCGCGAGGTCATCGGGTCGAGCCCGCTCGTGGCCTCGTCGTACACAAGGAACTTCGGGTCGTGGATGAGCGACCGGGCGATGGCAGCCTTGCGCTTCATGCCCTTGCTGAATTCGCCGAGTTTTTTACCGCTGGTCTCAAGCGAGAGGGTGGCAAAGAGCCGCCGGGTCCGCACCGCAATCTCGTCTTTTGGGATCCCGTAGATCTCGCCGAAAAACGCGAGGTAGTCCTCTGCAGTCATCGTCTCGTAGAGCCGGGATTCCTCGGGGAGGTAGCCGAGCGTTGCCTTGAGCGCCAGCGGATCGCGCACGACATCGATCCCGTTGACCGCGAGCTCGCCGGATGTCGGCGCCACAAGCCCCGCGACCATTTTTAACAGCGTAGTCTTTCCCGCACCGTTGTGGCCGATCACGCCAAGGATCCCCGCGTCGGGAAACTCAAAACTCACATCGTCGAGGGCAGTAAAACTGTCGTAGACCTTCGTGAGGCGGCGTGCTTCGATCATGGCGGGAACCTGTACGGTTATCTAACCTTGCGGGGAGTGCATCATATAGGTTGGGATAGGAGAATGCCCCGGGGCAGTGATCCCTTACTCAGTCATAGCCGGAGAACGAGAGGATATAAAAATATATTATTTAAAAAGATCGATCCCATGAAATGAATTCCCGTTTCCTGCTCCTGGTATGCTGTCTCATGTTTATTGCCCCGCTCGCAGTTGCCGATCCGATATCCCCGACAACAACAAGGGTCTTTATAACGCAAAACGGAGTTCCCGTCGATTCCAGCGTTCAGTATACCATGAGCTGCTCCGGAACGATCCCGCACATGCCGGATCCGGAGACCGGCTGGCTGTACGAGCACGGGATCAAAAAGATCCTGAACAGCACGGGAGCGGACGATTACATCTACTCCTACACCGCCACCTGCAACCCCGGGACCTGCGATATCTACGAAGTCTACGATACCTGGATGATGCGCTTTACATCCTGCGATATCCGGGGAACCTATAAGGGGTCGTCGTTTCTGATCAGAAATTTCTCGGGAGATCCGGCCCCGCAGTCCTGCCGCCATGTCATATTTACCGGGGAAACCTGGACAGGTGGACCATTTTACGCGGTTTCTCCCGATGACGAAGAGAAGTGCCGGAACGAGCAGATGGATAAAAACACCGAATGCGAAAAGATCGTCGGTATTGTCGAGGTCAGAAATGCCGATGGAAGTACCACGTTTACGAGAACCACTTCCGGAGACACCACATCCCGGGAGGCCCAGGACAAATACCGGCAGTGCCGGGACACAGCAGAACAGGAGTTCAAATCGTGTGCAAAAGACCATGGCACGAAAATGAACGAAACCGAAATTTCATTAGGATCCGAGCGGTACTGCGAACTCCGGTTCGATATCCCTTTGGATCCCGGTTCGGCAAAATCCCCGGATATCCCGGTCCCGGCCGATACCGCGAGGAATGCCTCCGCCATGCCGGCCTCAACGGCCGGGATTAGGGGAATTTCCGTTGACCCCTTCTGGTGCGGGCTTCTGCACGTTTTTGGCATCTCCTGCTGATTTTTGAGGCAGGACTGCCGCTTGTGCCCCGGGGCAACCCCGCGCCGGAACAATCCCGGAAGATACTGGCCGCGACCGAACAGTATTTGACCAAATCCCCCCGATGCTCTTGTCAGCAGAGTCCGGTAAACCCGGATCGGGAAAGGGGCCGCACATGAGCGTACTACGGGACATTGCCACCATCGCCCGCTGGGAGACAAAAAAATCGTTCTCGCTTCTCTCGCGCGATGTTCTCCCGATTGCCATCGTCCTCTTTGTCCTCCTTGTCCTTGTCACCGGTTTTGCCGCCCAGAGCGGCCTGCACCTGCAGGACGGGATGTACCGGCTCGGGACCGACGACCGGAACGTGGCCGCCCTGTTCTCGTCCGATTCCCGCTTTACGGTGTTTCTTTCAGATGCAGATTCGCTCTCCCCGGATAACGGGAAGTACGATGTTGTTATTGTCCGCGGCGGGGCCGCTGCCGCCCCGACCGAGAAAGGGCGTGCGGCCCTCCAGACGCTCGGTCGCGATTACGCAAAGTACAAGCGCAGCGTCTACACAAACGCTGACGATCTCTTTGCTGCGTACCCCCTCTGGATCGATACGCAGTCCGTAACGAGCGAACTCAACTTCTCCTCCCCGCAAAACGGCCAGTTCGTACCGGCGCCTCCCTCACGGGGCACACCGGTTCCTCAGGGCCCGGTCGAACAGATCGCTACGCCCTCCCCGACCCTTGGCGTGACCCCGGACGAGATCCGTGCGGAGCTGGTAACGTCATCGCAGGAGAACTCGCAGGTCTCGCGCTACACTGACGTCCTCTCTTCCCGCCAGTCTGCGCTGGGATCGTTTAAGATCCCCGATGAGCTCTCGCCCCCGCTTCCCTTCGACTCGATCATCCTTGTCTTTATCTTCATTTTCCCGCTCTACTTTACCTCGCAGTTTTTCATGATGAGCATCATGAACGAGCGGATCGAACGCCGGGGGGAAGCCCTCCTTTCCGTACCGGTAAAGACCCCGGTGATCATTGTCGGGAAGATGCTGCCGTACGTGCTGGGCATGCTTGCTATCTGCGCCGGGCTCACGCTGTATATCCGTGCGCCGCCGGTTATTCTCCTCCCCCTCCTGCCGGTCATCCTCTTTTTTTTGGCAAACGCCCTTGTCATCGGGATGATCTCCCGGAGCTTCAAGGAGCTCTCCTTTATCTCGATCTTTTTTTCGACCGTTGCCACATCGTATCTCTTCTTCCCGAGTATTTTTGCAAACGTGCATGTGATCAGCCTGATCTCGCCGCTCACGCTGATCGTCCTTTCCCTGCAGGGTACCGCATGGACGGCGGCGGATTACTGCTATGCGACCGTGCTTTTCTGGCTCACGGCCGTGGTCCTCTTTTATCTTGCGGCGTCAAATTTCAACGAGGAGCGCCTCTTCTCGGAAAAGCCGCTCCTGCCCCGCTGCCGCGAGTTTTTGGCCGGTGCCGTCTCCCGGGCCCATCCCTATGCCTCGCTCTTTGTCATCGCGGTTGCCACGATCCCGTTTGTCTTCATGGCGCAGATGATGGGCCTTGTTGTTTTCTTTAACCTGCCCATGCCGCTTTCGCTTGTCCTCCTCATCGTCTTTGCGGCCTTTGTCGAGGAGATGGCAAAGATGGCGGGGATCTACACGCTCTTTGTTGCAGACCCGGCCTTTTTTACCACAAAAAAGCTGGTGTATGCCTGCGCCGCGACCGCCCTTGGGTTTTTGATCGGCGAGAAACTTCTGCTCTTTGCGACCCTTGCCGAGATCACCGAGTCGGTCTTCGGGAACGTCCTGTTTTTATCGCTCGGGGTGATCTGGCTGCCGTTTTTGCTCCACTTTGCCTGCCTCCTTGTCGCGGCCTTTGCGCTCAAACGGTGGGGCCGGGCGGGGGCTGTTGCCGGCATTATCGCTGCCGGCCTCATCCACTGCAGCTATAACCTGTACTTCCTCCAGGGGTGGATCCGGTGAAGGCCCGGCATGTGTCCATTATTGCAAAAAAAGAGTTCGGCGGCCTTATGTCGGAGAAGACGATCCTCCTTGCCATCGTGCTCCAGCTCTTTATTGCGCTCTTCTCCTCGTTTCTGATGGTCGGGCTCACATCTATGTACGACCCGAATTCGCTGGCAGGGTACTCGCACTTCCGGTACGACATCGGGTACGCGGGGAATGCCTCGCCTTTCCTGGAGGACCTCGGGAACAGTAACGCGTTCCGGGTTCACCGGGTGGACCTCTCGACGGGAGTCGAACTCCTCAGGGAGCGCCGGCTCTTTGCGGTTGTCTGGGTGCCGGACACCGCCCCCGATGCCACGGACCCGGTAAAGATCACGCTCTACTCGCTCAAGAGCGATATCATGGGCGCGGTTGTCAACACCAAGCTCAAGGACGTTTTCCTGAAATACGAGGACGAGCTGCGCCAGGCCCGCATCGTAAGGATCACCGAGCAGCCGGTTCCTGTCGCTGTTCCCCCGCAGGCGGGAAGCGCGGGATACTATGAGTTCGTGTACGGTCTCCTGATCCCGCTCCTTGTCTTCCTGCCGGGGATCCTCTCCGCTGCCCTTGTCATCGATCTCATCACCGAGGAGTACCAGCACGAAACGCTCGAGACGCTTGTTTCGACCCCGGTGACCGTTGCCGAAGTGGTCTGGGGGAAAGTGCTTGTCTGCACAATCCTCGTTCCGGTCCAGGCCGGTGCCTGGCTCCTTCTCCTCTCGCTCAACCGGATCCCGGTCCGGGACCCGGCCCTTATCCTGCTCCACGTCACCGTGGCATCCCTGCTGCTGATCCTCCTTGCGGCACTGGTGGCCCTGCATTACCGCGAACGGACCGCGGCACAGTTCGTCTTCTCTACGGCCCTTGTCGTCATCATGCTCTTTGTGCTTGCCATCCCCGACAACCCGCTCAACATTATCGCGCGGCTCGCGGTAGGAACGGCGGGGACTACCGCGTGGATCGCGCTCGCTGCGGCCGGCGTTGCGGCACTCCTGCTCGGCTGGTACCTGCAGCGGTACGCGCAAAACGCCCAAAGAAAACTGCACACCGGTTAAAAAGGGAAAAAACTGTTGTTACTGGATCACGGCAAGGTTTTCATCGACGGTCTTGTAGACCTTTCCTGCCGTGGTTACCCAGACCTCGCAGTGGTCGGCGCCGTTCCGGGTCCCCTGGACAACGATCGTACTGCCCCGCGCGAGCTGGCCGCCGTTGTTCATGAGCTGGTCGCTGACCGTACCGTCAGGCAGGGTGACCCGCATCCGGACGTTCTGGATGACCAGTTCTCCCGCCCCGCCGTTGTAGAGAAGGGTGATCTTGCCGGTCGGCCGGTCCTTGGTCAGCTGGAGATCGACGTACACCTTCTCCGGGAGGGGAACAACCGGCTCATAGGTGGTCGCCGTCGCGGTCACGGTGGCAGTGGTCACCGGCACCGTTGTCACCGGCGCTGCGGTCTCAACGGGTTTGATCTCGGCCTGGGTCGGGCTCGTGCACCCGGCCGACAGCGCACAGAAAAAAAGCACGACACATGCGGCTGCAATGCTTAAAAATCTCATGAGTATCCCTTTCTTTTTTTGATATTTTTGATTTGCGCTCGTATACCGGCCGGACACAAAACGCATTTTTTGCCCGCAAGCGTGCGAAAAAAGCCCGATAACCCCGAAATGAACAGTTAAATTAAAAAGGACTCGTGGAGTAAACTTTACCTATCAGGAGTTTGAGGAATGTTCTGTCCAAAATGTGGAAAAGAGACTGACGCTTCCGGACAATTCTGCCAGTGGTGTGGCGCCCCGATCGAGGCATCCCCTGCGATGCCGGTGGGAGCCGTTGCACCGGAGGCCGATGAGACCCCCGATGTCGGCGTGTATGCCGGTCTCGGGCGGCGATTCGTCGCGTTTATTGTCGATTTTATTCTCATCGCCATCTTTGGCATCATCGCAGTTGCATTCTTCAATCAGGCAAACGGGGTTATGTATCTCTACTATCTCGTGGCCCTGCATGCACCCATTGCCTCCCTCACAACTGCAGGTACGCCGATTGCCGCCCTCGGCCCCATCGTTGCGGCAGTGGGTCTTCTTGTGATTGTGGTCCCGTGGCTCTATTATGCGGGCTTTGAATCCTCGCGGGGCCAGGCAACCCCCGGGAAGGTCCTCATGCGCCTCGAAGTGACCGATCTCGAAGGCAACCGGATCTCGTTTGCCCGGGCAACCCTACGGTTCTTCGGGAAGTTTATCTCGCTTATCATTATCTTCATCGGCTTTATCATGATCGGGGTTACCAAAAAGCGCCAGGGACTCCACGACAAGATCGCCGGCTGCTTCGTCCTCCTCCAGGATTAATCTTTTTTTTATCGATACTCCCTTCGGTGGGCAGATCCATCGCACCCGTCCCGTGTTTTTTCTTCGTTACGGGAACCGGCCCTAAAAAAAAGTTCAGTGGTACCGCAGTTTGATCCCCAAGAGGACGAGGATCAGGACGAGCGAGATCCCGTTTGCTGCGATAATGGGCAGGGCATTTGTCCAGACGCCGTACACGAGCCAGAGGGAGACCCCGACCGCGTAGAGCACGAGCATGGAAAGGGAGATGTCTTTTGTCTCCTTTAACTTCCAGCTCCGGATAACCTGCGGGACATAGGCAACTGTCGTGAGAGTCCCCGCGACAAAGCCCACGAGTGTTATAGCGTCCATCTGGTGTCCTTTCCTGTATTTGCCATCCGCTCATTTATATCCGGGTGATGTGCCGGGAGATCCCTGTCAGGCCTGCCCGGGCTCGGGAGAGAACTGGTCGGCGACAACGAGCCAGCGGCCGCCCTCTTTTACAAGCGTGAACATGTCCCGTCCCTTCATGGCTACTTCCTGGCCGTTCATCGAAAACCGGATCGTAAAGAAGTACGTGAGTACGGCGCAGGTGCCCCGACAGAAGAAGTTTACCCGGTGACCGGATTCGTTCCATTCGTGGATTTTTGTGGCCTGCACAAATCCCCTCCATCCCGCCACGTACGCGTCCCGGCCTTCGAGCCGTCCCGGGGTCGTGGGAGCGATGGCGACTGCGTCCGGGTGGATAAACCGGGCAAAACCGTTCTCGTCCCAGGTCTCTGTCCAGAGCCGGTTCATCTCCCGGACTGCGGCAATAACTTTTCCGTCCTTTGCACCTGCGTTCGTTTCCATGATCAACATTACCGTAGCGGACGGGTATAAACCAGCGGCATGCGGAGGGCGAAAGTATGAAAAAAGATCAGAATTTTATCCGGGGCACCTGCGATTCCCGCATGTTCTCCATCATCGTCCAGAACCATGCTTCGCCATGGGCGATCCGGAAGATCGTAACTTTCGAGCCGGCCGGCGCTGCGTCTGCGATCCCCTTCAGCCAGGGCCGGTCGCGGTACAGCCGCTCTTCGAGTGCGGGATCGGACAGGAACTCCACCGTCCCGGTAACCCGCATCATCGTCCCGGCCGCTTCGCCGGGCTTATAGAAGCAGAGTTCGACGTTGGCGTTTTTCTGGAGCTGGCGGCAGACGTTCTTTGCCGTTCCCGTGTGGTAGTAAAAACCGCTCGTGTCCGCAAACCACATGGCAAACGCCCGGACCCGGGGCTGGTCGCCATCGACCGTTGCGAGGTACGTGACCGGGTTCTCGTTTGCAAACCGGATGCATGCATCGAAAGTTTCCATTGTTTTCCCCCGGTCTAACAGTCGGCGACCCGGGTAAAAAAGCTGCCGGGTCAGATGCGGACCGGTTCCGTTACTTTGGAACCTTCCCTGTTGCCTTGAAAAACGTGTAACAGAAGATACCGTCGGGTTCACAGGTCCGGTACAGGCCGGCAATTCCCTGCTCCCATTCTTGGGGATTCATCATGCCTTTTTTGATCGCATCCTCGCAGACGCCCGCGACCATCGCGGTAAACGTCTGCTTGGTGAATCCTTCCACGAGCTCCGGCCGCGAGGCGTCGACGTACACCATCCGGGGCGAGACCTGCACACCGGAAAACCCGGCAGAGACCATGAGCGGGTAGAGTTCGCGGCCGATAAGCGCATTTCCCCCGTCCTCTTTCTGGAGATCGACAAGGCAGCGGATCGTCCGGCGTGCCGCTTCGCTGTCAGGGTGGAAATATGCCGAGCCGTGGTCGCCCTCGATCACGGTGATCGTACCGCCGGGTTTTACGAGCGTTTTGAGTACAGCGAGCGCCCGGCCCGGGTCAGGGAGGTGTTCGAGCACGAAACAGACAAAGGCGTGGTCGAAGCTCGCTGGTGCAAACGGGAGGCTGAACAGGTCGGCGGCCTGGAACGTCACGTTTTTGATCCCTGCGTCCCGTACCCGCTCTTCTGCCCGGCGGACGGATTCCGGTGAGATATCGATCGAGGTAATCTCTGCTGTCGGGCTGTTCTTTGCAAGGATGACGGTCTGTGCACCGGTCCCGCAGCCCGCTTCGAGCACCCGGCTCTGTGCCGGGTATCGCGTATCGTGATGGAGCAGATCGGTCAGCGTCCGCGCCTGGTCGCCCAGCCGTTCTGCCTCCCTCTTTGAATACCCGTGGACGTACGCGTTTTCGTTCATCTCAAAATCTCCTGTCCTACCGGTGCGCCGTACTGGTTCTAAAAGTACGGGCATGTTTTTTTTAAGACGCCACGGGATGAACTAAAGGAATCACGACCCGTTTGAACTGCGGCGGATAGAAGAGCCGGCCCGACTCCCTCACCGGGTCGGCAAGGGTGAGAGTGTCCCCCTCTTTTTTTGCGGTCACGATGTAGGAATTGTACAGGAGCCTTCTTACCTCGGGAAGGGGGAGGAATGGGGCGACATGCTCCGGGGTAGTCCACAGGTATTTCCGGTAACATGCAGGTTCGCCGAATCCTTTGCCGAGTAAAAACTCAATAACCGTCCATTCGTCGCCGTCATCGTACATTGCCAGCCACCGGCGCGGATCCGGCCCGGGGATCACGAGAAATGCCCCTTTGAGCTCATGCCGCGAGAGGAGGAACGCTACGGACCGCACAGCAAGGAATGCAAAAAAGATCGCGGCATACGCGATCATCCCATCCGCGAGCGTGACGACCCCGAGTGCCATCCAGATCAAAAAGAAGAGGCTGACTCCCATCATCAGCAGGCTGGGGCCCGGGAGGACAAAGAGTGCATATTTTTTGTCCGATCCTGGGGCAAAGAGCGGGATGCCCGGGCTTGCCGGAAGGTCCATGGCGATGTGCAAAAAGCCGCCGGCAAACACGGCAGCGCAGGCCGCGGGCGTGAGCAAGGCCGGGCTTGCAAAACCGGCAAGCGCGGCAAGGCAAATCCCGGCGCATGCCGAGGTCGACATAATGCAGACCCCGGCAATGCTATGGGCGATCCCGCCGTGCACGAAAAGGTAGGCCTCCGGGGAATTCTTCGAGAAGAGGCCAAAGAGCACGTCCGCGTCGATGATCACGGCCCCGATCACAATAAACGGGATGTACTGCGGGAAGCCGAGCACGTACGCGAGGATGGCGGCAGCGAGCGCATGGGTGAGCGAATCCACGTTTGACCGGTTGGGGCAGGAACGAGAAAAGGCTGCCCGTTCAGGCAGGCCCAAGAAAAAAACCGGATCGCAATCCTTTATTGCATGGCTCCCCGACGCTCCCTGTATGGAAGCATTCCTGGTTTTTTTTCTTACGCTTCTTTTCCTGTTCATCCTTGGCTATACGCGGAAACTGCCCCTCTTTGTCACGCTCCTTTTAGGCGGGCTCTTTTTTGGCCTGCTTGCCGGGGCAGGCCCTGATGCCACGCTCCAGTGGCTGGCCTCGGGACTCGGCACGATGTTTGGCGCTTTTGCCATCGTCATCCTCTCCGGTATCGTGATCGTCCGGCTGCTCTCCGACCAGGGGCTCATCGCGGTCATGGCCGCCGGGATCCAGGCAAAGATCAAAAATGCCCGGGCGAGCTCCGGGATCCTTGCCTTTATCCTTGCCGTCCCGATCACCTGCCCGGTCGTCACGTACGCGATGCTCTCCCCGGCGCTCAAAGAAATCGAGCCCGACCCGGACCGCTCAAAGGTCCTGCTCTATGTTGCCGCAGTCTGCGGGATCGTTTCGTACATCCTGATCTTCCCGACACCGGTCACCCAGCCGCTTGTTGCCGCGTTCGCCCCGCAGGCATTCGGCGGTTCTTTCGATCTCGTTACGGTCCCGCTGGCCCTCTGCCTGCTCTGCGTTGTGATCGCGGCGGCGGGCAGGTGGATCCCGGACTGCGGGACGGGTGCGGAAGCACCGGTCGCCGGCACTCCCGGGCCTGACGGACACGCGTCCGTTCCCCTGTCCCTCCATCTCCGGGCATGGGCCCCGTTCATCGCGATCATTGCCGCGATACCGGCCGGCCATTTCGTCCTTGGCCTCTCGCATGCGGCGATCCTCCAGTTTGTCATGCTCACCGGACTGCTCGTGGCGCTCGTCCTTGCCCCGCCAAAGATCCGGTTCGAGGGATTTGCCGGAGGGATAACGACCGCGGGGATGGTGGTCTTTGACATCTGTGCGGCCGGGGCAATCGGCACGGTCATGGTAAAATCCGGGCTTGCCAAAAGTGCGCTTGCCACGCTCATCCCGGTCCTGCCGGACATCCTTATCCCGTTCATCATCGCGGTGATCCTCGCGACCGCACAGGGCTCGCGGATCGTGACCGCGGTCGTCTCGGCGCAGGTGCTGGGGGCCACGGCGCTCGTGCAGGAGATCAACCCGCTGCCCATGATCCTGATGGTCGTTGCCGGTACCTGCCTCTTCTGCCATGTCACCGACCCCTTCTTCCACCTTGTCAAAAAGACGACCGGGGACGATACCCGGACGGTGCTGCGGAATTACACGATCCCGCTTGCCTGCATCGGCATTGTCCTCTACATCGTTGCGCTCTGCCTCGTAGCCACGTTCTTCCCGTACCATGAGGACGCCGCCCTTGCGATGATGGGCATGTGAACCGGGCTGTTTTTTTAATTTCCTTTTTTCCTGCATCTGGAAAAAATTTAAAAAAAAATCCTGGCCCCATCGTTTGGGATACTGCCGTTTCATTGATCTAACCGCGCGGTTATACCACCGGAAACTACTCAAAAGCCGGGTGATAAATGATAGCGGTACCAGGGAGCGTGCATATCCGGCCATGAAACAGCTGCCATCGATTCCATCATCCGTGTTCGGGAGAAACGGCTCCTTAGCGCTTGCGGTCCTCTGTGTGACCGTGGTGCTTGCTGCAGGATGCACGGGGACGACGTTATCGTCCCCTGCCGCCACGACCGCCCTCACGCCGCTTACCGGCTCGTCGGGCACATCGGTCTCGGGCTTGTCCTATGATCCGGTTGTCGGCGTCTGGCGGAGCCCGGGCGCGATCTACAAGTTCGAGATCACGTTCGATGTGAACGGGAAGACGGAAGAGAAGTACGCGAGCGTCCCCAACGTCTTTTACAACGGGACGTGGGCCCCGCTGGGGGGCAATACCTATCTCGTGACCCGCGACACGGGCGAGAAATATGTCTGGGTCCACGATCTGTCCGCGAATACCGTGTATAAAAAAGAGGCGCCGGCTATTGTGTACACGCTCTACCAGGGCGTCGGCAGGGCATCATCCGCTCCCGGTGGCAGCAGTATCGTGTCCGGTGCAGCCAGTCTCTCGGGGACCGGGAACAACGTCGTGCCGTTTACCGCGACCGAATCCGGGCTCTGGGTCTTTACCATGAGATATTCGGGCGAGAAGAATTTTATTGTCTGGCTCACCGACGATCAGGGCAAACGGCTCTACCTCCTCGCAAACGAGATCGGCACATATTCCGGCATGAAGCCGCAGAAACTGGACGCGGGAAAATATTACCTTGACGTGACGGCGAACGGGCCGTGGACGATCAAGGCTGCGATCTCGTAACGGCCTGACAACGGACCGGTGCCGTTTGCGCGGCCTGGAATACCCGCACTTTTTTCCTGCAATTATTTTCAGGTAGAACTTTTTTGTGCTGCCGTTTTGCTCTGCGGAACCGGCACCGGGACACTATTTTGCGCAATTTATATAAGTGTATAAGCAAACACTTATACATGCCAGAGGAGCCCTGCAGCAAGTGCCCGGAGTGTACCGGGCTCTGCAAGATCGTCCCTTCTATGGCCGGGACGTTCAAGGCCTTAGGAGATCTCAATAGGCTCCAGATCATTTACATCCTCTCAACAGACACGAGCGGAACACTTGGCGTCAGCGAACTTGCCGGCCGGCTCAGCATATCCCAGCCTGCCGTTTCCCAGCACTTAAAAACCTTAAAAAACGAGGGACTTGTCGAATCGCGCCGCAACGGTTTCTATGTGTACTATACCGTCAACCGCGAGCGGATGGTGGAGTTCCGCGATCATTTTGAGCTGATGTACGCGAGCGTCATGAAGCAGTGCAGCCGCGAGATGGTCCGGAAGGCAGCACCGGGCCGGAACCTCCGGGCCTGCGTTATTTTTTATTCGTATTCCGGGATCACGCGGAAGGTTGCCGAAGGGATCTGCAATGCAGGCGGGTGCGACCGTATCGAGGTAAAGACCAGAACGCCGTACTCTGCATTTACCGCGTACACGACCGGCGTTTTGCGGTCCCGGAAGGGGGCCTTTGACAAAATCGAGCCGGACGAGATCGATGTTGCGGGCTACGACTTTTTGATCATCGGTACGCCGGTCTGGGCCTGGAGGCCGGCACCGGCCATCAACGCTACAATACAGGCGCTCTGCAACTGCGATGGAAAGCCGGCCGCGATCTTTACTACGTGCATCAACCAGCCCGGTGAGGCCC
>Ga0116170_10002118_pt1 | contig 19455 bp, 18 predicted proteins | sample AD_JPNHW1_MetaG_FD_89797 | JGI IMG/M metagenome (GOLD analysis project Ga0116170, IMG submission 89797) | Active sludge microbial communities of municipal wastewater-treating anaerobic digesters from Japan - AD_JPNHW1_MetaG | ecosystem: Engineered > Bioreactor > Anaerobic > Digestate | place...
GAAGTCGGCCCTCCCGGTCTGCACCGTGCTGATGAGGTCCTTCAGCCCATCGCGCCCGTCGATCCGAAGGCCGCTCTTTCCTGAGTCCGTGAAGGTGCGAACGATCTGGATCCCTCGCCGGGTGGCATATTCCCGGATCACATCCGACTGGTTCTCCGTCGAATACTGCTGGTGCTCCGTGGACATCCGGACGTACTGGGCTGCGCGGATTAGATCATTGCTCATGCGGCACCCGCCTTTCAGGTGGCGGACCTTGGGTTTCATTCCATAGTCCTGGCGGATGACCCTATAGGAATTCCCCACGACCCACCATGACCTGGGAGGTCTAGTTTTCCGTGATTTCATGACCTGGCAGGTCTAGTCCGGCGGGGAACCGAGCAGCCCGTCTGAGCGGCCATCCATAAGAGGGTGGTCCAGATGAAACCATTGAAAGATCGGCTGGCTGAACGGATCGCACGGCAGCGCAGAGTTGTAGGCCTGACCCAGGCGGAGCTTGCTGAGAGAGCCGAGGTGCAACCAGAGACGATCAGTCGCATCGAGCGAGGACGGCACAATCCGTCCCTTGGCCTGCTCATCCTTCTTGCTGAAGGGCTGGATCTCGAACTTCACGAACTCCTGCGGCTGCCCGCCTCGGATACGCCGAAGGACCGAGCGGTCGAGCGCCTCCTCTGGTTTGCCTCTCGGCTCTCAGCAGCAGAGATCGAACTTGTCATGGATGTAGGGGCCGCTGTGCTTGCGCACACTCGAAAAGCTCTGGGCGATGGAGGCCATACGTGAGGGGAACGGATGGCCTCCAGGGAAAATCCTGGTTCAGGCTGCTTCCTCGTCCTCGGTAGCCGCAATCCGCTGGCGACGCAGGATGAAGTCTGCGGCCTTCTGGGCACGGGCGGCTGCGGTCACGAAGGCACTCGGTTTCTTCTGGAGCTTCTCCAGCCAGCCCTGAAGGTAGGCGGTCTGGTTCTCCAGCACCAAGGGATCGATTCCCGCCTCGGCGCACAGGAAGGCTGCGCACAACTCGGCAACCAGCTCTTCCAGGGAGTAGTCCCGACCGCCGAAATGAGATCCGGACATGAGTTCCTTGCGATTCAGGCGGCTGCTGTGGCCCGTGGCATGGCCCGCTTCGTGAAACAAGGTTTCGTAGAACCCCTCGGCGCTCTGGAAGGCCGCACGAGGTGGCATCTTGATGAGATCCAGGCTGGGCGTGTAGCAGGCACGATCGCCACCATAGGCCAGCTCGGGGCGCGTGGGCATGTTCTCCCAGAGCGCCTCGGCGGAATGGATGGGATCGAAGGCTACCGGCTCCGGAGGGGCATCTGGTAGCGCCAGGCGAAGGTCCTCGCACTGTTCGATGTTGAAGACCGTGTAGGTTCTGGCGAAAGGAATCTTCCTCCCCACCTGGTCGGCATCGGTGGCCAGATCCTCGGTGATCTCCAGGAGCTTCCAGAAGATCACGGGGAAGCCATGCTCGCCCTTGCGGATGTGTCCACCCAGAGACTGGGCCTGGCGGTAGGTGAGAAAGATGGGTTGCTGGAAGCCCAGCATCCCCAGAAGGAACCAGTTGGCACCGCGATACAGGTTGCCACTGAGGTTGCGCGGATGCTGCGAACCAGAGGCCTTGAAGGCCTTCCAGGGACGACGCCAGGGGATACGGCCCTGGGACAGCATGTCGAGGATGCGGGAGGTGATGGCTTCGTAGGCTTGGGACATGGCAGGCTCCGAGTCGGGGAGGAGGAAACCGCCCTACTGGGCGGCTTCCTCGCTCTGGTTGGCCTGCTTGCGGCCAAGGACCTGGAAGTCGGAAGCAACCAGTTCGACAACCTGGCGCTCCACGCCGTGGGTGTCGGTATAGCTGCGGGTGCGCTTCTCGCCGTGGATCAGGATGGCCTGGCCCTTGGTGAGGAGCTTCTCAGCGCGGGTTGCGAGGGTGCCCCAGAGGACGACGGGCGTCCACTCGGTGTGCTTCTGCCCCCGGAAGACGCGGCTGGTGGCGATGGAGAAGGAGGCCTTCTGCTTGCCGGTGGGGGTGAGGGCGAGGCGGGGATCGCTGCCGAGATTGCCGGTGATGATGAGGGTGTTGAGGGACATGGCTTGCTCCTTGGGTTCTGCCGCTCCGTGCGGCTCGACCAGGACCAGCGACGAAGCTCCCCAGGCCAGAGTCCGCTTTCGCAGAGGGGCTCCCGCTCGGCGGGAAACAAGAAAGCAGAGGACTCGCCGCCGCCGGGCGCGAGGGAAGCGCAGTCAGGGCCGCACGAGGTGGCAGAATCGGAGCATCCTGGCCTTTCCCCGTCAAACCGCGCCAAGGCTCGATTCCATGGCCACCTCACCACCGTTGACGTACCAGATCCGAATCGTGGCCAGAAAAGTGGGGGGTGGAACCGTCCCAACCGTCCCAGAAGTACTTGTCACCCAACAACGAAGAAGGACGAGTCGCCCAAGGACTCGTCCTTCCCGTGCTTCGTGGCTGCCAGCGCCAATGGCGCAACACCCGTCCGAAGGGCGTGCTACTTCAGGCCCTTGCGCCGCTTCTCCTCAGCCAAGTCGGCGGCTCGGCAGAGGTTCTCGAACCGGATGGAGTTCGTCTTGATGTAGCGGAAGGGGTCCGCGAGAAAATCCGAGATCATGCCCCTGCGGATGCTATCGAGCGACCAGGCAAACCGCACAGGGTGAGCGTCCGCCTTGATCCTGTTGAACCCAGGGCACTCGTCCTCGCTGCCGCCCAACATGCCGATGATGAGGTAGGCCGCAAGCTGAAAGCCGCTGCCCTGGGTCATGGCCCATTCCCAGAGGTTCTGTTCATTCCCCAGAGGTGCGAGGCCGTCAAACCCCTGATTGATACGCTGCCAGCCAACTTCTGTGAGAGATCGCATAGAGTTTCCTTTCCCATTCAGTGGGTTAATACAGCTCACCAGTCATGAGCAGCCACAGGAGTTCGGCCATGGCATCCTCCCGCAGGCTGTCCCACTCCTCCTGGAAGGCTCCCAACATGTTCGGATCCGCCCACTTCCACACGTCCTGATGGGGGATTACGAGAGCCTTCAAGAGGTAGGTGACATCAATGGATCGCAACAAGGAACAGAGCAGCACGACACTGGGAGGTTGGTCCTGCACCGAAACGGTGGATGAGCCCTTGCCGCCGTGCGCGATGAGGCTGTGGGGCATCCCCGCAACGGACTCCGGCATCAAGATGGACCCATCCTGGGGATCGAACTCAGCAGCAGAAAAGAAGATTCGGTGAATAACTCCAGATGGATTTCCACTGGGAGTCGTTTTGTTAGCCGAGATGACCATCCCATGCGTGAAGTTTTCGAGTGCGAAAACCTCGATCGCGAAAACGGTACGAGTTGCACCGTAGGGCTTGGTTTGCTTGCGAAAGCGGAGCTTGATCTTGTCCGCAGGCTTGATGCCCTTCTCAAGCAGAGAGACGTGTTGGATGAGCTTGTCTTGCTGGTTCATGTGAACCTCCGGTTGGGTGTGGAAAATCGCGAGGCCGTTTTCAGCGCACGCGAGGCGGTGCCCACGCGGATAAAGCCCGCGAGGCGAGTGGGTGAGCGAAGAGGTGGTGCGGATCTGCCCTTCAGGCAGACCTATTCAGAGGGGGCGGTGATCCGAACCAGGCGATCCCGGTTGCCGCCGTTCCGGCGGGAGTAGCTGAAGTCGAAGCCAAGCTGGCGCAGGAGCGGGGCAGAGCGTCGCAATGCGGTAGATGCGCCCTTGGCGGTGCGGGGCCAACCATCCGCCCGCTGGTCTGGCGTTAGGTTGACGCTGAGGACATCAAGGAGCGCCATGAAAGTCCCCTCCCAGGTTTCGCCAGGTGCCAGGAGACTTCTCACGCGAAGGCCGAAGGTGTCGCCTTCAAGGGTCACCATGGTCATGTCGTGACGGGCAGCCTCGTAGGCTTCCAGGAAGCTGCCGGGCTGCCAGCCCAGGTCCAGTTCCGCCGCGTTAACGAACTTCACGAAATCCGCCATGCGATAGCCCTGGGGGTCATTGGTTCGGTACCACCGTGCCAGACCGCCAGACAGCGCTGTGAGCAGGCCACCGAAGGCCTCGCCGAGCACCTTGTCCAGGCCTTTGGCAAGATCCGCCTCGGTCTGCCTCTGGTTGGCGGGCAGCGGTTCCAGGGCGATCCGGATGCAGCGATCCATCAGGTCCCCTCGCGACATCAGATCCGGGATCCCGTTCAGGAGCACTGGGCGGCAGGCCTTGAGAACCACCTCCTCATCGCTGGTGTAGAGCTTGCGTCCCGTCCAAGCTCCGCCAGTGGAGATGCGACAGAGATCATCGGAGAGCTTGTCGGAAATGACGGACAGGTTGTCGAACACTAAAACGTGCGACGTTTGTGCGGCGATAAAGAGATCCTGGCCATCCTTGATGGCCCCACGCACACCGCCAAGGCTCGGATCCGCAAGGCGCTGCAAGGTGCGGCTGATGGTGCTCTTCGCGGTGCCCTGCTCGCCGGAAAACGTCAGGATGGGAAAGGGACCGGACCCGCTCAATGCCACCAACGTCCAAGCGATAGCAAGCTTGTAGCCCCGGTCGTCCAGGTTCAGGTACGGGCGCAGAACATCCACCGTGCCGCCCTGCTTCGGCTCCGGCAGCCCGGCCAGGAGAGCATGGCGATAGAAACGAACAGGCACCGCTTCCACCGGCACGATCTTCCAACCCTCTGCGGTGACTTCGACAGCCTCCTGTGACTTCCAGCCGAGATCGATGTAGATCCTTGCGGGGGAGTCGAGACGGGCCACGCGAAGGTGGATTTCCCGCTCCAGCCCATCCTCCATCGCCTGGGAAACAAGCATCTCGCGCACATCGCGGATGGCGTTGTTGCTTGGCGGTGCCTCTTCGTTGGCGTGGAATTGAATGCGCAACCCGCGCTCAAAGGCTTTGGAGGCGATGGGGTGGTGTTCCAAGCGCTCATTGCGGCCTTCGACCGTCGCATAGGCAACCCCTTGGGGGGTGTGCCACAACTCCTTGATCCAAGCCGCCGAGTAATCCAGGAGACGTTTTGACTCCTTGGGCTGCTTTTCCTTCTCGTCAGTCAAGGGAGAGGCATAGCCACTGAGGTCGATTGGTACGATGTTGGTCGCCTCGCTCACAGCGCACCTCCGAAGGCTTCCAGGAGGTCGCGGAGGCCCAAGTGGGCGTGGTGCGAGTGGGCACAGCGCCAGATCGGCCAGTGGCCGGGGGTTTGGATGATCACCCCACAATCGTCATCCAGGCCGTGGGTGTGCTCAGAGGCCCAGGGGCAGTGGGTTCGCCACTTGGTGCCGCCACCGTAGCTCTGCGGACGGCCCACCTTGACGCCCATGGCGCGCAGCAGGCGCGGCAGATCGAGGCTGCAAAAGTCTACCGGACGGCTTTTGACCTGGTATCGCTGGGGCCAAGTTGCCTCCGTGGCAGTCCGCTCCCGCAGGATCGCATCCTGCCACGGGCGCTTGGGAAGCTCGGGGATTTCGCTCTCTGGCAGAGCCTCCAGAGGCACCACCAGGAGCCTGCCTGCGACGTTCCACCGCTGGATGCTCGCTGGCTCTGGTGCGCCGGGGAGAAAGTGCAGCCTGGCGGTATCCCTCACGACCGGAAGATCCATCCCACGCAGAAAGGGGCGCAGCCCCAGTGCATCGAGGGTGTATTCCGTGGCCCCCGGCCACAGTTCGGCAGGAACCGGGTTCGCGAAGCCAATGACCACTCGGAACCGTGGCCACTCGGGCTGGTGGCTCCAGGTGGTGTAGAGCACCGCTGCCACCTGTGCTGACGTTAAGGCAGCGATGACCTCTTCGGGGCGAACCGGGTCGGGGAGACAGACCTTGCGGGTCTTGGGGCGGTTCGTGGGGCGTCCGTCGCGCCCGAGATGGAACTCGTCCGTCTCCTCCTCCATGCCGTTATCAAAATCGATTAGCATGCCATCCAGATGCAGGACATTCTGGCGGGCGCGGGTCGTCCGGGGGCGGAAGGCGGCGAGGGAAATCCCAGGCAGCCCCTTCTTGGGGTCGTCGCCAGGGCGGACTTCGCCAGGGGTCCAGGTCCGCTGGAGGAACTGCTGGAGGGCATCCCAATTTCCCTGGCGTGCCTTGGGGTGGTTATCCGTGGCCCCTTTGGGAAAGAGACTGTAGGTGAGAGTCCGCTCGGTGCTCTCGGCGAAGGTGGCAGGTGCGTTCATCGCGCTATTCCTCCGACTCGGCTTGCTCTTGCGCACGTTCCGCCTTCCAGCGGTAGATTTCCTCGATGGGGAAGCGCACGCCGCGCAGGCCGACTTTGACGGTGTGGATGCGCCGGGCCTTGACCTCCTCCCGAAGCTTCGTTTCGCCAATGCCCAGCAGGGCGCAAGCTTCCGGGTATTTCAGGAGGAGTTTCATTTTGGGGTCGAGGTTCATGGGATTTCTCCTTTGAGCAGGTAGACGTTTCCTAGGGCGAGGTGAATTCGCCTCTTGTGGCCGGTTGCTCAGCCGTGTCGTTCGGTGAAGTGGTTGTTTGGGTGACGCTGCCTCAGTGCAAAGCTATCCCTGGCCCATAGACAGACCTCCGCGACCCGATTCAACGGGGGAATTTTGCTGATTTAAGATTCGTTTGAGATAAAAATACTGTTTTATTTGATCCCGTGTTCTATTTTGAATTTCCGCAAGATCTCCCAGGCGGCTGGTATGCTGATTGGTCGCTTGATGATTTTAATGGATTGATTTGCGAGATCGCGTGAATTGACAAGCTGTTTGTTTTTGAGCCAATCATTTTCAATCCATTTGTGCATGCCTAGATTTTCGGCACTGGTAAGTCGTTTGCCTGTGAGTGGATTTACTTTGTTGTGATAGTCAAATTTTGCTAGTTCTTGTTTTTCTTCCTTGATGAGGCTGTAGTGCAGTTCTTCGCGAACCAAATTGCGGAACCAGGCGATGCCCTTGCCGTGAATCGCAACGCCACACGGCCAGGATTCCCAATCAGAACCGTAGGCAGGGCTCTCGCGTAGCTCCCAAACAGAGGCCTCTGGGATGCCTTCTGCGAGGGTGTGAGCTAATCCGTAATTATTGGCATCCAGAATTAACTCCTTCCCGTCATCCGATTCTTCATGCTCTTCAGCATCGGAATGGTCTTTTTTATGAATGACGACGGGAGTGGCATCGATGATCCCAGCCACAAAGAAATGGCGTTGCTTTTCAGGGATAAGACTCCAGTTCACCCTGGACTCCCCGATTCCGAGTTGCTGGAAATAGGCCTCCATGAGTTCGTCCGGGTAGATTCGAGTCCAGCGCCGAAGCATCCCTGTGCTGGGATCGGGGGCATCTGTTTTGAGCCGCAGGTGCTTGAAATACGTTTCAATCCATTTGGAGTCTTGGATGATTCGCATCCCCCATGACTGGGGTACGGGGTTGCCCTCCGCATCCAGGTTATGAAAGGCGTCTTCTTCCGGGACGTAGTTGCTCGCCCAGAGAATTCCGGCGGCATAGTATTCGCTCCACGTGCCGGGGAAGGGAAAGGCCTGGGAGACGGTCTCGGCGGCGCGTTTGGAGGAAATCCCTGCGAGGACGAGTCGTTCGTGTAGTTCCCACCGTGAAGGCTTTTTACCTTCTTGAAGGTCGATCAGGAGTTGGGCAAGGGCGTTCGGTGTGTTTTTCATGGCACTCATCAGGATCGGCACGAGGCTTGGCGATGGCCAGCGATCTTAATTTGAAAAACGAAACAGATTTTTGATCTTAATGGCTGCTCCGAAATCCGCGCTTCTCTACCACGAAGGCTGTTGCCTTCTTGTTGGTCGATCCGGAGATGGGTGAGGGTGATCGGAGCGTTTCTCATGGCACTCATCAGGATCAGCGCGAGGCTTGGCGATGGCCAGCAATCTTAATTTGAAAACTGAAGCAAAATTTTTATCTTAATCATTCTGCGCGGAAACCCGCACCAAACCTAAAAAAATGCAGAAATCGCCAGAGGACCATCGGTCGAAGTTGCTCAGAAGAGTCCTGACTCCTGCCATCCTTCTTCTGATCTCTTGTTGTAATTGGAGTTGCTATGGCTTCGAGCCCTCAGGATCGAGCAGCCATCCAGGCCTGGCTCAAGGCAAGTGAGCCCTTCCGCACGGAGCCTGAGCCCGTTCCTTCCATCTGGGCCATCACGCCAGGCGGTAGTTTTGCTCCACTCTGGCGCGACTGGCTGGAAGAGGGCCATCTCTGTGTCGGCAGTGAGGAATCTGATTGGGATCGCATCCCGGATCTCCGTTCCTTCCCAAACAAAGAAGCTTTCTACGCCCGGTATCGGGAAGCGGGCTGGAATGACAAACGCGACGCCCTCTGGAATGTGCGCTCACTAAAACCGGGCGACATCATCCTTGCGAACCAGGGCAGGACAAAGATCCTCGGTGTCGGAATCGTGCAATCCCCCGGCTACGTCTTCCGCCCTGACCGCACCCACCGGCGTCATTCCGTTCGCGTGCGGTGGGATACGACCCGCGCCAAGGTTCTCGAAAAGCCAGGCCCTCGGTGGCTCTACACGGTTCATCGCGTTTCTCTTGAGGAATACGAGGCATGGTTCGGCCCACTCCAAAGCCTGGCGGAACCTGGCCCAGCCCAGCCGGTTCTGGAAGCCCAGGAAGAATTGGCGGAAGCACAAGGTGCCTTTGATCCCACTTCCATCGAGGACGCCCGAGAGCGCGTAATGGGCTCTATCGTGCGCCGTCGCGGGCAGCAGGCCTTCCGCGAGGTCCTGCTCCAGCGCTACGCAGGGCGCTGCCTCGTCACTGGCTGCGATGTGGTGGAGGTCCTGGAGGCCGCCCACATCGTGCCCTACCAAGGCACCTCGACGAACCATGCCGAGAACGGTCTGCTTCTGCGGGCGGATATTCACACCCTGTTTGATCTCGGCCTCCTGGCCGTTGGTGCGAATCTTCGCGTGATTCTGCATCCAACGTTGCGCGGCAGTAGTCATGGAGAATTGCATGGGCGTCGTCTACTTCTTCCCGCCAATGCTGCCCAGTCTCCAAGCCTCACTGCTCTCGCGGCCCATTGCGAATGGACAGGACTGAATGACACCGGTGCTGGCCCAACGGCCTGGGAGCCCGCTCGATGATCGACCAAGCCCTAAGAAAGACCGTGGACCAATTGTTGCGACGCTCCAGTGATCGCAAACTGCACAGGGGATCGTCTGCCGAGGCTCTCGCGCTCGCGGAACAGGCGTTTACTCTCGCCCATGGCCAACCAGGGTTAGGGCAGCCTTGGCGCGCCGTGACTGCCTATCGCAAGGCCATGCTTCTTCTGCGTACGCCAGAGGCGACGCTGGAGACCCTGCGGACAGTCAACGATCTACTCCTGGAGGCGGTAATCGCTTCCGAGGAGCATGAAGATCTGGAACTGGGGCCATGGGCAAAGCTATTTCGGTTGCCTGTTCTGCACCGGCTCCAAATGTTGCCCGAGGGCAAGGTGACGGAACGGGAAGTGCTGGAGGCATTTCAGGAGTGCGTGGAGGTTCTCAGCAATCCTGAAATTGATGCTGAGCAGCATCCATATCGCCATTTCCGATTGCAGACGCAGGCCTTCAACTGCATCGAATTGGCGGCCATTTTTCTCGGCATATCTCCCGCCAGTTTGGAAGGCAGGGGTGCCGACATTGATCTCATTCCGTTGCGAGGCAACACCTGGTATCTCTTCGCGAGTGGAGAGGTGCCAGGGGGAGAAATCTGGAGTACCCGGGGCATGACCTTGACTGAACTGGACGGCCTGCTCTCGACTACTCCGAATGCGTACGGATTTGTTCATCCTGCCTCCGAAGGCGCTCAGGGCGAATTCTGGGCGGGCAACGGCGTCAGGAAGAAGGTGGCATGGAATCAAACCGCAGTGCTCAAGAAGGACCTTGGCGTGTCGGATTCAATCGGAGGAAGGCCTCCCCAAACGCAGCAGCCAACCTATCGCTCACGCTATAAAGAGGAACTGGCCGCTCTAACGGGCCTTTCCGTCGATGCCTTCACGGGACCGGGTGGGCGCGGGTTTCAGATTCCTACTAGCATTACCCTCTTTGGCGCGGTGGAACGCGGCTGAGAGCTCGGCTCCACCGAACACCTGGGCCTCTGTAAGGGTTTGTAATGGCCTGAATCCGATCCTTCCTTCATGCGAGACAACCTAACCCCCTCGCACGGAGGACACCATGACAACCCACTACTTCGCTTACGGCTCTAACCTCAACACGCAGGACTGGCATCGCTGGTGCCGCGAAAGGGGCTTCCCGGTGGGGTTGCTCCGCCCTTTGTTCCCGGCCTTCCTGCCCGACCGAGGCTTGGCGTTCACGGTCCACTCTCGGACGCGAGAAGGTGGCGTGCTGGATGTGGGTCCCTGCAAGGGACACCTGGTCGAAGGCATGGTCTTCGAGGTTGCCGATGGGGGCTGGGAGGCCCTTGACCGGAAGGAGGGAGCACCATCCTTCTATCGCTCGCTGGAGACTGAAGCGCTCACCCTGGATGGCAGGGCGCACGCAGTGCGCACCTACGAGGTTCTCCCTCAACTGCGCCAAACCTTCGTCTGCCCCAGCGAGGCGTACCTCAAGGTGGTGCGCGATGGGTACAAAGAATTCTCGATTTCCAGCAGGCACCTGGACACGGCTGCCAAATGCAAGGGCACGGATTCTGGCCTGGCCAATCTCTTCGTCTACGGCACCCTCATGCGGAGGGAATCCCGGTTCCCAGCCCTCGCTTCCCAGGTGAAGGTTGCCTTGCTGGCAGAGGTTCCCGGACGGCTGGTCGATCTTGGGGACTATCCCGGCATGTTGTCTGACCCGAGTGGCCAAGGATGGGTCCATGGGGATTTTCTCAAGCTTTCGAAACTCGGAATCCTAGACGACCTGGATCGAATCGAGGGTTTCCCTGGGTTTTCCCGACCTGGGGGGTTGTATCGCCGGAGGATCTTGGAAGTCGGAATGAAGGACGGACGAGTTCGTCCCGCCTGGGTTTACCTCTACCAGGGTGTGGACGGCAATTTGATTCCCAGCGGCGACTGGCGTAGCCACCGGGGTCAGGGCGAGGCCTTTGTGGCCCGGCTGAGCCAGGGGCATGTTCTCGGGCGCGAGTCCAAGGTTCTGGATGGGCTGACGTCTCGCTGGACTCAGTCTGTTCCAGAGGCCGCCGAGGGAGCCAATGTCCAGACCTGGATTGCCGGAGCCCTGAAGGATGGAAGCTTGTCGGAGCGGCAGCTTGCACAAGCCTCCGGAATGTGGCGTGCTGGAGTCTGAGGCAACTGTGGTCGCATCATGGTGCGTGATTCGGCGTCCTGCTCGCCGGTCAAGGACTGCAATGAGGCCATGGACGAATTCCCATCGGGTGAAATTGCGTCTCCACAACCTGGCAGCATTTCGTTCAAACTGGATCAGAAGTGCCTCATTTCGCCCATGTAATGCAAGACGCACGGAGCCATTGTGTCTCGACTCACCGATCTGATTGCCCAAACCAAGGCCAAAGACGCCCAACTGGGCGCTGACCTAGAGCGGGAGTTCAAGGTTTTGTCTTCACGGTTGCCGTTTGGCCTGAACTTCGAGCGCCACCGCCCCGAAGCCGTTGAGCTTCCTCTACGTCCCGTCCGGAAGGGAGACAAAGTCCGAATCCTCCCAGAACGCGGCTCAACGAAGAAGGGGGACCTTCGCCTCTGGCAGGTGAAGGCCATCAACAGGGTAAAAAAGGCCGCCGACCTGGAGGTCTTGCGCCCTGAGTTGCTGGGTTCTGATGAAGTCGGCACGCAATCGGTGGCACTAGATGATTTGGTAGTCGTGGCTGAGTTCCGCGACACGATATATCCAGGCTTAGTTAGTACCGGCAAAGTGGAGCGAGGTGGCAATAAGCCGTTTCATACGGTCATAAATGGTGAAAACTATCATGTGCTAAAAGCATTGACTTATACACATCGAGGTATGGTAGACGCCATCTATATTGATCCTCCGTATAATACGGGGGCTACGGACTGGAAGTACAACAATGATTACGTCGAAAGTGATGATTTATATCGCCATAGTAAATGGCTCGCGATGATGGAGCGGCGTCTGCTTGTAGCTAAAGACTTGCTGAATCCAGCGGATTCGGTACTGATCGTAACTATCGATGAAAAGGAATACCTGCGTCTCGGACTGCTATTGGAACAAATATGTCCAGAAGCGCGGATTCAAATGGTGAGTTCGGTTATCAATCCCAAAGGTGTTCCACGAGATGGCTTCTCTCGTGTGGATGAATATATATTTATTGCACAATTTGGATCGTCAAAAGTTGTGGGTGATATTAAAGAGGGCAGCGGTGGCACAGAGGTTCGATGGCGTGGCTTGACGAGAACTGGTGCAAACGGTATTCGAAGTAAGTCTCCAGGCGCTTTCTATCCAATCTACTTCAATAAGGCTGGTAAAATTGTTGATGTCGGTGACGCATTGCCAATAGGCCAGGATGCAAGCTCGGTACCGGCTCGAAAGGGATTAATCGCAGTGTGGCCAACCCCTCGCCCAGATGGCGAGGATGGTCGCTGGTCTGTCGTCCCAGAACGTTTGCGAGAATTGATAAAAATTGGAGCCGTCCGTGCCGGACGTGTAAAACCAGACGAGGATCAATTTCCCATTTTCTATCTCACATCAGAACAGCTTTTAGCAATTGAGTCAGGAAAGCTTGAAGTGCGTGGGAAATCTCCAGAAGGCGTACTTCAGGTGTTTTTCCACGAGGATGGAGGACGGATTTCTGCACCTCGAACTGTTTGGGATAAAGTTAGCCATAGTGCAAGTGAGCACGGTTCTGGCTTGTTAAAAGAACTGATACCTGGGCGCAAATTCCCATATCCAAAATCGCTTTATGCTGTGGAAGATGTCATTAGGCTTAGTGTTCGAGATAAGCCAGAATCCATTATTCTTGACTTTTTCTCTGGCTCCGGAACAACCGCCCACGCTGTGATGAGATTGAATCATCAAGATGGCGGCCGTCGACAGAGCATTTCGGTGACCAATAATGAAGTCGCAGCGGACGAGCAAAAGGCGCTACGAAAACAAGGTCTTCGTCCTGGAGACATTGATTGGGAAAAATGTGGTATTTGCGACTACATCACCAAACCGCGTGTGGCGGCTGCAATTACTGGCAAAACGCCGGACGGCAATCCAATCAATGGTGATTATAAATTTACGGAAGAATTCCCGATGGCAGATGGTTTTGAAGAAAACGCTGAGTTCTTCACGCTGACCTACGAAGCGAAAACGGCGGTTAATCACAATCTGGCTTTCGCCCGCATTGCCCCCTTGCTATGGCTGCGGGCTGGTGCTTGCGGCGAGCGCATCAACGAGCTACCCGCCCAGGGGTGGGCAGTTGCGGACAGGTACGGGCTGCTTAACGACGTTGATCAGGCCACGCCTTTCATCAAGGCGTTAGGCAAGGTCGAAAGTGTGCGTCTCGCTTACATCGTTACTGACGACGATCGACGCTTTCAGGCCATTTCCAAACGCCTGCCCGATGGTGTGGAGCCAGTGCGGCTATACGAGTCCTACCTGACCAATTTCAGCTTTGCCAATGGGGAGTACGCATGAAGTTCGATCTCAAGGGCTACCAGCGTGATGCCGTGCGTGATGCATTGGCCAACCTGAGAGATGCGCAAGATGATTGGCGTAGGAAATCTCGTAAAAGTGCATTTTCTTTAACGGCTGTGACCGGCGCGGGTAAAACGGTTATGGCGGCGGCAGCGTTTGAAGCGCTTTTTCATGGTGATGACGAATTTGACTTCGACGCTGATCCAGGTGCCGTCGTTATTTGGTTCAGCGACGACCCGTCCTTGAATGAGCAGACTCGCTTCCGTCTGCTTGAGGCCAGCGACCGAATCAACTTCCATGACCTCGTAGTCGTGGATAACACCTTCAACCGGCCAAAGCTCGAAGCCAGAAAAGTCTACTTCCTCAACACCCACAAGCTGGGAAAGAACAGTCTGTTGGTGCGTGGCCACGATCCAGAAGGTGTGGCGACCAACTTGGACGAAGCAATCCCGGAATTCAGGCCCGATCTGCGTTCCTACACAATGTGGGACATCATCCAGAACACCATCGAAGATCCGGACCTGACGCTATATCTGGTGCTGGATGAGGCGCACCGAGGCATGGGCAACGCCACCCCAAACGAAAAGGGGACCATCGTTCAGCGGCTCATCAATGGCTCCGGCGGTATCCCAGGCATTCCTGTGGTCTGGGGCATCTCCGCGACGGTAGAGCGGTTCAACAAAGCGATCGAGTGCGCCGGTAAACATATCAGGCTACCGAACGTGGTGGTGGACGCAGCAAAGGTTCAGGACTCCGGCCTGATCAAAGACACTATTCTGCTGGATATCCCCGATGAGGTCGGCGATTTCGATACAGTCTTGGTTCGCCGCGCGACCGACAAGTTGAAGGAATCGACTACCGCGTGGGCTGAATACGCCAAGCAGCAAGAAGAATCGCACGTGGTAGTACCCCTAATGGTGTTTCAGGTTCCCAATACGCCTGATCCAAACGAGATCGGTCGGGCGTTGGATACTATCTTCGAACGCTATCCGGAGTTGCCTCCGGCTTGCGTGGCGCACGTTTTCGGAGATCACACCACGCAGCAGTTTGGGAACCGAAACGTCCCCTACATCGAACCGCAGCGCGTCCAGGAATCCACTTGGGTGCGAGTGCTGATCGCTAAGGATGCCATCAGTACCGGTTGGGATTGTCCGCGTGCCGAAGTGATGGTGTCCTTCCGGGCTGCCAGCGACCGCACCCACATCACGCAGTTGCTGGGCCGCATGGTACGTTCCCCGCTGGCTCGCCGCATTCCAGGAAACGACCGGTTGAATGCCGTGGACTGCCTGCTTCCGAAGTTCAACCGCAAGGCCGTGGAAGAAGTCGTCGATGCCTTAATGAAGGGTGACGATTTGGCTCCACCCTCCGGACGGATTCTCATTGACTATGTGGAGGTGAAGCCAAACCCTGACGCACTGCCAGCGGTGTGGGCAGCGTTTGAAGGATTGCCATCCCAAACCCGCCCGCAGCGCGGCGCGAAACCTGCTAAGCGTTTGACCGCATTGGCTCACGAACTGGCATCAGATGGCATCCTTCCGGGCGCGGGAAGGCAAGCTCATGCCGAGATGCACAAAGCCCTGGATGAGTTCCAGGAAAGCCAGAAGGAGAAGGTTGAGGCCAAGCGCAAGTCCGTGATGACAGTAGACGGCGAAACCGTAAAGGCCGACATGAAAGGAAAGGAAAAGAGCTTCGACCAATTCTGGGAAGACGCCGACATGGCGGTGATCGATGACGCTTTCCGGCGTGCAGCGCGCATTCTCAGCCCGGACATTGCACGCACCTATGTGGAGCATCTGGCAAAGAAGGTCGCCAATGTGGAAGACAATCCGGAAGAGTACCTGGAGGCCATCGTAGAAGCGCGTGTCACTGTTGCGGGCTTAGGCTTGGTGACAGAAGTTCAGGCCTATATCGATGCACGAGCCGATAGCCATGCAAAGAGTTGGCTGTCGGAGCATGCGTCGCAAATCAAAGCTCTGACGGATGACCGCAAGGAGTCTTACCGCCAGATCATCGAAATGAGTAATGACCCACAGGATGTGGATTTGGCCAAACCCGAATCCAGATTCGAAGCCACGAAGGCTCGTGAGAAAAACGAAGAGATCGTTTTCCGTACCTGGAAGAAGCACCTGCTTTGCGACAAGAACGGAAATTACCCGGCCGAACTGAATGATTGGGAACGCACAGTCGTGGAGAAGGAATCCAAACGCACGGGCTTCCGTTTTTGGTACCGCAATCCTCAGCAGTCTGGACAGTCGTCACTGGGCATTCCCTACTTCGAAGATGGAGAGTGCAAGATTGTCCGTCCGGACTTCCTTTTCTTTGCTGAGCAGGATGGCAAGGTGGTAGTGGACCTGGTCGATCCGCATGGGCTACATCTGGGAGAGGCCCTTCCCAAGCTGCAAGGGTTGGCCACCTATGCTGAAACACATGCCGATGCATACCGGCGCATCGAGTCCGTGGCAGAAGCGGGTGGCAAACTGCGAGTGTTGGATTTGACTCGTTCTGATGTCCAGCAAGCAATCAAGGCTGCGACGAGCGCCAAGCCCCTGTTCGAGGGTCTGTTGGCCAATGACTATGACTGATTTCCAGATCAGTCCATAGCCGGGAGGGAATGAACCAGTGTAAATGGCGGTGGCAGTAGCTCTGCGCATCCTCAATGGATCCGAATCGCTTCGAGAATTCCCGGATGGTAGTTGAGCGTCTTGAATTGCGACTCCGGATACCGGGTGCCGTCTGAAACATGAGGTCGGCTGCTTCAGGCCGGAGAGGAGCGTGTCCACCGTCTTGGAAACCATGGCGGGGCTCCTATCTCTACCTTAGAATCAGCCATCAAGCAGGAAGTGGGGGTCTTAATGGACGACTTGCCGGAAGAGAAATTGCTCGGTGCCGCTGAGGCCACATACGGTGATAAGTACAGGGATCACATGCTTGAGCAGTACAAGTTGTATCTCGGCATGGCTGACAAAATCAGCGATAGAAGGCAGTCTGCCAATACATTCTTCCTGACTGTCAATTCTGCTTTGGTCGCACTGTTCACTGTGCCAGGTCTCGGAACTACAACCTGGCATATGACTGTGGGCCTCGCCGGTGCGGTCATTTCCTACACCTGGTATCGGCTCATTCGATCCTATTCAGACATCAATAGTGGCAAGTTTAAAGTAGTCCATAGGGTCGAAGCCCATCTCCCAGTTAGGTTGTTTGATGCAGAATGGATAATTCTTGGAGAAGGGAAGGATCCGAAAAAATACCTCCCCTTTTCCAGAATTGAGATGCGTCTGCCATGGATCTTCATGGCGATCTATTTGGTCATGCTCATATCGAAGTCCTGGTGGATTGTTGGCTGCATCATGAAATGTGTTAAGGGTAGTTAGATCGAGAAGCGACGAATGGCGTTTACGATGGAATCGGTGTTCCAACCTACCATTTCATGTGCAATTTGTTGAACTTCTACGGGAACTCGCTGCTGACCCCACGGAATGATGCCTACAATTGGCTTTCTGTATGCCTGCGCAAGTTCGATCTCTCGTTGGATCCACTTCCGGGAGTTTACGTACATCCCGGCCACAACGACAAAACAGTTCACAGGGCGGATCTGGTTGTCTAGTTTTTGATAAAGTTCTGCATCGGTACGGGTTCCTAATGGATCATGTTCGGGAACCGAATAGTTCCGCCAATTGAAAAACAAGGCGCTCTTAAGCATGGACTCCAGGCGGTAGTACTCTGAGTTTTCAGAGCCTCTCCAGACATGGCTTAGGAAAATATCATATGTTTTAAGCGCAGGCATTTTAGACTCCTTTAATTACGTTCATACGGGTTGGTTCCTTTTATCCATCCTCTTGCTGTGACATATTTTGTTGGTGTTTCGTGAATCCATATTTCATCTGACTGCGTTTTTTCGGTTTTTGCGTATTGAACGTTATTGTAGAGTGATAGATATTCTGTTCCCTGGAAAGAATCTCCAGACATTTTTGTTATTGGACATATTGCAACCTTGCCTTTGAATCCATCAAAAAAGCCACATTCCCATGGCATCCACTTTGACGAAGATGAGTTTGAGGAAGTTGCAAAAAATAAAAGTTCACAATTTTTCATTCGATTTCGTATATGCTCTGCTGTTGCTTTATTTACATTGGACCTATCGAGACCGTAGTCTTCAATCCAGTCAACATATGTCGAATATCCGATTCTTTCGAATTCCCTTTTGAGTGACCAAATAATTGCCTTGTCTCGAAAGCTGTGGGACAAAAAGATATCGAACTTCTTTGTATCAGGTTCCGCAAAGGACAATGCCTTCGCAAGTTCCCGTCCACGAGGGCTTGTTGAAGCGATTTTTGTCAATTCTTCATTTAGTGATCGGTATTCTCTGTAGCCAGCCGTTTTGGCGAGGTAATCTTCGGAAAAATAAGGCACTTGTTCCTCCGGTTGTTCAGGGTTTGCTTGTCATATTCATTTTGAATGAGTTGTCATTTCATTGCTAGCCAGCAAGCGAGAAGGCTGCTTGGAATCGCGAGGAGCCAGGCACATCCTCGGAAGCCAAAGCTGGTGCGGTTGTAGACCCGGTTGTATGCAGCCTTTCGAGGATTTGTCAGCCAGCCCCACCCTCTGGGGGCCTTGAATCCCAAGCTATGCCTGATCAAGCGAGCAGGGCTGGTTCGTGCTGCGATTCGCTTCGAAAGGGAAGGAATCCGGGGACCAAACTTCATTTGATGCTCCACGTGTGAAAAGGCAGAGGGCTCTCGCAAACATTGTCTTCGATGAATAGCGACAATGGCTGTCCAATACCCACGATGGCTGGAAACTCTGGGATCAGATGGAGTCCCACCCCTCCGCCGCCCGGAAGCTGTGCCAGCTCTCGCGGCCCAGAACCATGTGGTCTGCCAGGGGGACGCCCAGGCTTTCACCAGCGGTGCGCAATCGGGTGGTGAGGGCACAATCCTCGCGGGAAGGGGTTGGGTCCCCAGACGGGTGGTTGTGCCAGGCCAGGGCGGTTGTAGCGCCGAACCGGAGGGCTTCACGGAAGAACTCACGGGGACTGATGAGGCAGGCGGTGGCGGTGCCATGGGCCAGCACGCGGTCGGCGAGCAGTTCGCCCTTGGCGTTGAGGGCCAGCATCCCGAAGCGCTCTTCGGTCCAGCCCTGAACCTTGGGCAGCAGGTAGCTCCCAGCGGCCCTGGGTGATGTGATGCGCGGGCGCTCGTAGCTCCGGGTGGAGCGGCGCTGCACTTCCTGGAGAACCGCGAATCGGGCCATCTCGCCCTTGGTGAGGCCGAGGGCCTGGAGTTCGGCGGGTCCCAGCACCACCAGGCGTCCCAGGCTTTCGACCCGGCGGAGGATTTCCTCGGCCCGTCCAGGGCGGACGCGGTTCAGCATGGCTTCGATGATCTGGGCATCGGAGAGAAATTCAGGACCGTAGAGGGCAACCGTCTCGGCCACGGGGAAGCTCCTGGGCTGGCTTGGAGTGGCGGTGAGAGGCTGATCGAAGAGGGAAAGGTTGTTAGAGGTCATGGCGTTTCTCCGTGCCCACCGGGTCAGGGCACGAACACGCCGGGGTCCCCCGCTCCCCAGGGCTGGACCGGGAACGCACCGGGAACCGGGTAGAGAGCGGGAAGGCCCGCTGTGGCGCGGGTGCAGGACAACCGGCAGTGCCTGACACGGGAAAGGGCACGGAAAGCCTTGGCCTCCCATGCCCCCCCAAGAGGGAACGACCAGGACCTATGCAGGCCGGATCCCCAAGCGCTTTGCCGCTTCCTCTGTGTTGGAAGCCTTGTTCAGGGAGTGGCCCACCAGGTGATTGACGCAATCACACAGGTCGATGCCGTGGTCCTCGAAGACCTTCCTCACGGTGGTGAAATCGGCATTGGGTTCAGGGAGCAGCACGGCTGCCCGGAGCACAGCCAGGACCGCTCCATGCTGATTCACCAGCGGAAGGATGGCCCGAGCCATATCTGC
>Ga0116170_10002123_pt1 | contig 19406 bp, 16 predicted proteins | sample AD_JPNHW1_MetaG_FD_89797 | JGI IMG/M metagenome (GOLD analysis project Ga0116170, IMG submission 89797) | Active sludge microbial communities of municipal wastewater-treating anaerobic digesters from Japan - AD_JPNHW1_MetaG | ecosystem: Engineered > Bioreactor > Anaerobic > Digestate | place...
CAACACTGACGAGCACATGAGATACGAACTTCTCGCCAGAGAAATGTTTTTAAGCGACCTGGCCACCGACCTGGACGCTGCTGAAAAAAAGGGCATAGAAAAGGGCATAGAAAAGGGCATAGAAAAGGGCATAGAAAAGGGCATCGAAAAAGGCATGGAAAAAGTTGCGCTAAAGATGCTCGCCAAAGGAAAGTCTTTTGAAGAAATCGCAGAAGTAACTGACCTGCCCATTGATCAAATAGAGGTTCTTGCTGGAAAAAACAAGCTCTGTGAACCTGCTGCACCCTATAAAGCCGCCAAGAAGCGAAAAGCCGCCACATAAACAGCCTGAGAGGCCTGCTCTGTTTCAGTTAAAATTCTCTGAGAAAAGACCGTGACGTTTTATTGAGAATCAACAGAGCCGCATCTTCAGAAAGCTGTTTACCGCTGGGTCAGTCTGAACGGGTTTCGCCGGCGAGGCGCAGCAGGTATTTGCCGTAATCGTTTTTAGCCATGGGTTTTGCCATTTCAAGCAGTTGTTTTTTGTCGATATAGCCCATGCGCCAGGCGATTTCTTCGACGCAGGCGATTTTGAGGCCCTGGCGTTCTTCGACGACCTTAACAAAAAGTGAGGCATCGAGAAGCGAGTTGAAGGTTCCGGTATCGAGCCAGGCGAGCCCGCGCCCGAGAACTTCAACATTAAGTTCGTTGCGTTCAAGGTATAAGCGGTTCAGATCGGTTATTTCGAGTTCGCCTCTGGCAGAGGGTCGCAAGCTTTTGGCCAGCTCAACGACCTTTTCGTCATAAAAATAGAGGCCGGTCACGGCATAGTTTGAGCGCGGGTTTGTGGGTTTTTCGACAATACTGACAGCTTTGCCGGCAGCATCGAACTCAACGACGCCATAGCGGTGCGGGTCATTGACATAATAGCCGAACACCGTTGCCCCAAACCTTTTTTCGTTGATCTGCTGTAATTTTTTCGGCCAGCCTTCCGCGTAAAAAATATTATCGCCGAGAATCAGACACGACGGCCGCCCCGCGAGAAATTCCGCGCCGATAATGAATGCCTGCGCCAGGCCATCAGGGCTCGGCTGCACGGCATATTGCAGGTTGATGCCCCACTGACTGCCGTCGTGCAGCACCCGCTGAAACGCCGCCCGGTCTTCAGGTGTGGTGATGATGAGAATGTCTTTGATTCCGGCCAGCATGAGCGTCGAAAGCGGGTAATAAATCATCGGCTTGTCATAAACCGGCATCAGCTGTTTGCTGACCCCGATAGTAATCGGGTAAAGCCGCGTTCCGGAGCCCCCGGCAAGAATGATGCCCCTGCGCTCAACCATGTATTGTCTCCAGTCAAAAAAACCAGCTTGATAAAAACGATTATACAGGAAATTTTCTAAAACCTCTCTTGTTAAGTAGCCCCAAGTTATATGACTCTCTGTAATGTTGAGAATCATTAAAATTTTGCATCCAACACAGCTTTTATGTAGAATATCAACTCAGGAAACGAATTTGATTGGAACAGCAAATAGTGGACTTCAAAAAAGAAAAGGATCTTGTCACAACTTTTATTGCTCATATTGAAAGAAGTCAGTATGATGTAGAGCTTGTCTCGTGGGCCAGTGAATTCACTTTTGCCGGGGGGCAGACAGATATTATCGCCCGCAGTAGTCAAAAAGACCTGTATGCATTTGAAGCAAAGCTCAGCAACCTGGCAAAAGTTATCAATCAAGCCTTTCGCAACACATCGTTTGCAGACTATTCTTATGTGGTGCTCCCTGAAAAGAAGAGGAAAGCCGCTGAAAAATACATCGGGGAATTCAAACGGCGAAGAATTGGTCTGGTGTTTGTAAATCAGGAGAGGGCCTGGACCGAAATCACCGCTTGCAGGCAATTGCCGCTTCTGCCATGGTTAAAAGATAAAGCGGCTGAGAATTTAGCTGAGAAACAGCTGGTTTGCCAAAACAGAGCAGCTCCTGCATGACTCTGCAGATTTAAAAGAGTTGAAAAAGTGGCTACGGGATGCTGAAGCCAACTGGATTGAGTTGAATGAGAAAGACATTTTGATGGACGAAGCAAAAAATGACGGGGGGTGGCTAAGACCATGGCGCCAGGCGATAGCAACTTTATAATTAGGGGGCGATATGACAAAGCAGATAGCCAAAGCAATAGAGTGTGTTGAAGGAACAATCTCAATTGCAAATAATTCATTCTCTTCGTCACTTTATGAAGAAGACCAACATACCAAATTGTATTACGAATCGAACGCCAAATATTTTATAGAAAAAGCCTTTATCGAACTGTTCGTAATTTACGAGAAGCTCGACTTAATTGAAAATTACAAACAGCTGTTGAACATTTTTCAGATAGCTAAAGACAATTTTTTAAAAAGCGAAATGGGAGACGGTGAGCCTTGTCTGATCTGGTCATCAAAGCTCGGAATTTATCTGGGCGGAATAGAAACAGCATTTGGTCTACGTCAAAACCCTGAAGATGAATGTGTTGGGATAAAAAATCTTATCCGCAGATCGATCTATTCAATTTGCGATGAAAAGCTTTACCAAAGTGTTCCAGCCTGTGAGCAAGACGTCCATAATAGAATAGAAGGGATTCTGAAGTGCTATTATCCCGATCTAAAAACCAAGCCTGCCATATCCAAAGCTGTAAAAAATTTCCAACCAGACACAGGGATACCATCAATAAAAATTTTAATCGAGTATAAGTATGTGACAACTCAAGAAGACGCGAAAAGAATTGTTGATGAAATACTGACAGATACGCAAGGATATAAAGCGACTGAATGGCATAAGATCATCTTTGTAATTTATGAAACAATTAGAACTTACTCAGAAAGCGATTGGAACAATCTCCTTAAAGATTGTGAGCCGCATGAAGCGATAGTCTTACAAGGCTTCAGCAAAAATCCTCAGGTAAAAAAAACACGCAAAAAGGGGTAAATATGTTAAAGTTAGCTCGGGCAATGATGACACATGCGGTACCAATCTGCCCGTGTTGGTCTGCGAAAAATTTACATATTCAGAATGAACTATGAACAATAAAGATTCTTTCAAAGAAATTGATATAGGGCAACTCAAGCTGGATCGACAGAATCCAAGATTACCCGAACAAATCAAAGGCAAAGATACCCGGGCTATTCTCAATTGGATGCTTTCTGATGCCACTCTCATCGATCTGATGGCGTCGATTGCCGAAAATGGCTTTTTCCCAGGCGAGCCGATCATTGCAATGAACGACGGAAACGGCCATGTTGTCATCGAAGGCAACCGACGACTGGCAGCAATAATGCTGCTTGCCGAACCCGAACTCGCTACCATCAGCCCTAAAGCGGTCTACGGCTTATCAGAAATCGCCCGCAGCAAAAACAGTCTGCCCGAAAAGATATGGGTATACGTTGTCGCCGACAGAAGCGAAGTCGGCAATTATCTTGCTTTCCGACATGTAACCGGGGTTAAATCCTGGCCCGTCATTTCTAAAGCTAGGTATCTCAACGGCCTGTATTTGAATAAACCGGACAAAGGCCCGGAAGTATTCAAAGAACTTGCCAAAGAGATCGGCAGCAAGGCTTCATATGTTCGTCGGCTCCTGGTCGGTTATCAGGTTTTCGAACTGATTCAGAGCCGAAAGTTTTACGATATTGCCGGGCTTGAAGAAGAAAACTTCGATCTGTCGCTTATCACCGATGCGCTGACTATGCAGCCGGCAATCGCAGAGTATGTTGGCATCAACAGCGAAGCACCTCTTCAGTTCAGCGAACTCAAGCACGACAAGCTCAAAGAAGTAACCGAATGGTTGTATGCAAAGCTACCCAACGGCAGAACCAGAGTTGGTGAGAGCAGAAACCTCAGAACACTCAGTAAAGTCATAAAAAATTCGGATGCCCTGCAAGCTTTTGCAAGAGGGGAAAAAAGCCTGTCTGAAGCCGCTGAGCTGACCGATCTGGCAGACGAAAACATTCGTCTCTACCTGTCGAGAGCCATGCAAAACATGGCAGAAGCACAAAAAATAGTTCACCGCAGCTGCCACCCCGATAAAAGCGATAAAAGAGTCGTAGAAGAAATCATAGATTCTGCAGAACTGATTCTCAAAGCTTTAAGCGGTAAGCTTAGAGAGCAATATCAGGGATGACGTCCATGGATTATATCAACATTAAAAACTTCAGGCTACCGAACGAGGATTTTGAGCTAAACGATTGGCTTGACCATATTGAATTTCTGTGTTGCATCTCTCAAGATGGAAGCATTACAGAAAGCGCAGTAGTCGACCGTTTTTTCGATGAAAACAACAACTGCCCCCATACTGCTGCTTTAGCGCTTGGCAACGACTCTGATTTTCCGGAGTTATCAGAGAACTACTTTGATTCTTCAGATTTAATTGATGATGAGATCATAGTCCTTGACATATATGACTCCCAACTACATGATCGAATCACTGACAAAATCCGAAACCTTTTCACTTCTCTGGCATGCCGCACAGGGGCTTACGGTGATGATTATCCCTTTATTACCAACAATCGCTCGCTGAAGCTCAAAGACAATTTAACCCCTTTGCAAAGTCTATACATTGCACTTCTATTTTCTTCATTGTTAAAACTAGCTACCAAAACAGGCATAAACCGCCTTGGTCACCTTTTTGAGGAGCTCTGTGAACCTGCCTTCAGGCGTTTAACCCCTGCCGGAGCAAGCAATTTCTTTTTCGGTTCAGGTTCTTGCAGGAATTCTTCTGATGTAATAACCGGAAGTTTTTTCGATAAGGTTAAGAAGCTATGCAGTTTGCTGCACTTACAACCGCACCCGAATTTCACGAAGGAAAATGCCGGAAGACATAACAATGGAGACGGTGGGCTTGACTGGGTCGGTTTATTGGAATTTGGCGACAGTCAGTTTTCACAACCTGTCTTTTTTGGCCAGTGCGCCTGCGGGCAAAACTGGGTAGACAAGCAATTCGATGCTCATCAATCTAAATGGAAAAATTATATTCATCTCTGCAATGCCTATCTGACCTATCATTTTATCCCACGAAATTTCCGTAAGGATTCTCTGGAATGGTATAATCCTCTAGAAATTATTGATGTGGTTTTAATCGATCGCTTCAGGCTCATGAAGTTGCTAAGACAGGAAGCAGATCTCAACGATAAAATAGAGCAACTCTATCGCCCGCTTTTCAAAGAGATCGAACAAAACAGGGAACATTCTGGCCTGTTTACATAAACACACACTCAGCGGCCGAGTCGGAAGATGGTGCGTAGAATCACGTAGATATCGGAGCACACGTTGCGCTTTGCAAGATAAATCTGATTCAGCTTCAGCTTGCGCTGCATTATGACAGCCTTATAGTATGCTTCGGGGTCGGATTTTTTTTCGAGAATTTCGTTTTCGTTGCGGTAGGCAATCGATGCAATATCGGTAACTCCTGGCCTGGCTTCAAGGATTTTGCGTTGTTCCGGAGTATAAAGGTCAACATATCTCTGAACCTCTGGGCGGGGTCCGACAAAGCTCATTTCGCCGAACAAAACATTTAAGAACTGAGGCAGTTCGTCGATCTTGAATTTGCGCAGCCAGTAGCCGGCAACCGTTATTCTTGGGTCGCGGCCGCCGACGGTTATCAGAGTTCCGATTTTATCGGCATTGGTAACCATGGTGCGGAACTTGAAGATTCTGAAAATTTTGCCATCACGACCGACACGCTGCTGGCGATAAAAAATCGGGCCCGGCGAGTCGAGCTTAACCCATAACGCCGCAGCCGCCATTATAGGCCCGGTCAGCCAGATGCCAAACAGGGCGCCGGCGATATCGATGATTCTGCGCAGAGCCGAGTCGATCATTTTCTATGTTTCTTTACCAGATCCAAAACCGTATCGATCACCCGCTGAACGTCAGATTCAGTCATTTTCGGATAAATTGGCAACGAGATTTCACGATCGTAGAGGTCTTCAGAGACAGGAAAATCGCCGCGTCTATAGCCGTAGCGGTCGCGGTAATAAGGGTGGAGATGCAGCGGAATGAAGTGAACGGAAGTGCCAATGCCAGCATCTTTGAGCCTTTCAATCAAATCTGCCCGCGAGATCGTCAGCTTTTCGGGCCGGATTCGCAGAGTATAAAGATGCCAGGCATGCAGGGAATCGGGGTTTCCATGGCATGGCGTCTGCAATTCAGCCACATCTTTGAAAGCGGCCGTATACATTTCGGCATATTTCTGCCTGACATCACGCATCCATTCAGCCTTGTCAAGCTGGTGCAGCCCCATTGAAGCGGCAATATCGGTCAAATTATACTTGAACCCCGGCTCAATTACTTCATAATACCAGGACCCTTCAGCGGTATAGCGTTTCCAGGCATCTTTGCTGATGCCGTGCAGGCGCATGATTCGCATTCTTTCGGCCATTTCGTCATCATCAGTGACAATCATGCCACCTTCGCCAGTGGTAATGGTTTTGGTGGCATAGAACGAAAATACGGTCAAAGGCGAGAGTCTGCCAACCTGGCGGCCTTTATAGCTGGCGGGGAAAGAATGTGCTGCGTCTTCGATCACAGCAAGGTTGTATTGTGCAGCAAGTTCGTTTATCGGGTCCATGTCACAGACCAGACCGGCAAAATGCACCGGCAAAACGGCCCTGACTCTTTTCCCGTCGGCCCTGCGATAACAAGCGCCATCTTTCATCTCGCACTTATCTACCAGGTATTTTCTGAGCGACGCTGGGTTCATCGTTGCGCAAGGGTTGGCAACTTCGATTAGGTCGATGTCGGCATCAAAATAGCGAACAACTTCGGCCGTGGCAGTAAAGGTAATCGGAACGGTGAGCGCAACCTCGCCACGCTTCAGACCAGCAGCATCAAGAGCCAGATGCAGACCAGCAGTAGCTGAATTCACAGCAACCGCATGCTTCGCCCCCACATAAGCAGCAAATTTCTCTTCAAACTGCCGACATTTCGGGCCAGTGGTTATCCAACCGCTTTTTAACGAAGCAACTACTTCGTTTATCTCGGCAGAATCTAAATATGGTAAGGCAAAAGACAAAAATTCAGTATTCATCTATGATCCTTCAATATTTTAAGCAAAATAGATTGCCTTTAACACATGGAAAGTTATTCTACCTAAATTACCGGCAAATTGCGATAAAATTATCTCTCGTTTCTTTATCTTTATCTCAAGTAATGATACAGAAGTTTTTTTAGGCTACTGGGTAGCATACCTAAAAAGAAGTAAGCAAAAGCAAACAAATTTGCTTTAAACCCATAAGATAATTCACGGTTAATCACCAGTCTATCTCGAAGTATCAATTTTCCTCTTAATAGTCCCGATCTTCGGCTATAGAAACTTTTTGATCGCCGAAAATGCAATAATATTTCCGGAATATTTGCAAATACACAACCGTTTTTAAATCCGCGATACCATAGATTTGTATCTTCGTTTTTATTCTCGCCAACATGCCTTTCAGAGTAGTTCCCTGCCTTTAAGAAAAAACTATTTCTGAAAATCACTGACGGATGAGCAACAGGGTCCCTAAAAGAAAATAATTGTAAGCAGTCTTCATGCTTTTCTGGGTAAAATACTTTGGGTTTAATTATAAAATCTTTCTCATCAATTTCAGCAATCCAAGAGCCTAAAATGTCGACCTCATGATTTTCCAACAAATAAGAAACCTGCTTTTCAAAACGAGTTGGCAAGGAAATATCATCGGAATCCATCCTGGCAATAAATGGTGCTTCAATTTGCTCGAGTCCCTTATTAAGGGCCACAGCTAAACCACAATTTTTTTCAAGCTGTATCACTTTCAGCCGACGACCTTCTCTAGCTCGCCACTCACTAATTACTATTTCTAACCCTTCTGAAAGCGGTCCATCTTTCACTACTACAACCTGAGTAGGTTGCATTGTTTGGTTAAATACACTATTTAAAGCTTTTCCAAGATACTCTGGCTTCTCGTTGTAATAAACAGACATCAATACAGCAACACTTTTTTCATTCATAAAAGCCCAGCCTCTTTCTCTTTATTTTCGGAATACTGAAAACCCAATGCAGCGAAAGCAAAATAGTATGGAATAACAAGTGGAGCAAATACTTGGCCAGCAATAAAAAATGGAACAAACAAAATCAAAGACTTGAACTTCGAATTAATCAAAACCCAAAGATTAAACAAAAGCCATGTGGCTGTACCTAACAAACTCTTGACTACCAAACACCAGACATGGTTTACTTTGGCAAGTCCGAGGTCAAACTGGCAGCATGAGTATCACTTATAAATCACGAAAACTTGACCAGCAAATCGGGCCACCGCTGATATTGTCATAATTAATCCCTGTCATTAAACCTGTTTTGTATTTTGCATCCTACGAATCGAAGAATTTATTCAATCTCTCATCCTATGATATATTTTACGGATTTTTTTTAACACCTTGGCTGGTAAAAGCGAAAACAGAAATCGAAGTTTTTTCCCTATTCTAGTCTTTGTAGGGAATAGAGCGTAGTAAGTATCAACAATTGCAGATAAAGACAACCCCTTAGAAATATCTTCAACAATTTTCTTTCGGATAGCCTCATCAATTTTATAGTTATTGCTGTTTGTCAAAAATGCACTATTGTCAGTAAAGCTTTCATTTTGCATTACAACTCGATCGCGAATGCTAGTTAAAATTTTTTGTCCAAAATCGCTAGGAGCAGCGACAATCGAAACCCCTGTGTCGTTTTCGTCATACTTGGCACCCCAATAGTCGCCTATACGTAAATCTGAAAATCCAAATCTTTTACATATACTACACGTATAGCATGATCTAGCAAGCATCACGTCATCGAAAAATATTTTATAAAAATTCGAAGTATTTTCTTTTTGGAATAAAGAGCCGGAACTAAAACAAAATTCCAAACAGAAAGAATGCCAACCGAATTTTTTACTTCGAAAACCTACCGAAAGAAGTCGCTCATTCGGGCGCGATTTCATAGTATCAGAGAGATGTCTTTGCCAAACAAGATATGAAGGAACACCGTGACAAAAAAAATCAACAAAAGTATAACGGTCAACTTGGCCCTCAAGCTCACACAATTTCCTCATACCATAAATCTGGCAAGGTGTCCCAACAAACAAATATTTGTTATCCACATCATTTAATGAAGCCAAAAAAGCATCTGGTGTGTAACTCTGCAAATATTTAGATCCCCTCATAGCACCAAGTTCAGTTTTTTCGCTGGCAATGCGCGTAACTACTTTGTGATTATCTGCATCATAAATGGCACCCAAAACCTTACGGCCATCATCTAGTGCTGCGCGTGAAAGCTCAAAGGCCACGCCACCAGAACTACAGCTAGATACGACAGACGCATCTTTACTAACAGCAGAAAACAAAACAGCCTGCTTAAAATCTGTGATTCGATCACTTTTGCCCAGGAACTTAAAACAAACTTGCAAACAACGCCCACAATGTGTGCATTTACCGGGATCAAGGCGCGGTTCAAAAAAGCCCTCCAAGTTAAGCTGTAGGTTTATGGCCTTAAATTTGCATGCGACCGCACAAGCACCACACCCGCAGCAAGAGTGAGCCTCAATCAAATCATGGCTAAATATATTCATATAAACATTCTCACGTCATCTATTCAAACAACCTTCAATGTAATTTTGCGCCGACTTCCGCTGAGCATTTATTTTTTCTTCCACACAATCATAATCAATATCTTTATCGATTACCGAAGGCATTTCATCAATATATTTTAAAATTCGATCCTCTAAGGAGACGGATGACAATAAATGCATTGCTTTATTCTTATTTTCTCTAACCAGCGTTGCAAATTTTTTTCGCGTAATAATAGACAGAATGCTACCATGAAACGTGTCGGTAATAACACAAGAGGAGTTAGCAAACCAACCAAGCGTCTTGAGAGGGTCTGCCACGACATTATAATCGCACCAATCGTGATAAAAACCAACAGATACTGTCTTTAAACCCTTCATGGTAGCAAAAGTCTTAATTGCAACAATTTCTTCTGTCTTATTCATGTTGTTATCATATGAATATATTACAAGATAGTCAGACAAGTCGATTGATAATTTTGCTCTTTCGATTTCCTGATGAAAGCCATACAAAATAACAGGATCGCAATGAATCGCACACCTCTTTCCCAAAATTTGTTCAACAATGTATTGGGAATTTTCGTCTCTTAACGATATTGCTTGCAGTTTTTCCAACCCTTCTTTTATCAAAGTCTGAGCGCCGATGCGCAAAACATCCTGGTACGTACTTTTGCCAAAGCAACCCGCATAAGAAAAAATCTGAGAACAAGGAACCCCGATGCCATACAGAACTGGATTAAAGCCCACGTCAACAGCAAATACTTCGTCACTACCAATACACACTTTTTTTAGATCAAGTTCTTCGGAGTAATCTCGACCGAGGTTGAAGCAACGTTTTTTAAAAATTTTCAAAGAAATAAACTTCAAAATGTTGAATAGTGTTTTTCTTAAACCATTTTCAATCATCCAAGACAAATAGTAAAAAATAGATCCAAACCCAATATCATATTTTTTTTTAGCCTCTAATGGTTTAACGGAATAGTTTCTTTTGAATTGCAAAACTATAGGCAAAAAGCCCTTTGATTGGAAAATTCTCGTAAGAGCATACATTTGCAAAATTGCACCATAATTATGAACATTGTTATATGTCAAAATGCCAATCTTACCTGTCAAATATTTGTTTTGCTCAACAATGCAACTAGAAGTCTTCTCTAAATTCATATTTGTTTCCTAGACCTGATATTTCGGGTAGATAATCCTACTTTTTTCCATTTTTCTTAGCTTTCCCTTTTTGAGCGGTGTTTTCAAGCCCGTAAACAAACGCTTACAAATTTTGCTGCGCGGTTATTTTCACCTAATATGACTACCGTACATCATTTGGAGCCAACCTGTAATATTTCCCTTGGAATGTGTCAACTGACATTTCGGGTACATAGTCCTACTTTTTTCCATTTTTCCTAGCTTTCCCTTGTTGAGCGGTGTTTTCAAGCCCGTAGACCATTTCCGTTTCGTGCTCGAAAAGCCTTATTATTCTTTCGGCCAGTTCCGTAAGGTTTGAAACAGCGCTATGTACAATCTTGTCGGTGGCCATTGTTGCGATCGATATTCCTTCCAACAACTTAAATACCCAGCGCAATGTCGGGTTGTTGATTTCTTTTTTCAGCTGATTTGGTAAGGTTTTATGCTGCGCCTTTAATGCTGCTCGCATCTCATATTCAGCCACATTATAAACAAGAAGACCAAGCGTCATTACAGCAGTGAGAGCGGCAATACGATTGGGAGTTTTAAGAAAGAGCTTGTCCAGCATGAACCAGGGGTCTTTCAAAAATCTAAAGCCTCTTTCAAGCTTTGCGAGATCTTTATATTCCTTAAGAATCTCTTCGTCGGGAAAGGCGTTGCTGTCAAGATCGTTTGTGGCGAGAATAAAGCGACCTTTGGTCGCCTTCAGGCGATTGATTATTTCAAGATTTTCCTTTATTTCCGGCAAAACGATCTTCACTTCCTGATCTTGAGGCTGGGCGTTTTTTGCGGGTCGACCTCTTTTGGAAAATTTAGCCTGGGTTGTTACGCTGAAATCTGCTTGGTGAAGAGTAAAGTCAGCGACAACTTCCAGAAATCTCTTCTTTGCATCAGTTTCGCAGGCAAAAGCTTCGTTGGAAAGATGCCATAGAGCCTTTTCCATTGTTTTCTTTTCTTTTTCTATGCGTTTTTCAAGCGTAGCAGACTCTCTCTCATAAGCCGCTTCAGAAAATACCAGCAACCACCTCTGCTCAATTTCTCCAAACTTAGAAGTCGTGGAATGATACTTGTAGCCGCCAGTTAATTGTTTCCAGCTGAGTTCACGGTCGCTTTTCCGGGTCAGTTCTTTGGCTTCGCGGATAGTTTCTGGCACTCTGGTGACCCAGACAAAGTCGGTTGAAGATTTAAGCAACTGCTCTTTGCTGTACAATGCGGAATCAGCAACCCATCGAAATTCTTCTGAATCACCAATAGCCTTTTGAAAGGCCCTCACCCGAGCAATAGTTTCGTGAAAAGTCTTTTTGTCAGAAGCATTCCCACTCAGCGGTTCTGACCAGATTGGTATTGCGCCTGGCCCGGTGTTCACCATTGACAGAGTAATCTGCTTCAGATCAGGTCGATGTTGCTTTGAATGACCATGAGCAACAGAGATAATCTGAGGTGCTTCTTCTGGCGAGCCCCCGAAGCCATCATAGGCACCTTCAAGAGAAAACGTAGTGCTGTCAAGACGTGCGGCGAGTCGGCGATATTTCCGATTCATAGCTATCGGAAAGGCGATATTCGCAAAGAATTGGGTTGGATCTGCAGCCGCAATCTGGTCAAGAGAAGCGCTCAAAGCATCGTCGTTGAAGTATTCACCCTTAAGATGGCCACCAAGAAGGCGATCAACCGGTTTATTGCTGAAAAAATGGGAAACAAGATAAAGGGCCTGGTTGGTAAAGCCCAGTCCGTTAAGAATCATTGCGGCAACACATTCACCAACGCTTACAAATTTTGTTGCGCGGCTATTTTCACCTAAAAGCTCGTCGATTCTCCCGACAAGGCCCAGCTGCTTTATTGTGCCAGCAACAAGACCCAAGTGATCAAGGTTCTGGGTAAATACGGATGACGTGAGCTGAATTAGTTCAACCTCTTTTTCAATAAGGGTTTCAATTACACTCATATCAACCTACCAAAATTAACCTTTCTGTACAAGAATCTAGTGCTAATCAGCATTATAGAAAATTCAAAAAGCGACCTCAAAACAGCGAAATGTCAGTTTTTGAGACAATTTTTCAAAGTAATTTAGTGACCATTTCCAAGCAGCGGTGGCCCTTTCATAAAATTCACTTACAATAAGTTTGAAAATATAGGGGCACGCTTTCCGAATGCTATTCGGTGTTGGCATTCAAAGCATAAACCCTGTAAAGACCAAATGGAGAGACAAGAGTCATAGAAAGTAAAATTATTAAATCCATAAGGCTAGTCGGAAAAAAAATAGTAGGCGAAAGACAAAAACCTCTTTTCTCGAAAAGCGAATCAAGAGATCTAGCATCAAACATATTCACATGTTCAAGAGGCCTGTACTGATGATTTTTCCTATAATTTGGAGAGAGATAATTCCTCAAAGAAAGTCGATTCGGCACCGAAACTAAAACTTTGCCCAGCGGGTTCTTCTTTATCCAAGATTTTATATTTGTAATTAAACCATAGTACGCTGGTAAATGCTCAAGTACGTTATCAAGTATCACCCAATCGAAATGCTCGCTCGAAAAGTCAGAGGCCTTAAGACTCGTTAAGTCTGCCTTGTAAGGGATAAGCACGCCTCCCTGAGGGTATTTTCGTTGTTCGATACATGGTTCATAATCTACAACCGTTAGCGTACACCCCGCCCTTGCTAGATCTTGAGCAAGCATTGAATGGCCAGATCCCAATTCCAGAATATTAGGCAGCCTACCTTGCCGAGAACGAAAAATCATTTTTTTAAATGTCTTATGCCGCGGGCACATAAAAGTCGTTGAAAGAGGGGAGATGCTATTGTAAATTTCACCAGCCGTATTATAACCCTGCGCAAGATCAAAAAAACAAAGATTACATTTATCACACTTCCGCATTGGAATTTCATAGTTAGAGTCAAAATTGTAGGAAAAAGCGAACGGCTCCTTATGATGGCCTACAATTCTCGAAGCTATTCTACATGTTGGACATTCACGAGATATAAGAACTGGTCTAAAATTTTGCATTTTTAACCTTTTCAATAAAACCGAGACACACAAATAGCACGGAAAATACCCGCATGTATCAAAAACAATATTTCTTCAAAAGGTCATTAATTTTAACACATATGCGCAGAAAAGAAAAGAGCCGCAATTTAATGCCAAGGAAAAAAATGAATTTAGGTATACCGTGTTTACACAAGGAAATGCGTCGAAACCAGTTTGGATACTTCTTTTCATAGCTAATAATATAGCCAAGAACAGAAAGACTCGCTTCTCGACGCTTGACCATTAAAAGAACGCAACTGTAAAGCAAATAGTTAACCGATTTAGTTTCGATCTCGCGGGGGTAAAGACTGTACAATTTTTCTTCCAAGATGGAAAAAGCCTCAATTGAGGCAATAATATCTAAGTCGAGATTATTCGATAATGATGCCCGCCTTTGGAAATAATAATACAAGTTCTTTTTTGAATAATAAATTTTTTTACTTGCCGCCATAACAAGGCCAAAAAATGCAATATCCTCGCATCTTCGAATCTGCGGATAACGAATTTTATGATCGTTCAATAAAGATCGTTTTATTAGTTTTGAATGAATGGCTGAAGCGTCAGCAAGTGCAATTGAACCTGACACGAAACCCTCAGGACAGTTTCGCAAAGTAGCGCAAGCCATCATTCTCCTATCATAGGCCTTATAGTAATCAAAAATTACGCAATCTATTTCTGAATAACTATTTATGATTTTTTCCATTTCTTCGAGAAATGACTCCTCAACCCAATCATCATTGTCAATGAACGCTATCCATTCTCCATTGGCCGCGTTGATACCCTCATTTCTAGCATTTCCAGGACCCAAATTTTCCACAGTTTTTTTCAGTCTAATATTCAATTTCGAACTTTGGCAGTATCTCGATAGTTCGCAAAAAGAGGTGTCGGTTGAACAGTCATCAATAACTATTACTTCAAAATCTTGAATTGTTTGCCTCTCCAGCGAAAGAAAATACTTCTTCATCAGAGAAAATGAATTAAAAACAGGAGTAATGATAGAGTATTTCACAATTAACCTCAAACATAGCTGATAGTATTTTTTCACCAGACACAAAGAACTTTAATCGAAGTCCCACACAGACAAATAGTGTTTGGTCTCTAGAAAGGGCTTTCAAGAGGATTATATTTACTTCTAAACGAATAATCTAGCTCATCACCAATTAGGGCGTAAAATAGGTAGTTCGAGTAGGGAACGTATTTGTAAGATGAGCTGATTATACTAAAGACCGTAACACAGCTTATCATAAGCATTAAAATAATTAACACTTCTCGATAAGACCTTCGAATAAAAATGGTTGATTGAGCAAATGCAATCCAAAAAAATGGGGCAAAACACATTGAAACCCTGCCCAAAATAGGCACAGTCAAAGCCATTTTAGCGGTAATAAGATAAATCAGGGAAAAATTAAAAGCTATTTCACCTGCAGAATTGTCCTTTGTCAGTTTTTCTCTGTTTAAAAGAATCAGAAAAAATAAAATAGCCCGAAGGAACAAGCCGACAGAAAACTGCTGACCTGAAGTATACAAGTTATCTGGATCAAAAAAATAACTGGGCACATAAGACAAATTTAATAAAGATAAAACCCATATTGCAGACCCCATAATCAGCGACTGATTTGAAAAAACGACCCAAAACATAGCAATCATAATGGTTAAGAAAACCTTCCCAGTCTTTTCAAAACCAATCATACCCAAGCCAATAAAGGGCAAGCAGATAAGAGTTGCCAAATGAAATTGCGATGCGAGAAAAACGAGTAAAATGGATATAAACAAAAGACCACAATTAAATGCTATTGCTGCTAACCAAAGGAAAGAAGCAGCCATCAAATTTCTTAAAGGGTTGTCAATAAACATAAAATATGCGTTAAAGGATAAAAATAGACCTAATGCAAGCCAATAATTTTTGGAAAAGAGAATAAACAGCAAAACAACTGAAATAAATGCAAATAATTTCAATAAAATTAAAAATGGCCAAAATCCAAATCCTAATTCATTAAATACTTTATTAAGTAACACATAACCCGCCTCGTAGCGAACAGCACCACCCGACCCGATTAATGTGTAGTCTTTTTCATATTGGCGCCAGTCACTTCCTGTCATGTATCCACCACATAAAAAAAGACCAATCACTATCAATAAAAACAATTGAAAAAACCACACACGCTTAAATTCATAAATTTTGCCCACATAAAAACAGGCAATAGGTAATAAAAAATAGGCAAACATTTTTACCCCAAAGATTTAGAAATGAAATACTCAGCTACGGCTTCGGGTGAATAGTCTAACTCAAAATTAGTTCTCAACTTAATACGTTTTATTAACTCATCAATATTTCGGGCAATAAAATCGCGTTCGTTGGGTAAAATAATACACCTCTCAAATCTATCTAGAAACTGGCCCAATTTATTGTTTCTGTTCTTTAATAAGCAGACTATCGGAAGCATTGTTCCGAAATAGTCAAATAATTTACCAGGGATTTGGCCGCTTTCACCATAATTCTCTATAAAAATAGCACCGTGTGCCATTGCAAACTGCTGCAAAATCTCATCGTAATCGATCGGTGGGTGAAATTCAATGCATTTGAACTTCTCCAAACTCTTATATGAATCAGCATTCGAAAAAACGACCAACTCAACTCGCTTTTTTGCACCAAGATTGAACTCATCAAGAACGCTGGCAAGCAGGCTAATGTCTCGACCAGAACCAAATGCACCTGGGTACAATAAACGAATCGAATCCGAATTTTGTAGTTCTTCATGGTAAACTTCTCGATAATAACTCCTAGGACAAAAATTCATTCGTTTGGATAAAGAGGGGTATTTTTCGTGCATTTTTTTTACTGTTAATTCGTTTGTATAAAAAATTAAGTCTGCACAATTAAGTATTTTTGGTTCAATGAGCCTAACAATGAGTTTATGTAGAATCGAAAGACCTATATCGTCTGCCCAAGGGTCACCCCAAATTTGAGCCCATTTCAGATTTGGGTATTTAACCTTTATTTCCTTTGCAGCAAAATGAGAACTTTTCAGATCAGAAGAACTTACTAATAAATCATAGCAGGTAAAATTCAGATCTAACTTCATTATCTCTGATGGCCATTCTTTGCATACGTCGGGGAAAAAAAAGAGATTCGCTAAAAAATTAGACAACCCAATCCCTTTAAAAAACTTCGAGAAAAAGCTCTTTTTTTTCTGTAAAACATTATAATTTTTTAACTTTGAATAAAAAACACGACCATTCATTTCTTGTGCAAAAAAAGCGGATTTTTTACCCTCAGGCCATTCTACTGTCAATACATCAACCTCATGACCTAACTTTGAGAGGCCACGCACTAAAGCATTGTTGCGAATTGCAGCAGAACTATTTTTTAGATAATAGCATGTTGTCACATAGAGAATTTTCTTGTATTTCAAAGAGAGCTCCTCCTGGGGATTCAGTATTGACCAGATATCATTTCGAGCGCAGCAACCCTCTTTGTTGAATCATTTCAAACTATAATTTTGGTCATTACTTACCAATTCTAGCCCTTGTAGTGAATTTTATTGACTGATCCATTATAATTTATATCATTCATTTTCAGGCACTTTATGGTCGTTCTGAGTTGAAGACACCACAGAAATTTAGGTCGCTATCAATTTGAAGATTTTTGAACTCTTTATGAGCCACAAGAAATGCCAGCAAATCGGCAGTTTGAAGTGCTATCTGAAAATGTGTCAGTTCAAAATCTTTGTGCTTTTCAAGATTGGGTTCGACCGCCAATACGGACAAGCCGTCAGACCTTAGGCGTCTGAAGATATTTAGAGCCGGGGATTCACGCAGGTCGTCAATATCCGGCTTAAAAGCAAGACCCATACATGCAATAACGGGCTTTCGGCCATTCTCGTTTTCAAACTTGAGTGCTGTATTTTTAATCTTTTCAATGACCCATTCTGTTTTATAATTGTTAACCTCGCGGGCAACTCGAATGAGTTTTGCGGTTTCGCCGCCAGCATGCACAATAAACCAGGGATCGACTGCAATACAATGGCCGCCAACGCCGCAGCCTGGCTTGAGAATTTTGACGCGTGGGTGGCGATTGGCTAGGTTTATCAATTTCCAGACATCTATGTCGAACTTATCACAGAGCATACTCAGCTCATTGGCGAAAGCAATATTCACATCTCGATAGCTGTTTTCTGTCAGCTTGCACATTTCAGCGGTTCGGGCATCGGTTTCATAGACCTCCCCCTGGACAAATTCGCGATAAAATGCTGCTGCAATCCTAGTTGCATCTGGGGTAGTTCCACCGACAATACGATCATTTTCAACCAATTCTTTCATGATCTGGCCAGGCAAGACTCTTTCGGGGCAGTGGGCCAAAAAAAAGGAAGGGGTTTCAGATTTAAAAAGCTCAGGCCTGGTTTCCTTTAAAAGATCCTGAATTTTTTCGGTAGTACCAACCGGGGAAGTCGATTCAAGAATAACGATATTGTTTTCTTGAATGAGGGGCGCAATAGCCCGGGTAGCAGCAAGAACATAATCAATGTTCGGTACATAGCCGTCGTTAAAGGGAGTAGGAACAGAAATAAAAAAAACATCTGCATGGGCCGGTTTTAAGTCAGCTTTCAGGTTGCCGCTATTCACGGCGGCTTTAACAAAAGTTTCCAAATCCGGTTCCACTATGTGTATGCGGCCCTGATTGATGGTGGCAACAACTTCTGTTTTGACATCAACGCCATGAACTTCATAACCCTTGTTTGCAAGAAGAGCCGAAGTCGGCAAACCGATATAACCCAAGCCCATCACACAAATTCTTTTCTTTTTCAACATGCAGCTGAACTCCTGAGATAGGCCACGATTTTTGAAGAGGCATTACCATCACCGTAAGGATTATGGGCCTGACTCATTGCCTGATAAGAAAGATCATTATTCAACAATTCCAGTGTTTGTGCAACAATTTTTTCTTTGATAGTGCCGACAAGCTTGACAGTACCAGCCGTAACGGCCTCAGGGCGTTCAGTAGTATTGCGCGTTACCAATACGGGTTTTCCAAGGCTGGGCGCTTCTTCCTGCACCCCTCCGCTGTCGGTAATTATTAAATGAGCCTGGCTCATCAAAAAGACAAACGGAAGATAGCTCAAAGGATCGATCAGATGAACATTAGCAGTGCCAGATAAAATCTGTTTCACTGGGGTTCCAACATTCGGATTGAGATGAACGGGGTAGACAATTTCTACGTCTGGCCGTGAATCAGCTATTTCCTTCAAGGCTTCACAGATATTAATGAAGCCATGACCAAAATTTTCTCTACGATGTCCAGTTACAAGGATCAGCTTTTTTGTATTTGTCAGGGAAAAGCCTGACTTAGCAAGCTCGGAAAGTATCTGGCCCTTAACGAGGGGTTCCGTTTCTATTTTGTTTAAAACCCAATATAGGGCATCAATGACCGTATTGCCGGTTACAATTACCGATTCTGAGTCGATGTTTTCGCTCACAAGATTTTGTTTGGAAGCCTGGGTTGGCGCAAAATGAAGTTTGGCCAGCCGGGCAGTTAATTGCCGATTAGCTTCTTCGGGCCAAGGGCTATAAATATTGTGAGTTCTAAGGCCAGCTTCAATATGTGCAACTTTTATCTGCTGGTAAAGGCAGGCTAATGATGCCGTAAA
>Ga0116170_10002127_pt1 | contig 19400 bp, 16 predicted proteins | sample AD_JPNHW1_MetaG_FD_89797 | JGI IMG/M metagenome (GOLD analysis project Ga0116170, IMG submission 89797) | Active sludge microbial communities of municipal wastewater-treating anaerobic digesters from Japan - AD_JPNHW1_MetaG | ecosystem: Engineered > Bioreactor > Anaerobic > Digestate | place...
ATTGCCAGCCGCCGTTATTGGCTGCCAGATCGCCATCCAGAAGGGTTTGCATAAAATATTTTTCACCCGCCCGCCAGTCAATAAACAGGTATTTGCTTAAAAACATTGCCGCGACCATTCTCAGGCGATTGTGCATCCAGCCCGTCTGATTCAGCTGGCGCATCGCCGCATCCACAATCGGGAAACCCGTCTGGCCAGTCTGCCACTTTTCAAGCTGGCCCTGGTCGTAAACCCAGCTCAGCGCTTCTGTCTGCATTTTGAATGGCTGCGACCTGCTGACCCTCGGAAACCCGACCAATACATGCGCATAAAAATCACGCCAGATAAGCTCAGAAGTCCAGGCTTCGTGGCCCGTTCCGGTCTGCGGAAAAACCTTTCCTGCCGCGATCGCCGCGTTCAGGCATTGCCTTGGCGACAACACACCGGCTGCCAGGTATGGCGAAAGAAGGCTGGTGCCGTTTATTCCCGGTAGGTCTCGTTGCAGCTGATACCGCCCCATTGCCTGCCCGGAAAACTTTCGCAGACGATCGAGGGCGGCCTGCTCGCCGGCCGGCCACAGGTCGCTGCGCCAACCGGTTTCGCACTGCCATTTTTCGGTTGCAGAGTTCGCGACCTTTACAGCAGCCGATCTTTTTGCCATAACCGCGAGGGGCTGCAGATCGTGTTTTGCTGCAAGACCCAGCCAGGATTTTTTGAAAGGCGTAAAAACTGTATAAAAGCCGCCTGAACCGGTCAACAAGCTTCCCGGAGGCAGCAGAACCCGGTCATCAAAAGAAAAAGAACTTATGCCGGCCTGAGTAAGCTCGGCGTTGACAAGCTCATCGCGCCTGATTTCATTGACTTCGTATTCCCGGTTGAAAAAAACAGCAGAACATTGCTGTTGCCGGGCAAACGAAGCTATCGCCGCCGCAACATCACTGTAATAGTCAGCCACCAGCAAATGCAGGCCGATGCCGAGTTCGGCCAGGCGCAATTCAAGCTCGTGCAGGCAGGCTTTCCAGAAAGCTGTTTTTGCCGGCGCTTCGTTATGCCTCTGCCATTGCCCCGGCGAAAGCACATAGACGGCATGCAACGCCTCTGCCCGTTCGGCAGCGGCACACAAAGCCCTGTTGTCATTAACCCTGAGATCACGCCTGAACCAGACAACTGCCTTCATAAAAACCTCAGGCCGCAATTTTATAACTTCTTTAAGTCTATTTTACTCAGCAGCAACGCTACAAAAACGAATCGCCAGAACTGGCTGCAACCAACCCCATGGAAGAAATCTGCCGATAGAGCTCTCAGCCGGCATTGGTGGTATCTGCTGCTTTTTCTGTTCTAAGTGTTTTTCCGTCATAGGCCTCGCGAATGTGGGTCACAACCTGTGCAAATGCTTTGGCAACCGGAGTTTTTGAGTGCGTATATACGAAGGGTGAGCCGTTGTCGCAGGCAACACCAATTGCCGGATCTATCGGAATTCTGCCCAAAAAACGCACTCCAAATTCACGGGCAGTCTTTTCGCCGCCACCACTGCCGAAGACGTAGGTTTCACATTCGCATTTCGGGCACACAAAGCCGCTCATATTTTCAAGCACGCCTACGACTTCGACACCAAGCTGATTACAAAAGTTGATCGACTTGCGTACGTCGGCGGCTGCCACTTCCTGGGGGGTGGTGACAATCAGAGCCGAGAAACTGCCTTTAATCTGCTGACAGACCGAAAGCGGCTCATCACCGGTGCCCGGAGGTGAATCGATTACCAGGTAATCGAGTTCGCCCCAGTTGACTTCGGTGAAAAACTGACCTATGACACCTGCTTTCATCGGCCCACGCCAGATTACCGCATCGTCAGACTTATCGAGCAGAAGCCCTATCGACATGACCTTAAGGTCGCCAACTGCGGCTGGCACCAGCATTTTTCCGTCAGACAGGGCACGCACATTCTGCAGTTTAAGCATAGTCGGAATGCTCGGCCCATGAATATCGACATCGAGCAAACCGGTTTTGTAACCTTCAGAAGCGAGTGACACGGCGAGATTAACTGCCACAGTGCTTTTGCCGACTCCGCCTTTGCCCGACATAACGACAATGGTGTGTTTGATGCGGTTTGGTGATTCGTCTGCGGTAACACGTTCGCCGCACGAAGCGCTTGAACAACTACTGCAGGCACTGCCCTTGCTGCTGCAACCTGAAGAACTGCTGTTGGTCTGACTCATAGTTTCTCCGCGTTTTCTTGATGATTTTTTTATCAAACTTCATTTCAATGCAGATTAAATTTGCCCGGAATTCCTGGCATCAGGTGCCATGTTCGATAATATAAAACATCACCCGCTGAAATGCAATCATATTTTTGGCATACGCCAATTAACCTGTCAGACAATCCCGACAAAAGCCTGAGTTTTTTTAAGCTACAAAAGCGCTTTTTCAGGCCAGTTTTTCGGCCTGGTCGCTCAAACAATAGCGGTTGTGCATATCGATTATACGGCTATCGACAACCCCGCTACCAAGAGTTTCAACTCACTACAGTCACAAGCTTTTCTGATCCTGCTGCCTGCAGCTCAATCCGTGTCCATCCGCGTTCATCCGTGGCTTTTTTAATGGCCGCGTTCATCAGTGGTCGTTAATCAGAGGTGCCGTATGATTGGTTCTGCAAGTCCTGCATCGTTTCGTTGATTATCTGATTATTTGAGGTCTTTGTATACAAACCACCAGTCGTAACTGTTCTTTTCGCCTTTGCGCTTAGCGGCATTTTCGACATCTTTCGGCGGCGGTACAATTACTTTGTCGCCGAGCAAGTCGTTATTCGGCCAGTTTTCGGGAAGGGCGACCTTGTGGGCATCGGCAACCTGCAGAGCCTTGAGGGCACGCAGAATTTCGTTAACCTGGCGGCCGATTTCCTGGGGGTAATAGATCATCAGACGGGTAACGCCATTCGGATCGATGAGAAACACGGCTCTGACGGTATTGGAACCTTTGCCGGGGTGAAGCATGCCAAGTTTTTTGGCAACGTTGCCCATGTCGTCAGCGATGATCGGGAACGGAATCTTGACCTGCAGTTTTTCTTCGATCCATTCGACCCATTTGATGTGAGAGAAAACCTGGTCGATCGACAGGCCAACCAGTTCGGCATTCAGTTTTTTGAATTCGGCCTCACGTTTGGCGAAAGCGACAAATTCGGTGGTGCAGACCGGCGTAAAATCGCCAGGGTGGCTGAACAGAACGATCCACTTGCCAGCATAATCATTCGGAAAGCTTTTCATTCCATGAGTGGTAAGAACTTTGAATTCGGGCAGTCGCGCCAAGAAGAGGCATACTGCAATTCTGAGTGTTTTCCATTTTTATTTCCTTTAGAATTTAATTTATCAACGCCAGAGCAACCGCAACTACCATGCCAGGTTGTTAAAGGCATCTTCATAAGCTGTTTGAAGCGATTATCACCAAGTTGCCACACCGAAATATCGTTGACTTCTACACCGATATTTCGGTGCCAACTAAATTTCGGTGAAATTCAAATAGCCCAACGCATAAATGCTGCTATGATCCGACCGCGAATTGCCTGCAACAACAGCGCCAATAAACAGCCCGTGTAGCAGGGAAACGCATTAAATTCAAGGATTCCGGGCAAAGCCACTAATTTTGTCAAATTGGGACCCTAAGGTATTCAGTGCGTTCGCCCTGGCCAATGTTGGCCGGTGAAAACAAAATATTCAACTGCTCAGCCCGGCTTTTTATCAAGGCCGAGCTTTTTAATCTTACTCTGCAGGGTAGTAGGCTTGAGGTTCAGCAGGGCAGCAGCACCGTCTTTGCCATAAATGCGGCCGCTACACTGCCGCAAAGCTCGTGTGATGATGCGCCCCATTTCTGTTTCAAAATCTGAGAACCCGGCTTCTGATGCAGACAACACCAATTGTTCTGGCCTTGTCGGTCTGGCCTGCGACTCGAAAAATATATGTTCGGCCTCGATCTGGCCGCCACGGCCGTTGATCAAAGCTCTTTCTATGGCATTCTGAAGCTCTCTGACGTTTCCGGGCCAGTTATTTTCGAGAAGTTTTCGGATTGCCAGATCCGAGAGCATTACGCGGTCGTAGCCGAAACGCGCCCGCATCTTTTCGACGAAATGATGTGCGAGCAAAACTACATCGCTTTGCCTTTCGCGCAGGGGTGGCACCGCGACCGGAAAAACATTGAGCCGGTAGTAAAGGTCTTCTCTGAATTTTCCATGTCTGACCTTTTCTTCGAGTCTGACGTTGGTGGCGCTGATGATGCGTACATCCGCCTGCAGCGTTTTTTCGCCGCCCAGCCGCTCAAAAGTGCCCTGTTGAATTGAACGCAGCAGTTTCGGCTGGGTTTCGAGCGGCAGATCACCAAGCTCATCGAGAAAAAGGGTGCCGCCGTCTGCAAGTTCGAAGGGAATTATTTCTTGAATGGCATCGAGAACGATGCCCATAGCACGTTCAGGGCTGAGAGTCAGAGACATTTCACTGGCCAGCATGCTTTTTCCCCGATGATGAATTGCGGATATTTTACACCATTACGTTACTGAAGCGCAGATGCTTTTTCAGCAGCCTGGTGCCACCGCCCTCAGAAACAATTGTCTGAATTCGCGCTTTATCGAGCACATAAGAACCGCTCAGCTGGGTGATGCGGGTGCCGGCAAAGACTTCGGGGCACATTGGCGTCGATGGCCCGAGCATGACGGCGGCGCGATTGCGTTTGAGAGCCTCAATTAGACCGTCGCAGGTGCCGTTGATAATGCTGGTCGAGGTAATGATCGCCACATCACACTCGGCGAGGGCTTTGAAACCCTGTTCGGGAGTTATGACTCCAGGTTTGTCGGGGTTCAGCTCGACGATTTCTAAACGACAGCCGGTGGCCTTGATATTTGGTATAACCGGGCCAAAGAAGCCAACCATGACGACATGGTCATTTTTATCGATTTTGAGAAGCGAAGTCGCTTCGCCTTCGACAAAATTGCGATTGTGACTGGCGTTCAGGGCATTGAAAACAGCAAGGCCGGCGGCTCGTTCGAGGTCGTTATCATTTTTTAGCCAGCCAAGAACCTCTGCTGCCGGACTGCCGGCAATCTGACCAGCAGCGGCCACATGCGTACAACTGGCGGAATTTTCGAAGAGCAGTGTGCAGGCAATGCCACTGTGCCCATTATTGAGCTCAGCACAACTATAGCCTAGACCAAAACGCAGGTCTTTAACAGTTCTGCCTTCGGCCCAGGGTGTGGCAATTTCTATCAACCGTTCGTGCAGCTTCATTTTTTACTCTCCCATATCAACTCTGTTTGAAGACTGGATCGTCTATCATGCGGCAAAACGCCCAGGTTCGGGCTGGGATCGCAATATTCGCATGCAGAAATTTACCTGGGACAGCAACGGCAACCCGGATTTTGGAACTCCGATTCCATCAGGCGTCGCCTTCGAAGCACCTTCAGAATAAGCGATTGGTGCATAACTCGGAAAACGTTTTTTAAACACAGGACCTTGCCTCAAACCCTGCGCTGAGAATACAATCGCAGCCATCAGCTGGCAGTTATTCGAAAATTTCGAATAACTGCCAGCTGATGCAGGATTAGTGCAGTCAGACCTTTATCAGCTCGTAACTTCTGGTTCCGAGACCAATTTTTTCGGCGTGCTCAAGGCATGAGCGCCATTCAGATTCAGGTTTTGAGTTGGTAAAATGGTCTTTGTGATCGACAAAGTCGGGTTTGGCGAGATTATTGGCCAGCTGGCTTCCAGGAAGCGGTTCGGCCTTCATGCAGGCATCGACACATGCCTGGTCCAGGGCCAGCGGGTCAAAAGAAGCAAACATGCCCAGATTCGGCAAAATGGGTACATCGTTCTCACCGTGGCAGTCACAGTTCGGTGAAACATCCACCACCAGCGAAACGTGAAAACACGGGCGGCCGTAAACTACAGCCTTGGTGTATTCTGCCATGCGCCGGTTCAGCATTTCGACCGCTGCACTAAAATCGAAAGCAATGGCGTCAAAGTTGCATGCCCCTAGGCAGCGACCGCAACCGACGCAGTTTTCCAGATTCACCCGCATTTTTCTGGCAGCCTTGTCAAACTCAAGGCCGTTGTTGGCGCAAGCCTTAAGACATGCAAGACAGCCCCGGCACAAATTTTCGTCGATCTTCGGAATGCCACTGCTGTGCTGCTCTGTTTTTCCGGCGCGTGAACCGCAGCCCATGCCGATATTTTTTATGGCACCGCCAAAACCGGTTGCTTCATGCCCCTTGAAGTGAGTCAGGCTGATGAACACATCAGCATCCATAACTGCCCGGCCGATTTTTGCCTGTTTGACATACTCGCCGCCAGCCACAGGCACCAGAACGTCGTCGGTTCCCTTGAGGCCATCAGCGATGAGAATAGGGCAACCGGCGCTGAGAGGGGTAAAGCCGTTTTCCCAGGCGCACTGCAGATGTTCGAGCGCGTTTTTGCGATAACCTGGATACATGGTGTTGCAGTCGGTCAAAAAAGGCTTGCCGCCAAGCTCTTTAACCACATCTACCACGGCTTTTGCATAGTTGGGGCGCAGATAACTCACATTGCCAAGTTCGCCGAAATGCAATTTTATGGCAACGAACCGGCCATCCATGTCGATCTGCCCGATGCCGGCATTTTTAACGAGCTTTTTGAGCTTGGTTGGCAGCCCGTCTGCGAAGGCTTCGGTGTGGAAATCGGTGAAATATACTTTTGCCTTTTCCATTTTTGCTTTCTCCCGGGTAATTAAATTCATATCGCCCTGTGTCTTAATGAGGGCATTGTAACGCGTTGAATGGTTCGATGCCAGAAGTTTCGAAAAACCAGAGATGCTGCTTTAAGCACTGGCCAACTGACTCTGCAAAATGGCCGCCTGGGCAGCACCTTTTTAAATTCTCTGCATTGTCTCAGAGCAGCAAAATTGCGGGTTGACAAAGATGAAGCAGAAACATAGCATTGTGTTCAGGCTTTAAGAAAAAGGAACTTCTACAACTATGGTCCGACCGAGATTGAACCGTCTTGTAAGCGGCGAATTCAACACAACCTACTTCAAGCCAGCGGGAATACCGGTTCGCGAGCTTGAAACTGTCAGCCTGACCTTTGATGAACTCGAAGCGGTGCGCCTGACCGATCTCGAAGAGCTTTATCAGGTCGATGCCGCAGCTCAGATGAAAGTTTCGCGCCAGACTCTCGGCAACATCGTAAAAGCAGCGCACAAAAAGATTGCCGAAGCACTGATCAAGGGCAAAGCCATCAAAATCGAAGGCGGCACCGTCGAATACATGCGCAAGCTTTACTATTGCCCCGCCTGCGAGAGCACTTTCCAGACCGAGCTACACAAAGACAGTTGCCCATCGTGTAAAAGCGACAAAATTGAACCGGCCGACAAGCCCTGAACCGGTATGCTGCTCTGGCAGCCTTTTCCCTCGCCCCAAATGGCGCCACAATGCCAGTGCACGTTAAAATATGCCTCCTGGAGTTTTGCGACCTATGGACATTTCAATTTATCAAAGCATTATCTTTGACCTCGACGGAACCCTGCTCGACACCCTGACCGATCTCGCCGATTCGACAAACCGGGTGCTTACGCGCCACGGGTTTCCGACGCATCCTGTCGATGCCTACCGCTATTTCGTTGGCGATGGTATGCGCATGCTCGTCACACGGGCTTTGCCAACGGCGCAGAGGGTTGCCGAAGTAATCGACCCGTTTTTTTCTGAACTGCACGCTGATTACGGGGAAAACTGGGCCGTGGCCACCAGGCCATACGCTGGCGTGGTCGAACTGCTGGCCGGGTTGCAGCAGCGTGGCATAGTCATGTCGGTTCTTTCGAACAAGCCCGATGAATTCACCGGCATCATGGTCCGAAAATATTTCCCCGATATACCGTTTAAATGCGTATATGGCCTAAGTGACCGGGTTGCAAAAAAACCTGACCCGGCCGGGGCACTGCGCATTGCCACCGAAACCGGCATAAAACCAGAACAAACACTCTATCTTGGCGATACTCTCGTAGATATGAAAACTGCCGTCGCTGCAGGCATGTTCCCGATTGGCGCTCTGTGGGGTTTCCGAGACGAACCCGAACTGCGTGCCGGTGGCGCAAAAGCCCTGTTGCAGCACCCGGCGCAGCTGTTTATTTAATCAATGCCGCATTTGCAGAACCCCATCACTACTTATGTGGCTTAAGCTGTTTTTGTTGCTCATTTTTTCATGTGTCTATGTAAGTTACCCGTCGAATCGGGTGATCTTGCTTTAGCCGGCACGCCAACTGTATAATGCTCTCAGGCACGTTGTCGGCAAAAATTAGTAATCCCCGGCCGTACCCTGGAGGCAAGACCATGCAGCACCGCTCAACCTGTGAATTACTTCTGTTGGCAGTTATTATCGTTTCCTTACTGTTTCCGGCATTCGCCGATGCCAGACAGCGTGAACTTGCCCAAGAGAACCTTGAACGCGTACGCATTCTCGGCCCAAACAATGTGCCGATCAAGGTGCTGGTCGTCTACAACCCCGAAAAAACGCGGCAGTTTGTCGTTGATCTCATCAAGATTGTCGCTTCTATCAATGCTCAAGACAAGCCGCCTGCTACTGAAAGGTTAAAGGTACATGTCGTTTTGAGCGCCCAAAAAGATCGTGCTACGCTCGAAAAAGATGTTAGTGCGGCCGTTATGAAAGATCTCGTGGAAGTAAACGATAAATTCTTTACCACCGATCAATGGATGCAGGATTGGGGCGAGGTCGCGACTATCAAACTGAAAAACAACCCCAAACAGCAGCTCGCCGTGATCGACTCGAACAGGGGCCGGGGCATCGCTGCTTTACCGGCTATTCTGGCGAATTTCTGGAACTGTTATCTCTTGAAAAATCCTTCAGAAGCACGTTCCGCTGGCGATTACGGCGGCAATATCGAAGTAACGCCTGATGATATTCTGATTGTGGGTAACACCATTTCAAATGAATTTAGAGATTTCTTCTATGATCGCGGCTATGCCGAGCATATGGTTAAAGTTGAAACCGACTGGCTTAAAGTCGGGCATTGCGACGAATATTTGTCTATTGTTCCAAACCCGAAAGCATCAACTGGCTACACAATCGTCAAGGCCAACCCGCGTCTTGCACTTCGTCTTATCAAAGACTCACCACGTGCTGACCTCGAAAAAATTGAGATCCCCGAATACCGCACTATGATGCTGGCGGTTCACGACTACCTGAACGCCGCAGTTGGCCCGGGCAATTCATTTCAGAATAGAGCCTTGCGTCACCTTGAGGGCATTGACAACAACGGCAACCCACAGTCAAATCTGACCCCGACTACCCGCGATTCAGCAGCCACCGAAAAGCCTCTTGACCCGACCCGGGCACTGGCCGAAGAATTCGTGAGAATGAACCTGGCTCTCGCAGTGGTCATAGATTCAAATATTAAAACAGTAACGAGGAAAATCGAGAGGGTAAACCAGCCAAACAAGTTTTACCACTCGATTATCTCGTTTCCGGTGGTCTATCACTTCAATTTGGGCTATATTGCTTATGTTCCGGGGGTCGTCAACCAGCTGATTTTGCGCAAACACCTCATTATACCCGACCCAAAGATCAAAGCATTCAGCGACTACATCGATCGCGTTGCCGGCAAAGTCGGTCTGGTCGCCCACTTTATCGATGATATGCCATACCACACCCTGCAGGGCGAGATTCACTGTGGCACCAACGTTCTGCGGCACCCCAATCGTTACGTGGTCAGGCCGAAATTTCTGCCCCCAGAACTGGCCCCTAAAGATTAAACTTCATTGATTGAGATTATGTTTTAATCCGGCCCCAATAATGGCAACAAACCCGAATTCAACCGAACCGACGCAGACTGGCAGAGCATTGTCGGCACGGTTCAGGAATCTCCGAACCAGATTCTGTCGCCCTTTTAAAGCTACACGCGTTTGATGCCTGGCCCCGAGATGGTGCTGCGGCCGGTGTTGCTGCCGGTGACAGTGATCTGGGTGCCGATGCGTTCTTTGAGCATGGCGACGTGCGAGATTACGCCGATGAGCTTGCCATCCTGCTGAAGCCCTGCGAGGGTGTCGAGGGCGATCTGCAGGGCATCGTCGTCGAGGGTGCCGAAGCCTTCGTCAAGAAACAGTGAATCGACGCGCACCTTTTTGCTGGCGAGCTTCGACAGGCCGAGTGCCAGCGCCAGGCTGACGATAAAGCTCTCGCCGCCCGAAAGATTCTTGGTCGAGCGCACTTCGCCGGCCTGATACTTGTCGATAATCTTCAGTTCAAGCAAATCGTGCGGGTCACGGGTCAGCAGATACCTGCCGGTCATTTTTTCGAGCTGCTGGTTGGCGAGAGTGACGATAATGCCAAAAGTCAGGCCCTGAGCGAACCTTGAATACTTCTGCCCATCCCTTGAGCCGATCAGATTATTCAAAAGATCCCATTTTCGGCATTCTTTGGTCTGCCGGTCGATTTCGGCCTTGCGATTACTGAGCAGCTCAAGCGCCCGGCGATTCTCGGCGAGTTTCTGCTTCAGACCACCAATTGCTTCAACCAGATTCTTTATTCTGGCGGCCTGTTCAGTCACGCTGTTCTGCAGTTCGGCCCGGGAAACGGCGGTCAGATTCAGCTGCCGTTCATGGTCGAGCTTTGCCTCGCTGTCGCGCAAACGTGTGAGAGTGTCGGCGACCTTCTTATCGAGTTCCTGAGCCTGCTGAGTCAGTGCCTTGCGCTGGGCTTCGCTCATACGGCAGCACATAAAGGCGGCTTCGTCGGCAAAACCCTTGCGGCCGAGGTTCAAGAGAAAACCCTTTTCGAGGCCCGCAAGTTCAGTGTTTCTGCCGCTGATTTTTTCATTCAGGTTTTTACTGAGGGTTTTAGACTCATTGAGGCTGATTTTGGCCTTATCGAGAGCCAGCTTGGCCTTCTGTACTGCCTTTTCGGCCTCAGCGATCTGCCTGTCGAGCGTCTGTTCTTCTTCGTCAGGGTTTCTGCTGCCAAACAACCCGCTGCGTTCGTTCTGAAGCTGCTGCAAGGTGGCAAGCAACCCGACAAGCGAAGCCTTGCGGGCGGCCAGGGTTGTATCAAGGGTTGAAGCAATACCTTGCAGGCCTTTTAAGTCTGCGGCCAGTTGCTGCACGCGGTTCTCGACTTCGGCTTTCCGGGTCTGGGTTTCCTGCCAGGCCTGGAGTCTGGCGTGCAGCACCGACATCAGTGCTGCGAGATCATTGTCGGGTATTTCATCGAAGCCAAAACCATGCAGTCGCGAAAAAATTGTGTCCCGGGCTGTATTGTGGCGTTTTTCGGTCTCGACAACCAGATTTGTTTTTTCCTGAACTGCCGTGGCAGAGGTTTCGACTGCCTGCGCTGCCTGGGTTAACTTGCTTTCGGCGAGCAGAAGCTTTTTCGCCAGGTCGTGCTCATCTTCTTTGAGGGTCTTGATCTGCGCCTCAATTGCCTCGGCCTGGTTGATCAGCACGTCGAGGGCTGCGGTGCGCTTCTGGTTATCATCGAGTTCGGGTATGTTGCCGACCGCGAAGGGGTGCTCGGTTGCCCCGCACAGCGGGCAGGGTTTGCCATCTTCGAGTTTTTTGCGGTCAGCGGCGAAACCGGCGATCCTCTTTATAAAACCGGCTTCTTTGAGCAACGTGTCGCGCTCGGTCTGGTATTCTCGAAGCAGTTTCCCGGCCAGCAGTTTATTCAGGGCCGTTTCCTGGTCTTTAAGGGCTTTTTCAGCGGCAACATGCTGCTTTTGCAGTTCTGTGAGTTCGGCAGCGCGGGCCTTCTGGTCTTTAGTGGTCTTTTTAACCTGTTTTTTTTCTTTTTCGAGTTCCTGCTCGCGTTTTTCGAGTTCATCAGCCAGTGGCTGCAAGGTGCCGGCCAGTTGTTGCAAAGCGGCATACTGGGTTACCAGGGCTTCATCCCGGGCATTGGTTTTGAGAAAGCCGGCGATACTCTCGAGTTCAACGCCGGTCTTTTTCTGCTCAGCCGCCAGCTTTTTCTGCTGAGCGACGTTCGCCTGCTGCTGTGCTTCAAGCTTCTGGCACTCGCGCTCGTCGCCTTCGACCGCCTGGCCTTGCGCGGCCAGTTTAACGTCGATGGCCCGCACCTTTTGCCACAGTGGTTTTTGTTCGTTCTGCTGCGCTTTGAAACCCGCGGTCTGTTTTTCGGCAACATGCAGTTGCTTTTCATGCTCGATGCCGGCTTTTTCGAGGGCAGGCAGAACCTTTTCGACTTCGGTCAGGGCATCTTTGTCGGTTTGCTGCTGCTGCCTGGTGATGGTCAGGGCGGTATAATCGGCCGCAAGCTCAGCGGCTTTGCCGGCCAGCTCAAGTCGGTCGCGCTCTGGTTTGAACGCCACCAGCAGTCGCTCGTTGGCGGCAGCGGCGGCGGCGATGGCAACAATCTCAGACTGCAAAGTTTCAATGCCGGTCAGCCATTGCAGCGCTCTGGTATCAGCGGCATGCCGCTCTGTGATTTCGGTCTCTTCTTTCTGAAAGGCTGCCAGTTCGCTCTTAACCAGCTCTTCTTCGTCAGGCAGCAATACTTTTATGCCCGAAATTTCGGCGTTCAGGTTATCGAGCCTGGCATTCTCATCGCGCTGGCGTTCGAAAACGCGCGTCGAAATGCGACTGAAGGCATCGGTGCCGGTTATCTGCTCAAGAATCTCGGCCCGATCATTCGAAGAAGTCTGCAAAAAAGCTGCAAAACTGCCCTGGGCAAGCAGAATTGACCTGGTGAACTGTTGAAAATCCATGCCGGTCATTTGTTCGATAACGCCGCCTACCAGCGACTTTTTGTTCTCGATAATCTCGCCGGTAGCATCGTTGGAAATCTCATGCGCCGGTTCCTGCAGGTTGCCGGTCGGGCTTTTTTTGGCGCGGGTCTGGCTCCAGTGGCATTTGAATCGGCCCTTCTGCGATTCAAAAATAACTTCGGCAAAGCATTCGGCGGTTTTGCGCGACATGATCTCGTTGGTGCTTTTGACCACCTTTTTTAAACGCGGGGTCTGGCCGAACAGTGCCAGGCTGATCGCGTCGAGCACCGTCGATTTGCCTGAACCGGTCGGCCCGGTGATCGCGAAAATACCACTCGAAAGGTAGGCCGGGTCAGCAAAGTCAATAGACCACTCACCATACAGGGAATTAAGATTTTTAAAACGCAGTTGCAGAATTTTCATGGCTGGCTCCTATTCCCGGTGGGTGTCTTCTTCGGCGATAAGGGTAAGAATTTCGTTATAAGCGGCTTTAACTTCTTGCCAGTTCTCTTCGGGCACGTTGTTCATCTCGAGAAAGCGCTGAAAAACGTTTTGTTCGTTGATATCTTCGGCAGCCACATCAGGAACACCGCCTTCAACAAAGCTTCTGACCAGGCTCTGGTTTTTGACTCTGACAACATTGAGCCTTGAGCTTTCGACCATTCTTAAAACGTCTTCCTGCAAGGCTGGCAGAATCTCAGCGCCGGTGTAATCGACCTCGACCCAGGCATTGCTGCTTGCCTTGACCAGGGCGCGCAACTGCGAGCTGATTTCGTCATAAGTGCCAGAAACCCGTTTCATTTCCTGAAAACAGGGCACCGCGATTTCTTCGACCTGCGTGTTTCTACCCGAAAACTCGACGAGCAGCACCTGTTTCTGCTGACCAGCCTCGCCAAACCCCATGGCAATCGGCGAGCCTGCATAGCGGAAATGATTTTTCCCCCCAACTTTCTGGGGCACGTGCAGGTGACCAAGCGCCAGATAATCAATCTCAGCGGGGAACATGTCGGCTGAAGCGTGAGCCAGAGAGCCTACATACAGTTCTTTAACGCCATCATCTTCAATAACCTGGCCGCCGAGGGTGAATAAATGCCCGGTGGCGATCAGTGGCAGAGCGCCATACTTCTGGCGTGCCGCGTTGGCAAGGTCGCAAACCCTTGCGTAATGATCTTTCATGCCCTGCCGCAGCTTTTCAGCCTTCTTGTCGATTGCCTCACCGGCTTCAACAGTGCGAATGTCGCGGTCGCGAAGATAAGGAACGGCGCACACGAGAGCCATGGGACTGCCGTCGGTTGATTCAAGCACGATAACCTCATCAGCGGGGTCTTCGGGCATGGTGCCGACCACATGAACGTTAAGGGCTTTTAGCACTTCTTTCGGGGCATCGAGAAATGAGGGCGAGTCGTGATTACCCGCAACGACAACGACATGCCGGCAGCACGAACCGACCAGGCCGGCCAGAAAACGGTAATAGAGTTCCTGGGCACGGTTAGGCGGGGCGATATTATCAAAAACATCACCGGCCACGATGAGTGCGTCGGCATTTTTGCTTCTGATCGTCTGATTGAGCCATTCAAGAAAAGCGGTGAATTCTTCGTATCTTTTGCTGGTTTCAATCGACCGGCCGAGATGCCAGTCGGAAGTATGAATAATGCGCATTGATGCTTCCCCTTTATCGCCTGTTCAATAAGGCATCTTGCCGTCTGAGGCGGCAAAGAGTGGCCCCGCGTGCTGTTTTCTCACTGTATTCTTATCTTGGCAGCCCCAAGATTATAGTTTTTTTAAACGCCAAAGAACAAGTTTTTTCTTGGCCGTCACGCCACGACCTGACCTGGCAGTCGGCCGGTCTGGCCTGATCGGGCTGCCCACGGAAGGCCCCACATACGCGGATTCCATGGAACAACCGCAAGACTGTCAAATTTTGCCCCAGGTAATTTCAGTAAACCTGGCATAATTGTAAAAGAACTGTAATGAGCCGATCTGCCTTCAGCAACGAGGGTGGGAATGCTTTTTAAAAAAGGCTGTCAGACGGTCTTTTTTGCATTCGCCTCTGGCGAGCGACATCATGATCTCGTAGAGTTCATCATGCTGACAGGTACAATCGTATTGGTTCAGATCAAGAAAAACCAGTGCCGTTGCCAGTGCAGTTCGTTTATTGCCGTCGATGAAGGGGTGGTTTTCACAGATATGATAAGCATAGGCTGCGGCCATTTCTGGTATGCCGGCATGCAGGTAATTGCCGGCAAAAGTGGTTTCAGGCATTGCAACAGCAGAGCTGAGAAGCGCCAGATCGCGAATCCCGTATCTGCCACCGTATCTTCTTGTTTGATCCTCGAGAATCAGCAAAACCTCAGCCAGAGTAAGAAATCTGACTTTTTGCATCCTATTCGCCCAGCTTTTTTAAAGTCTGGCCATAGTTGCAATTAATTTTTTTAAGAGAACAGAGAACATCGCTCTCTGCGCTTTCCTGAGAAGTCGGCGAAAGGATAAGGCTGCGACCATCAGTCGTAATCTCGACCGACGACCCGATCTCGAGCTTGAGCAGTTCAAGCAGTGGCTTGTCAAGAATCAACGCAGCGCTGTTGCCATGCTGGATAATTTTTTTTAACATATTCAAGCACCTCTTACCAAGATTGTATTTACAATGTTGTTACCAGTCAAGAACCGAATGCGGCCGAAAAGTAGCAACGCTATTTTTCGGCCAGACAAAAAAAACAAACATCGGGATTCTCGTGGTATAATTTATTGATATTTTACCTTGCAATGGAGACCGTATGAAAAAATTGGCCAGTCTCGCCCTTGCGGCAGGGTTGTTTTTCTCGGGCCCGGCGGTTGTAACTGCCTCTCCCATTGATGCTGTTATCGGGTTTTATACGTCGGCGGTGCCCAATCCGCCGCAGATTCCCGTTCAAGTCAGTCAGGTAAACGACCTGGTCACGACCGGCGACATCATCATCGAAAATGATCGCGCTTTTGCCCAGTGGTATGTCGCCATTGCCGCTCTTGTGCCTAACACGCATTTCGTTCATTCTGGGCTTGTCATCACCGGAAAAGACCTCTTGGCTCTTAACAACCGTCTCAAAGCCATTTTCAGAGACGACGGGTTCGCCGAGATCAAGCCCCATAAATTGAAGTTGTACACCTTTGCCAACAAGAAAAAGAAAACAATTACCACCTGGCGATGGATGCCTTGTGAATTCGATGTAAATCGCAAATATGTCATTACCCCGGCGGGCGTCGGAGAAAAAGCCGATAATATCGTGGCGGTTTTCGACCTTCATGATTACCTTGTGCATCCGAAATACGGAAGCTGCAAGCATATTCAGGTCATCCGCCCCGACGGCCTTTCTGAAGATGGAAAAAACAAAATTGTCGACTACCTCGGGTTGCATTTGTATAAGAAGACCGGGTATGACATGGGCTTTTCGATGAACGAACAGGAAAACGCCGAAGGCCTCGAACAACTCAAAGAAACCGAATTTAAAACCGTCCCGGTCTATTGTACCGAATTATGTCTCCGGGCCTGGAACAAAGCCGGCATTTCTGTCCCTTTCGTGAAACTTGACAAGGGCCTCCTCGGCAAAATCCGCGGTATTCCAGGGCTTCCGAAAAGTTTTGTGGCGAAAACCACCGAAAATTTCATCACTGCCGACTGTTTTGCCAAATCCGGAACGATTCTGTATCAAAACGCTCCTCCCCCCGCCCCCGGCAAAGCCTTTGGAACCGTTGTCGGCGGCAGTCTCAAAGCGTTTGGCGACTCGATGAAAGAGAAATTCACCCACCTGTTTCGCTAAGTTTTTTTCATATTCATATATCGATTCAGCATACAGCGATTATGGCACGACCAACCGCTATTGTCATTTGAGCAGAAAATCGGCAGGCTTAATCTTCGAATGGCAAATTTAATTCGATTATAGAAGAACTAATTGCTGTTTTTGATTTTAAATAGTTTGTAATAGATTTAAAGCGCTACGGGCGCAAAGAGCTGAATTGCAGACTCTGTTCGAGAAGTGACTGCAGGCTGTCTGCGGCAAGTTCAGACAAGGGGGGCACTGAAGTAAACTGATCAGTTGCCGACCAGAGCAGGTAATCTGACGATTTTTTCGATTTCGGCCATCGCAGGCGAATGTGCAGCATGGTAGAGATCCCAGGCCTGCTGCAGGTTAAGCCAGAACTGGGCTTCCATGCCAAGGTTTCTCGAGTCTGAGCGCAGTATCTGGCGTCATCCCGCGCTTGCCATGAATCAGCTCATTTATTCTCGGATAAGAAACGCCCAGGCGTTGCGCCAGTTCAATCTGCGACATATTCAGAGGCTTGAGAAATTCTTCGAGCAACATTTCACCCGGGTGGGTCGGTGGGCCGTATCTGGGAACCCTGATCATGTTTATCACTTCCTTTAATCAATGATAATCGACAATCTCAACATTTTTCACGCCTTCGTCACTCCAGACAATTTATGGCACTTTCAATATAGTGAAAATTTCGGGATTCTCAGAATCGTATAATTAGTGTATATTCTAATCCCCAAAAAGTCTTAAACGGATGGTAAACATGTCGCAGATGACGCATAACGCAGATAAACCCGCACCGGTAGCAATTGTTGGAAAAAGCGCCCTTTTTCCGGTGGCTATGGCAGCCAGGGCTTTCTGGCCGAACCTGCTCGGCCTGAAGGGTTTGTTGGCAGGCCTCGCCACGTCCCAGTGGCCCTTCAGCGAGTTTTTCAGCGAAAACGATCTGAAAAACCTCAAAGGTTTCGTCATGCAGAGCGGTCTGCTGTCTTCGGGCAGTCTGCCGGCCGGGGGCTTCGAGATTCCACCTGAAGTTCTTAAAATTTCTGCGGTCATGCCGGTTCTCGGTCTTTTTCTTGCCCAACAGGCACTCGAAGACACTCTGAGCTTTAAGAAGGGCTGCATTAAGGCCGATCAGGTCAGAGTCGTTCTCGAAAGACGTCAACCCCAGATCACCGACTCACAAGCTTTGAGCGCCACCAGCCAGATTGATGTTGCCGAATTGTTTGCCCGGCACTTTGGGTTTTCTGTTAGCCCCGTCACAGGCTCTGCGCCGCTGCCTGGCACAATCTCATGGCTTGGTGCCGCTGTTCGTGAACTTCAGGCCGGCAGCGCAGACCTGATCATCGCTGGCAGCGTTGATTCAGTTCACACAGTTTATTCATGGGCCGAAATGCCAGGCGCTGAAGGCAACGCTTCATCACAGTTGCGCGAAGGTCTGAGCATGTTTGCTCTGCGCCGTCTCAGCGATGCCGAGCGTGATGGCGACCAGATTCTCGCGGTCATTTCTGGCGTTGACGCGGCAGTGATTAATTTTGCAACACAGCCCCCCGGGCAGGCAGCAGCAACGCTTGCAGACCGCAGCGCATCTTCGGCATTGGCATCAGCCTCAGCAAATGCTGCGTCATCGGCAGCAACGGCGCCAGCGCACAAGATTCAAGGTTCAAGCCGCGCTGAGCAATACGCCAGGTTTGCCCGTCTGCCAGTTTCTGATATCGTGCTGGCCGCTGACGGGTCATGTCTTAATCTGCCTTTCAATCATCTTCCTGAAGATGGTTCTGACGATGCGACTCTCGACTGGAAAAAGGTTCGCGAGCGCTGGGTAAAGCATGACGGTTCGCGCCGCTTTTTCCACGACCTGCTCGGCGCCCTTTTCGGAACCTTCGTCAGCCGCGTTGTCGTTCAGAACCCGGCTGCCTTCGCCGAAGTCGCGGCCCGGCCGGTGGTTTTTCTCGCCAATCATCAGGTGGGCCTCGAATCACCGCTGTTTATGGCTATGGCGCATGTAATGACCGGCATGCAGGTGCAGGCCGTCGCCAAGCCAGATCATGTTAATGCCTGGCTGGCCTTTCTGCTCGCCTTTGCCTGCGATTCGCTCGGCGAGAATCACCCTTTCAGGTTGATGTATTTTGACCGGCAGAACCCGCAGCAGTTGATCGATACCCTTAAAAAGGCCGGCAAACAGGAAGCGTCTCTGCTGGTGCACGTCGAAGGCACAAGATCTTCAGCCGCCAATCAGCCTGTGACGCGCCTGAGTTCAATTTTTCTCGATATGGCCATCGACAAGAATCTGCCACTGGTGCCGTTGCGCTTTGTCGGCGGTCTGCCGGTCACACCGACTGATGAACGCTTTGATTTTCCCTATGGCAACGGCAAACAGGATTACCTGATCGGCGCACCGATCATGCCTGAGCAGCTGAAGAAAATGCCCTACGGTCAGCGCCCGCGGTTCCTCATGGATCTGATCAACAACCTCGGGCCAGGCAAAGACGAAGATCACCCACTGACGCCCGACAAGACCTTCGAAGCCAAAACCCGTTTCTTCATTGATACTTTTGGGTTCCCCAAAATGCAGGCCATGCTGTTCGCCATTCTGCAAAAAATCGACGACCCCTGCGAAGAAACGGCTCAACTCGCCAAAGCCGTTCAGTCAGGCAAGGTCGATCCCAAAAACCCAGATATTCCGCCGGTTCTTAAAAATTTCCTCGGCCACATCAAAACCAAGTTTTCATGACCCCTTAACCGAGATGAATTCTATATAAGAGCACATTCAGTATTTCTCACCGATTCGACGGCGTGGCCTATCAGCCGGGTTACTTTTTCTACAGCGATTCGCTTCGCTCACAAGCTTCCGAAAAAGTAATCCCGTCTTCTCTCCACGCCTTGCATTGAAAC
>Ga0116170_10002129_pt1 | contig 19399 bp, 34 predicted proteins | sample AD_JPNHW1_MetaG_FD_89797 | JGI IMG/M metagenome (GOLD analysis project Ga0116170, IMG submission 89797) | Active sludge microbial communities of municipal wastewater-treating anaerobic digesters from Japan - AD_JPNHW1_MetaG | ecosystem: Engineered > Bioreactor > Anaerobic > Digestate | place...
ACGGATGCGCACTCCTTACGCAACAGACCAAATGATCTTTTGAAAATGCTGAGATTTTTTCCGCCTGACATCAGCCAGCGTGGCTTGAATCAAATGTTGAACATATCTCCGGAACGCATTATCAGAAATGAGCAAATTTTGACACAGGAAAGAAGACCGTTAAGAAAACACAGACGATAAAGTGAAAATTCAGGCTATGATAAATAACGATGATTACGGAGTGGTTTCATGCAGGATAGGTCTGACAGTAATATAAATATTTTTAATGATGATTCAGGAATAGATATTGACAGAATAGGCAGCGCGATTATTCGAAGACTTTGGGTAATACTTTTAGTCGGATTATTGCTGGCGTCTCTGTTTTATTTTTATGCTAAATCCACTTATGTCGAAAAATATACTTCAACCGCAACGCTTTCTTTTACAACAACAACCTACATTACCGAAGAGGATGAAAACGGGAACGCAATTCGGATTATAACGCAGAAAAAAAATTACAGCGCAACGGATGTTGAAAGATATCAGTTTTTAATCACAAGCGATGTAATGGTTCAAAAAATTTATGAAACTCTTGAAAAAAGGTATAGCGAAAACGAAATTGAAAGTTCGCTTTTGGTAAACAGCACGGCGATTCCCGGTATTTTTACAGTCAGTGTAACAAACAACGATAAGAATTTTTGCTCAAACGCCATTTATGTTGTGATTGAAACCTTTCCCGGCTATCTGAAAGGGTTTGACACAAGCCTGGGTATAGATGTAATCAAGCATCCGAAGGCGCCTGTTGTCTCAAATACCGATGGCGCTGTAAAAAAAGCTCTGTACGGATTTATTGCCGGTTCGGCGCTTATTGTGGTGATTATTTTTATTTCAGAGATTTTAAGCGATACTGTAAGGCAGATTGACGATATACGTGAGAGTGTCAATGCCGGATTTCTTGGTTCGGTGCCAATGGTTGAGGGCAAGAAACTGTCTGCCAAAAAGAAACAGAACAGCGCGTTTTTGCTGACGGATGAAAGCCGTGTAAACTTTTCGTTTATTGAGAGCTTTAAGGCTATAAGGACAAAAGTCGAGAATATCGCAAGCGAAAAAGGTTATAAGCTTTTTATTGTAACCAGCACATTTGAGAGTGAAGGCAAGACAACTCTGGCAATCAACTTAGCTTGTGCGCTTGCACAAAAAGGGAAATCTGTTTTGCTCGTTGACTGCGATATTCGGAAACCGTCGGTCATGAGGATGGCAGGTATAAAAGATGACGATAAGATAGGCTTGATTCAGATTATTAAGGGGAAGGCCGCTTATGCCGATGCGGTTAAGTATGTAAAACCTCTTGGTATTTTTGTGTTGCCCAGCGGTGGAATTTCGTCCAAATCGACCGAAGTTCTGGATGCGGATAAAGTGAGAGAAGTGCTGAACAAAGCAAGCGGTGAGTTTGATTTTATTATTATTGACACACCTCCTGCACATGTCGTGTCTGATTGTCTTGTATTAGCACCGCTTGCCGATGCGCTTATTTTTACAATAAAAAGGGATTATGCAAAAATAAGCGATATCAACGATACTCTTTCGGATATAGCAACAACGGATATTGATATAATCGGCTCTGTTTTAACAATGAACAATGAAGAAGGCTCCGGAAGATATTTATCCCGAAGGGGAAGGCTCTATTACTATCGTTACCGCAGAGGCTATCGCAAAGGATATTATAGCAGTAATAATCCATATGGCTATGAAGCAGAAAACATAAAAAACAATTCATAAGTTTTAAGTTGTTTGTGTGTCTGCCCGGGTATTTAGGCGTTGAATAATTTGGAGGATCAAAATGCAAGAGGAAAATAAGGAATTAAGGCTGGCAGTTCTGATTGATTCAGATAATGTTTCCAGTAAATATGTCAAGGCGATGATGGATGAAATCGCACTTTACGGCACCCCCACTATTAAAAGGATATACGGTGACTGGACAACTACGACGGGTACCGGTTGGAAGAATGTTTTGCTGACAAATGCGATTACTCCCATTCAGCAATACAGCTATACCACCGGAAAAAATTCTACAGACTCGGCTATGATTATTGATGCGATGGATATTTTGTACAGTCAGAAAGTGGACGGGTTTTGCATTGTTTCAAGCGACAGCGATTTTACCCGTTTGGCTACACGTTTAAGAGAAGCCGGCTTAAGGGTTTTTGGCATTGGAGAGAATAAAACCCCCGAATCTTTTATCGCTGCCTGCGATAAGTTTATCTATCTTGAAATTTTGGATTCCGGCAAAGATAAAAAAGATGCCGGTACAAAAACCGATGCAGGACTTCAGCCGGCCGCTCAAAAACCTCATGTTCAAAAAATACCAGGTGCTGTTGTAAATCTTGTCGTTACCTCGGTTAATGATGTCGCGGATGAGGACGGGTGGGCTTTTTTGGGTGATGTCGGCAATCTTCTTCTGAAAAAACAGCCGTCATTTGACAGCAGGAATTACGGTTTTACAAAGCTGACTCCGTTAATTCAGTCCACCGGCCTTTTTGAAATCGACCAAAGGGATACTTCAAACAGAGGTATAAAACATATATATATCAGAGACAAATCGTTTGTGCAGGCACAAAAATAATCTTTTGAAATGATGAACAACCGGACGGATTGCGTGTAAAATATATTCTTATTGATAATTAATATGCCTGGTTTATCTGATATAATATAAATCACTACATTATAATACCTGATACGACAGTAAGCTGCGGAAGCGAGGTGAAAATATATGGGAAATTTCGACTTGGAAAAATTTATGGCTTCTCTTACAAAAATAACCGACTTTTTAGGCATTGACCTCGCCTTTTTTATTGAAAGGCTTTCACCCTTCCTTCAAAAGATAATCGCATTGTTTGCATAACGGAAAGATGTTCATCGTCAAAAGACGCGGCGGAAGCTGCGTCTTTTTGCTGCATCCGGCATAGAATAAACCGGATTGCCGAAGATACGCCTCGCCTATGAAGTCTGTTTTATATTAAAATTCCTGTGATTTTTAAGGACAAAGCATTATATTTATGCCCAAAAGCAGATGTTTTCAACCATCAATAAAAAAATCGAAAAAAAAGCTGTAAAAATAAAAAAAAGTGTTGCATTCCATAAATAGTTATGATAATATCTATAGGCTGTCCAAAGGATGAAGGTATTACTATGCCTTTATTTACTTGAAAAGCAGCAGATATGCGATGATTTGGAAGGTGGCCACCCTTTGAGGTGGGGAATTTCCAAGGAGTATGTCCGATTATAAAACCGGGCGAAAGAATAACCTGAATTCCAAGCAAAACCGCTTCCCTGCGGGTTTGCCGGAACAGGAATGTGCATGCGTTTAAACGCAAAATCCCGGAAAATGTATTTTCCGGTTTTTAAAATGAATGGGTGGGAACACCCGGGTCCGTTTAAACATTTTGCATAGCCCGCCAAATTAAGGAGGCGTAAACAATGGCAGTAAAGGGAAAAATCAGAATCAGGCTTAAGAGCTATGACCACAACCTTGTCGACAAGGCAGCAGAAAAGATCGTTGAAACAGCTAACCGCACCAACGCCCAAATATCCGGTCCTGTTCCGCTCCCAACCGAAAAGGAAATTGTCACGGTTCTTCGCGCGGTCCATAAATACAAGGACTCCCGCGAGCAGTTTGAACAGCGCACTCACAAGAGGCTTATCGACATCATCAGGCCTTCGGCGAAAACCGTTGAAGCTCTTACAGGGCTTGAATTACCGGCCGGTGTCGAAATAGAAATTAAACTTTAATTTCTTTCATTATTATAAAAGCCGCTGATCCGGCGGCCGTGATAATGAATATAAGCCGCATGCAGGGTCACGTTGACAAAGGTCAACCAATAACCTAAAGGAGGAAAGGTAAAAATGCAAAAAGCTATTATAGGCAAAAAAATCGGCATGACTCAGCTTTTCGACGAAAAAGGGAATGTCATCCCCGTAACCGTTGTTGAAGCCGGTCCGTGTCCGGTAGTAATGAAAAAGACAAACGAAAAAGACGGATACGAAGCTGTTCAGCTTGGATTTGGCGACATTAAGGTTCAGCGTTTGAATAAGCCCATGCAAGGGCACTTCAGCAAAGCCAATGTCGGAATCAAAAAGACGCTGAAAGAAGTTAGGCGCATTGACACAGACAGCCTCAATGTCGGCGACATTTTAAAAGCCGATATCTTTGAAATCGGCGATCGTGTTGATGTTGTCGGCACAAGCAAAGGCAAAGGCTGGGCAGGCGCTATAAAGAGATGGAATTTCTCACGCTTAAAAGAAACACACGGTTCCGGTCCTGTGGCAAGACATCAAGGATCACTCGGTGCGTGCAGTGATCCGTCAAGAGTCTTTAAAGGAAAGAAACTTCCGGGTCATATGGGCCACGAGCGTGTTACAATCATGAATTTAGATGTTGTCAAGGTTGATGCCGAAAACAATCTTATTGCCATTAAGGGCGCCATTCCGGGCCCTAAGGGCGGTATTGTTTTGATCAGCAGCACCTTGAAAGCGTAAGGAAGGAGTAGAATATTATGCCTAATGTATCAGTATTTGACTCTACCGGCAAAAAAGTTTCCGATATCGAACTTTCCGAAAATATTTTCGGTATTGTGCCCAATGTATCGGCAATGCACCTTTGCGTGGTAAGTTATTTGGCAAACCGGCGTCAGGGCACGCAGTCTACCCTTACACGCGCGGAAGTCAGCGGCGGCGGCAAAAAACCCTGGAAACAAAAGGGTTCGGGCCGCGCAAGGCAGGGTTCGACCAGATCTCCGCAGTGGACACACGGCGGTATTTCTCACGGACCGAAGCCCCGTGAATACGGTATTTCCATCAATAAGAAAGTCAGAAGACTTGCAATGAAATCGGCGCTTTCTTCAAAAGTTGAAGCCGAAGAATTTGTTGTGCTTGACAGCCTTACACTTGACGGAATTAAGACAAAAGAAGTTGTCAAGGTTCTTGACGCTCTGAAAACCGGCAAAAAAACACTTGTTGTATTGCCTGAAAAGGACGACATAATTTACAGAAGCGCCCGGAATATTGCGGGTGTGAAAGCAACACTTGTAAATACGTTGAATGTTTATGACATTCTGAATTGCGACACTATACTTGTCCTTAAGGATGCCGTTGATAAGATTGGGGAGGTATATGCATGAGCAAGACAGCACAGGATATCATTATCCGTCCGATTATTACAGAAGCAAGCATGGACGGCGCCGCTTTGAGAAAATACACCTTTGAAGTTTCAACGGATGCAAACAAAATTGAGATTTCAAAAGCGGTCGAAAAACTTTTCGATGTTGAAGTTGAAAAGGTCAATACAAGCCATGTTCATGGGAAACTTCGCAAGCAAGGCAAATTTGAGGGTTACACACAGGCATGGAAAAAGGCCGTTGTTACGCTCACAAAAGAGTCAAAGTCCATTGAATTCTTTGACGGATTGAACTAATAATACTTAAATTTTACCGGCGGTAAAGTATGGAGAGTGACATGCTCCGCAAAGCTGCCGGCAGGAGAGTGAATAAAATGTCGATAAAAACCTATAAACCGACCACAGCAGGCAGACGAGGAATGTCGGTGACAGATTATTCCGGCCTTTCAAAAGTAGCTCCCGAAAGAAGCCTTTTGGAACCCAAGAATAAAAATTCCGGCCGAAACAGTTATGGAAGAATAACCGTGCGCCATCGCGGCGGCGGAAACCGCAAAAAGTACCGTGTTATTGACTACAAGCGTGACAAGTTTGATATCCCAGCAGAAGTTCTTACGCTGGAATATGACCCGAACCGCTCGGCTCACATTTGTCTGATTCAATATGAAGACGGTGTAAAAAGTTACATTCTTGCTCCTTTGGGCATCAAAGTCGGCGATAAAGTCGTTTCCGGTCCTAAATCAGATATCAAACCGGGCAATGCTTTGCCGCTTACCAATATCCCGACAGGTACAGAGGTTCATAATGTTGAGCTGAATCCCGGCAGAGGCGGCCAGCTTGCAAGATCAGCCGGCAATTCCGCCCAGCTTATGGCAAAAGAAGGAGACTATGCACTCCTTCGCCTGCCGTCCGGAGAGCTCAGAAATGTTCCCGCGACCTGTATGGCGACAGTAGGTAAAGTAGGCAACGAGGACTATGAAAACGTTAAAATCGGCAAAGCAGGCAGAACACGTCATATGGGTATTCGCCCGACGGTCCGCGGATCGGTTATGAATCCCAATGACCATCCGCACGGCGGCGGCGAGGGCAAATCACCGATCGGCCGTCCCGGACCTGTTACGCCTTGGGGCAAACCTGCTCTCGGTTATAAGACGAGGAATAAAAAGAAGCATTCCGATAAATTTATCGTTAAACGCCGCAACAGCAAGTAGTTGATGAAAGGAGCATAAGATTATGGGCAGAAGTGTTAAAAAAGGACCTTTCGTGCAACCAAAACTGCTCGAGAGAGTCGTGGAAATGAATAAATCCGGAAGCAAGCAGATTCTTAAAACTTGGAGCCGCAGTTCCACAATATTCCCTGACTTTGTCGGGCACACCTTCGCTGTTCACGACGGACGCAAACATGTACCCGTATATGTGACAGAGGACATGGTCGGACATAAGCTTGGCGAATTTGTACCCACAAGAGTTTTCAGGGGCCATGCGGGTTCAAAAACTTCAAACGCAGGGAAATAAAGGTCGAAAGGAGTGTGTAAACCATGCAAGCTACCGCAAAGGTAACCTATGTGCGCATAGCACCGCGCAAAGTTCAAATAGTGCTTGATTTAATTCGCAACCAACCGGCAGAAAAAGCAATGGCAATACTGAAACACACGCCCAAGGCCGCGTGTGAACCGCTGATAAAGCTGTTAAAATCGGCTAAAGCCAATGCGGAAAACAACAACAATATGGATGTTTCCAGGCTTTATGTTGCCGAGTGCAGTGTAGATCAGGGACCTACCCTCAAGCGTATGAGACCGAGAGCACAGGGCAGATCTAACCGCATTAACAAGAAAACATCACACATCACCCTTGTACTCAAGGAAATGGAATAAGCGAGGAGGAGGTTAAAAAATGGGACAAAAAATCAATCCTACCGGTTTCAGAGTCGGTATCATCAAGGACTGGGAATCACGCTGGTATTCCAATGCCAAGGATTTTGGAGATACCCTTGTTGAAGATTATAAATTGCGTGAGTACCTTCTTAAAATACTTGCACCAGCAGGAGTGCCGAAAATTGAAATTGAGCGCGATGCAAAACGTGTTCATGTTAATATCCACTGCGCAAAACCCGGAATGGTAATCGGCAGAGGCGGCACAGAAATCGAGAAGCTGAGATTGCTTTGCGAAAGAAAACTCGGCGGCAAAGAGGTTTCTCTTAATATTATTGAAATTAAGCAACCCGATTTAAACGCGCAGCTTGTTGCTGAGAGTATTGCCTCACAGCTTGAAAGACGTATTTCCTTCCGCCGCGCTTTAAAGCAATCAATCGGACGTACAATGAAACTCGGCGCAAAAGGAATTAAAACTCAAGTTTCCGGCCGTTTGGGCGGAGCGGAAATAGCCCGCACGGAGCATTATCACGAAGGAACCATACCTCTGCAGACGATCAGAGCTGACATTGATTACGGCTTTGCCGAAGCTAAAACAACATATGGCAGAATCGGCGTTAAAGTTTGGATCTACACAGGCGAAGTACTTCATGATAACCGCAGGCCGCGCATGGAAGGGGGAGCGAAATAATGCTTTTACCTAAGCGTGTTAAATATCGCAAAGTTCACAGAGGCCGTATGAAAGGCAAAGCTACCCGCGGAAACAAAGTAACTTACGGCGATTATGGCCTTATGTCTCTTGAACCCGCATGGATTTCATCCAATCAAATCGAGGCAGCCCGTATTGCTTTGACCCGTTCAATCAAGCGTGGCGGACAGGTTTGGATAAAGATCTTTCCGGATAAACCGATTACTGAGAAACCGGCTGAAACTCGAATGGGTTCCGGTAAAGGTTCACCGGAATACTGGGTGGCAGTTATCAAACCGGGCAGAGTCATGTTTGAAATTGCGGGAGTCGACAAGGAAGCCGCGCAAGAGGCATTGCGTCTTGCCGCAAGCAAATTGCCAATAAAGTGCAAATTTGTATCTAAGGAAGAAACGGGTGGTGAGCAATAATGAAAGCCGGTGAAGTCAGAAAACTTTCCGCTAAGGAGCTGGATGCTAAGCTGCTTGAGCTGAAGGACGAGCTTTTTAAACTGCGCTTCCAGCAAGCCATTAACCAGCTCGATAACCCAATGCGAATAAATGTCGTCAAGAAAGATATTGCCAGGGTAAAAACCGTTATACGCGATATCGAACTTCACGGCACAAATTCGTAAGGAAAGGGAGGCCAAGAGCAATGAGCGAAAGAAATCTCAGAAAAACACAAATCGGGATTGTTACCAGCGACAAAATGGATAAAACAATTGTCGTTTCTGTCAAGGACAGAGTGAAGCATCCGCTTTACAAAAAAATAGTCAATCACACAGTCAAACTTAAAGCGCATGATGAAAACAACGAATGCGGCATAGGCGACCGTGTGCTTGTTATGGAAACCCGTCCTATATCAAAAGATAAAAGATGGCGGTTAGTTGAAATAATCGAGAAAGCCAAATAATTGGCGCAAGTTTAAGGAGGCAAACACCGTGATACAGCAGCAAACTTACCTTAAAGTTGCCGACAACACAGGCGCGAAGGAGATCATGTGCATCCGCGTGCTTGGCGGTTCGGGCAGAAGGTATGCCAATATCGGCGATGTCATTGTTGCTTCGGTTAAGAAAGCGGCACCCGGTGGCGTTGTCAAAAAGGGCGAGGTAGTCAAAGCGGTTGTTGTGCGGACCGCAAGCGGCGTTCGCCGCAAGGACGGCACATATATCCGTTTCGATGAAAACGCGGCGGTCATTATCAAAGAGGACAAAAACCCTAAGGGCACACGTATCTTCGGACCTGTGGCAAGAGAACTTCGTGAGAAAGAATATCTCAAGATTCTCAGCCTCGCTCCGGAAGTGCTTTAACGGGAGGTGCAATTATGAATAAGAAGATCCATGTTAAAACAGGTGACGAAGTAGTCGTTATCAATGGCAAATACCGCGGCAAAAGAGGCAAGGTTATGCAAGTCAGCCCCTCCGAGGGCAAAGTGATTGTTGAAGGTGTCAACATTGTCACAAAACATGTAAAACCGAAAAAACAAGGCGAACCGGGCGGCCTTATAAAGGCTGAAAGCGCTCTGTATGCCCCGAAGGTTCAACTGATATGCCCCAAATGCGGCAAGCCGACGAGAACCGGCAGCACCATAAACGCCAAAGGCAAGAAAATGCGTACATGCAAAAAAAGCAATTGTCTGGCGGAATTTGAATAAGGGAGGAACATGACAAATGGCAAGGCTAAAAGAGTACTATGATAAAGAAGTCGCACCGGCTTTGATGAAGAAATTCAGCTACAAAAGCGTCATGCAAATCCCGAAGCTTGATAAGATTGTTGTCAATGTCGGATGCGGCGACGCGCGCGACAATCCAAAGATTGTTGAAGCTGTCGTTACAGACATCACGCAGATTACGGGCCAAAAGCCGGTACTTTGCAAGGCGAGAAAATCTGTCGCTAACTTCAAACTTCGCGAAGGCATGACAATCGGCACAAAGGTCACCCTGAGGGGCGACAGAATGTACGAATTTCTTGACAGGCTTTTCAATTTGGCGCTCCCCAGGGTAAGGGACTTCAGAGGTATAAACCCCAATTCGTTTGACGGCCGGGGAAATTATTCGATGGGCGTCAAAGAGCAGCTTATATTCCCCGAGATTGAGTACGATAAAATCGATAAAGTCAGAGGAATGGATATCTGCTTTATAACAACAGCCAAAACAGACGAAGAAGCCCGTGAACTGTTAACACTTATGGGCGCTCCGTTTGCGAGATAAGGAGGAAAGTTTGTGGCCAAGACATCTATGAAGGTTCGGCAGGCAAGGCCTGCGAAGTATTCCTCACGGCAGTACACCAGATGCAAAATCTGCGGCAGGCCGCATGCGTATCTGCGCAAATACGGAGTATGTCGTATATGTTTCAGGGAATTAGCCCATGCAGGGCAAATCCCGGGCGTAAAAAAAGCAAGTTGGTAAAGAGCAATTGCAAAGGAGGTTGACGGTATGCAAATTACAGATTCCATCGCCGATATGTTAACGAGAATACGCAATGCTAACTCGGCAAAGCATGACTCGGTGAAAATTCCCGCATCAAACATGAAGAAGGCAATTGCTCAAATTCTTGTTGATGAAGGTTATGTAAAAAGCTACAAAATTGTGGATGACGGCAAACAAGGCGTTATTGATTTGGCGCTCAAGTTCGGGCCGAACAAGTCCCAGGTTATTACCGGTTTACGCAGAGTTTCCAAGCCCGGCCTGCGTATCTATACAAATTGTGAGGATATGCCCAAGGTTATGAAAGGCCTCGGGATTGCTATTCTTTCAACTTCAAAGGGTATTATGACTGACAAGGATGCGCGCAAAGCCAATATTGGCGGCGAAGTCCTTGCGTTTATCTGGTAAGGAGGTGCTGTTAGGATGTCACGAATAGGCAGAATGCCAATCGCTGTTCCCGCAGGCGTTGATGTAAAAATCGACGGCAGCACTGTTACCGTTAAGGGCCCGAAGGGCACACTTACCAGAACAGTGCATAAAAATATTTCTGTTGATATGGACGGAAACGTTATCAATGTTACCCGCCCCAATGATGACAAGGAGAACAGGTCGCTTCACGGCTTGACAAGAACACTTGTCGCGAACATGGTAACCGGTGTTCATGAAGGCTTCAAAAAAGAGCTGGAGATCAACGGAGTCGGTTACCGTGCTGCAAAGCAGGGTAATGATTTGGTGCTTAATGTCGGCTATTCCCATCAGGTTACCATACCGGAAACAGAGGGAATTACCGTTGAAGTGCCGACACCGAATAAGGTTGTTATTCTCGGCCCGGACAAGCAGAAGGTCGGCCAGTTCGCCGCGGATGTCCGCAAAAAGAGACCGCCGGAACCGTATAAGGGCAAAGGCATCAAGTATGCGAACGAACGTATCCGCCGCAAAGAAGGCAAAGCCGGCAAGGGCGGTAAATAACCGTAAAGCATCCGGCAGGGTTGCCGGCGGGCAATTTGTGTTTCCGTTGCGTTTGAGTGTTGGCGCACCGGGGAGCAAGAACAGGCAGGCGCCTGTTTGACAGAGAAGCGGAAATGCTCAAAGTAATGTGAGGCGGACTGCATGTGTTTTTCTGCCGCCTTTTTAAGGAGTGAAAACAAATGGTAAGCAAACCGGACAGCAATAAGGCGAGGCAAAAGCGCCACAAGAGAGTGCGCGGCAAAATAACCGGTACAGCAACTTGCCCGCGCCTTAATGTATACCGCTCCCTGCAGAATATCTATGCACAGCTGATTGATGATGTAAAAGGCGTAACCCTTGTGTCAGCGTCAACTGTGGAAAAAGATTTTGCGGATTATGGCGGGAATAAATCCGCAGCCCGCAAGGTGGGCGTACTTTTGGCAAAGCGTGCCGCAGAGAAGGAAATAACAAAGGTTGTTTTCGACCGCGGCGGCTACATTTATCACGGCCGTGTTCAAGAACTGGCCGAAGGCGCCCGTGAGGGCGGCCTCAAGTTCTGAGGAAGGGGAGGTAAAATTCTTTTGGCTAAGATTGATGCATCTACGATGGAACTTACCGAGCGCGTGGTTTCAATTAACCGCGTTTCGAAAACCGTTAAAGGCGGTCGTATTTTTAAATTTGCGGCTCTTGTCGTTGTCGGTGACGGCAATGGCACCATAGGTTTGGGCCTTGGCAAGTCAGGTGAAGTGCCCGACGCTATCCGCAAGGGCATAGAGGACGCGAAGAAGAATTTGATAAAGGTTTCCCTCAGAGGAACAACAATTCCTCATGAGATTATCGGCAAATTCGGCGCAGGCGTTGTTCTTCTGAAACCCGCTGCACCAGGTACCGGCGTTATTGCCGGCGGTCCGGTGCGTGCTGTTGTTGAAACAGCTGGGATTAAGGATATTCGTACGAAGGCTTTGCGTTCAAACAATCCCGGCAATGTGGTTAAAGCTACATTTGACGGGCTTGCGAAATTGCGCAATGTCGACGAAGTCGCGGTTACCCGCGGCAAAACTGCTAAGGAAATTTTAGGTTAAGGAGGGTGGACAACATGGCAGATGTTCAAGTAAAGCTTGTAAAAAGCCTTATTGGCAGCACAAAAGTGCAGATTGCCACCGCCCATGCACTTGGTCTTCATAAAATCGGGGATTCTTCCGTTCAGCCGGAAAATCCTGCGACTCAGGGTAAGGTGAAAAGAATTTCGCATCTTATCGAAACGAGCGAAGCCAAGCAAGGAGGTGCGAACTAATGAAGTTGCACGAGCTTTCATCGGAACCCGGTTCCAAAAAATCACGCAAGCGTATAGGCAGAGGACCTGCATCAGGACAGGGAAAAACTGCCGGTAAAGGCCACAAAGGTCAAAAAGCGCGCGCAGGACGCGGCATGCGTCCCGGTTTTGAAGGCGGACAAATGCCCCTTCAAAGAAGAGTCCCCAAGCGCGGCTTTGTCAACATCTTCGGCAAAGAGATTGCTATTGTTAATATTGCGGCTCTCGAAAAGACTTTCGAGGATGGTGCTAATGTTGATATCGCGGCTCTTATTGAGAAAGGTCTCATCAAGAAAAGCTTAGACGGTGTTAAGATTTTGGGGAACGGTGATATCACAAAGAAGCTTACTGTCAAAGTAAACGCTTTCTCGGATACCGCCAAACAAAAAATCGAAGCTGCCGGAGGAAAGGCAGAGGTGATTTGACATGATTCAGACCCTGGTTAATGCATGGAAAATCATGGATATCCGCAAAAAGCTCTTATTCACAGCCCTTATTATTTTCATTTTCAGAATCGGCGCCGCGGTACCCGTACCGTTTGTCAGTATTGGCGAAGGCGGTATCATCGCGGACCAAAACGCCGGTACCTTTATGAACTACCTCAGCATGATGACGGGCAATGCTTTTAACTACGGAACGATTTTCGCGATGTCGATCACCCCGTACATCAATTCATCCATTATTATGCAATTATTGACGGTAGCCATTCCTTACCTTGAAAGACTTCAGAAGGAAGGCGAAGTAGGACGCAAAAAGATAGCAGCGATAACCCGTGTGGTTACGGTTGTTCTCGGTCTTCTTCAAAGTACAGCGTACTATTTCTATCTTCGCAACGGAGATTACCTGTCGAAGGATTCAGCAGGTGCGGCATTTACGGGTTTCTGGGCTGTGTTCCAGGCGATCATCATTATTCTTTGTTTTACGGCCGGCGTCGCGCTTATCATGTGGCTTGGCGAGCAGATTAATGACAAGGGCATCGGCAACGGTATTTCGATTATACTTTTCGCAGGTATCGTGTCAAGGCTTCCAACATTGATTGCTCAGCTTTACAGCCCGAATATTAAAGTCGGTTATATAGCAAGAGGCGGTCCATTCTACATTCTTTCTCCTCTTGTGGGTGTCATTTTAATTTTGATTGTTGCCTACATAGTATGGATGGACAATGCCGAGCGTCGAATCCCTGTTCAGTATGCAAAAAGGGTTGTCGGGCGCAAGATGTACGGCGGACAAAGCACGCATATTCCGATTAAGGTCAATATGTCAGGTGTTATGCCGATCATCTTCGCAAGCTCGATCCTCTCTTTGCCGCCTACGGTTGAAATGTTCATGACAGTTAAGGACGGCAGCAAGCTGGCAACATTCTTCGGTATTTTCAAAAGTACGTCTTGGATATATGCAATCATGTACTTCTTACTAATTATAGGATTCGCTTATTTTTATGCGACTATCCAGTACAATCCGATTGAGATGTCCAACAACATCCGTAAAAACAGCGGTACAATCCCGGGTATTCGGCCGGGAGAGCCCACATCGAAATATATCGCTAGAATTTTATCGAGGATTACATTGCTCGGAGCTTTACTGATAAGTGTTGTTGCTCTTTTCCCCGTACTGTTTTCACAGATTACAACGCTTATCCTCACAAAGGGATTCGATTTTAAACAGGGAATGAATATTTCCCTCGGAGGAACATCACTCATCATTATCGTCGGCGTTGCGCTTGAGACCATGAAACAACTCGAAAGCCAGATGATGATGCGCCACTATAAAGGCTTCCTTGATTAAAGGAAACCCTGCACGGATAAACGGGTACGGATGGCATGGCTCCGGCTCGTTCATCATGGAGGAGTTAGCATGATAGTGCTCAAAACCAAAAGAGAGCTTGCCCTCATGAGAGAAGCATGCCTCATTTCAGCGGGAGCATTAAAAGCAGCGGGAGAAGCGGTTGAGCCCGGCATATCAACGGCCGAAATTGACCGTATAGCCCATGAATACATCACAAGGCATGGCGCTGAGCCTGCTTTCCTGAATTACAATGGGTTTCCCGCAGCAGCATGCATTTCCATAAACGATGAGGTCATTCACGGCATACCGAGCAAGAAGCGTATTATCCGGCAGGGCGATTTGGTCAAAATTGATCTTGGCGCCAAGTTGGACGGCTATGTCGGCGACAATGCCGCCACTTACGCAGCGGGAGATATAAGCCCCGATGCGCAGCGGTTGAGCGATACAACAAAAGAAAGCCTTTATGAGGGGATCAAGGTTTGTATTGCTGGCGGAAGAATCGGCGATATAGGAGCGGCAATAGCGCGATATTGCGAGGCAAGAGGCTTTTCCGTGGTTAGGGAATATACAGGCCACGGGGTAGGTTCCAATTTGCATGAAGACCCCAGTGTACCGAATTTCGGCACCCCAGGGCGCGGTGTGCGCCTATTACCGGGCATGACTATTGCTATCGAACCTATGATCAATCTCGGGGTTGCGGGAATCAATAGGATGCCGGACGGTTGGACTGTTAAAACCCGGGATGGAAAGCTTTCAGCTCATTTCGAGCATACCGTTGCCATAACGGCTGACGGGCCAAAAATTCTTACTCAGCTTTAATGCTTGGGAGCGAATAGTATGGAGTTCGAAAAAGGTTATGTTGTCAAGTCAGCCGCCGGGCGGGATAAGGGCAGATTGCTGCTGGTTTTGGACGCAGAGCAAAACAGAGTTACCGTTTGCGACGGCAAGGAACGACCTTTGCAAAGGCCAAAACAAAAAAATCCCCGCCATCTCTTATTGACAGGAATTACCCTGGATGCGCAGGCAACGGCAACAAACCGGGCTTTAAGAAAAGCACTTGGGCAATTAAACTCAGCGTGCGGGATAACCAAGGAGGGCAAGCATGTCTAAACAGGATATGATCGAAATTGAAGGTACGGTTATTGAGGCTCTGCCCAACGCGACCTTTCAGGTAGAGTTGGAAAACGGGCACAAGATATTGGCTCATATCTCAGGGAAACTGCGAATGAACTATATCCGCATTTTACCGGGGGATAAGGTGACGGTCGAAATGTCGCCATATGACCTCACCCGCGGCCGCATAACATGGCGTTCCAAGTAGATTAAGGAGGGTATTCAAATGAAAGTCAGACCTTCTGTCAAGAGAATTTGTGAGAAGTGTAAAGTTATCAAACGCAAGGGAAAAGTAATGGTTATCTGTGAAAATCCCAAGCATAAGCAGCGTCAGGGTTAATCCGGCGCAAACCATTTAATGGAGGTGTAACTGACAAATGGCGCGAATTTCAGGTGTCGACCTGCCAAGGGACAAAAGAGTTGAGATTGGTCTCACTTATGTTTTTGGTATCGGCCGCAAAACCGCAAGCGACATTATCGCAGCAACCGGCGTTAATCCCGATACGAGAGTGAAGGATTTAAGCGAGGGCGATGTTTCCAAACTCCGTGAGTATATTGACCACAACTGTAAAGTTGAGGGTGATCTTCGCCGCGAAACGGCGTATGACATCAAACGGTTGGTAGAAATCGGATGTTACCGCGGTGTACGCCACCGCAAGGGCCTGCCCGTAAGAGGTCAGCGTTCCAAGACAAACGCCCGCACACGCAAGGGTCCCAAGAAGACCATTGCAAACAAGAAGAAGTAAGTCTAGGAGGGATAAAATGGCTACAAAAGCAACCGGTGCTAAAAAAACAGCCGGAACGCGTAGACGCCGTGAACGCAAAAACATTGAACGCGGCGCTGCCCATATCCAATCCACTTTCAACAACACCATTGTTACCATTACCGATACCCAAGGCAATGCGATTTCTTGGGCAAGCGCGGGTGAAATGGGCTTCAGAGGCTCCAGAAAATCAACGCCCTATGCTGCGCAGACAGCCGGCTAAACCGCGGCTAAATTGGCGATGGAGCAAGGGCTTAAAACTGTTGAAGTGTATGTTAAGGGCCCCGGCGCAGGACGGGAAGCGGCAATCAGGTCGCTGCAGACAGCAGGCTTGGAGGTCAGCATGATTAAAGATGTGACCCCCATTCCGCATAATGGCTGCCGTCCGCCGAAAAGAAGACGCGTATAATCAATTAACTTAGGAGGTGTAACTCATATGGCAAGATATACCGGTGCGGTCTGCAAGTTGTGCCGCAGGGAGGGCAAAAAGCTTTTCCTGAAAGGTGAACGTTGCTATACCGGAAAATGTTCGATAGAACGCCGCGCATATGCTCCGGGCCAACACGGCCAGAGCCGCAAAAAGACTTCCGAATACGGCTTGCAGCTTCGCGCAAAGCAGCAGGCGAGGCGTTATTATGGTATACAGGAAGGGCAATTCCACAAGTACTTCCTTATGGCTGAGCGTAAGCAAGGCGTTACGGGTGAAAATCTGCTTCGCATCTGCGAAAGCCGCCTTGACAATGTCGTTTATCTTTTGGGCTGGGCCAATTCCCGTGCTGAAGGCAGGCAGCTTGCTACGCATGGGCACTATACGGTGAACGGTCAAAAAGTCGACATTCCGTCATATCTGCTGAAAGCGGGAGACACTGTTGCAATCAAGGCGAAAAGCAAAGAATCCGAAAAGATTCAGTCTGTTCTTGATATCAACGGAGCCCGTCCTGTACCGCAATGGCTTGAATTGGATAAAGAAAAAAGTGAAGCTAAGGTACTCAGCATGCCCGAGCGCGAACAAATCTCAGTTCCCGTTGAAGAACATCTTATTGTTGAGTTTTACTCGAAATAAGGTTTATTCAAGGCTCATTTACGCTATTCACAACAGCAGGCAAAAAACCTGCGTTTTAATAAGGAGGGTTTTGAATGATTGGAATCGAAAAGCCGAGAATCGAAACTGCTGACCTTTTTGACGGCGGAACCTATGGAAAGTTCGTTGTTGAACCCCTTGAGAGAGGCTACGGCACAACCCTTGGCAACAGCTTAAGGCGTGTTTTGTTATCATCTCTTCCGGGTTATGCAATAACATCCGCGAAGATTGAAGGCATTCTTCATGAGTTTTCAACTATACCGGGCGTTAAAGAAGATGTCACGGAAATAGTTCTTAATTTGAAGAGCGTTATTCTCAAAATTCATGGCGACGGTCCAAAAACCATATATATTGATGCAAGCGGCGAGGGTGATGTAAAAGCCGGTGATATAAAGACGGATTCGGAAGTTGAAATCCTTAATCCCGATTTGCACATCGCTTCACTTGACACCGGCGCCCATATTAATATAGAAATGACATGCGATAAGGGCAGAGGCTATGTTTCGGCTGAGCGCAATAAGCAGTTAATGCAGCCGGTTATCGGTGTAATTGCGATTGACTCTATCTATTCGCCTGTTTCAAAAGTAAACTACACAGTCGAGAACACACGTGTCGGCCAGATTACCGACTATGACAAGTTGACGCTTGAGGTGTGGACAAACGGCACCATCAATGCAAAAGAAGCCGTTTCTCTTGGCGCCAAGATCCTCAACGAGCATCTCAATCTTTTTGGCGACCTCTCTGATGAGGCTTATGACACTGAGATCATGGTTACAAAGAACGAAGGCGGAAAAGAAAAAGTTCTGGAGATGACCATTGAGGAGCTTGACCTGTCTGTGCGCTCCTTCAACTGTTTGAAGAGAGCAAGTATAAATACGGTTGAGGATTTGATTTGTAAGACCGAGGATGACATGATGAAGGTTCGCAACCTCGGCAGAAAGTCGCTTGACGAGGTTGTTGCCAAGCTCAATACACTTGGCTTGGACCTTCTCAGGGACGAGGAATAATCCTTAACTAAGGATCCGATAACCATATATAAACACGGCAAAGGAGTGTGATTTAAATGCCCGGCACCAGAAAACTCGGCAGAACTACCGACCATCGCAGGTCGATGCTCAGAGGTTTGGTAACGTATCTTTTAGAGAACGGCAAGATAGAAACCACCACTACAAGGGCTAAAGAGGTTCGTTCAATGGCAGAGAAGATGATATCTGTTGCCAAGGTTGATTCTCTTTACGCAAAGCGCAAAGTGCTTGCCTATGTTACAAAAGAAGATGTTGTAAAAAAACTGTTTGATGAAATTGCTCCCAAATATAAGGGAATAAGCGGCGGATACACACGGATTTTAAAAACAGGTCCGCGCCGCGGCGATGCAGCGGAAATGTGTATTATTGAGCTTGTTGATGTTGAAGCCGATAAAGCCGCAACGGCAAAAGCTACCAAAGCGAAGGCCGCTAAAAAAACCGGTGAGACGAAAAAGGCTGCTGCCGCAAAAACAGCAAAGACTGCTAAACCTGCTGTTAAAAAGGAAAAGGCCGAAGCCGCCGCAAAACCTGCGAAGACCGAAACTGCCGAAAAGGCCGAAGAAGCCGAAACGGAAGACAAAGCCGAATAATCAACGCAACTTTAAGCCCCTGAATGCGCATTGCGTTCAGGGGCTTTTTCCAAAATACGGGGGAATTTTTATGGATATGTTTTATATGGGAGCGTCCTATTATCCGGAATGGTGGCCGGAGGAACAGTGGGAAGCTGACTTCAGAAAAATGGCCGGCCTCGGCTTCAATGCCGTGCGCATGGGCGAATTCGCCTGGAGCTGGTATGAGCCGAGAGAGGGCGAATATAATTTTGAACCCATGAAGCGGGCTGTTGCCCTTGCAGGGAAATACGGCATTAAAACTGTTATTGGCACCCCGACGGCTGTCTGCCAAGAGCTTCAAACTTGATACGCCGCTGTTTGATATTATGCAGAACAAAATTATCAGCGGTGAAGTGACCATTGACGGTTTTGATGTGCTGGCAGCGCAGGAAGTATAAAAAGGGCTTTGTTGATATTTTAGCAGAATATAGTAAAATATGGGTTTTGTGCCGGATCACTAGATGGCGCATTTTTTTATAAAAATGTATTTTCTGTTTTTCAATAACCGTTGTTTTTACTGCGATATGCTTGCCTTTCATTTTAAAATATCATACAATCAATGGTAATATGAAAATCGGAGGATAAAATGGGTATAAAAAGCGCAATCAGACACCTATACGCGCCCGAATA
>Ga0116170_10002132_pt1 | contig 19386 bp, 21 predicted proteins | sample AD_JPNHW1_MetaG_FD_89797 | JGI IMG/M metagenome (GOLD analysis project Ga0116170, IMG submission 89797) | Active sludge microbial communities of municipal wastewater-treating anaerobic digesters from Japan - AD_JPNHW1_MetaG | ecosystem: Engineered > Bioreactor > Anaerobic > Digestate | place...
CTGCTCAAACTCAGCATGGGCTACCCCGAACGCAGCCAGGAACGCGACATGCTCAATGCGCACATGGGCGGCAACCCGATCAACTCGATCAGGCCAGTTGTGAGCCGCAGACAGTTCAGGCTGCTGCAGTTCTATGTCAGGGAAAAGGTTCTCGTCGGCCCCGAGGTGCTCGATTATATTCTGGCGCTGGCCGAGGCTTTGCGCTATCACCACGATCTGGTTCTCGGGCCAAGCCCGCGTGCCTCAATTGCCCTGATGAACGCGGTGCGGGCCTGGGCGGTCATCAACGGCCGCAATTTCGTAATTCCAGACGACGTCAAGAACCTCGCCGGGCCGGTTTTTGCGCACCGGCTGGTGTTGCAGCCGCAGGCGATCGTCAAGCGCATTCCCGCCGCGAAAATTGTCGAAGATGTTCTCAAGACCGTTGCCGTGCCGGTCAGCAAAACCAGGCAAAACGCCGATAGCCAATGAAACTGCCGCCACAGCCGCAGGAACAGGGAACCGCCGAAGCCGGCGGCGACTTCGGCGAAATCTACGCCAGTCGCACCCGCGTGGCCTTTTTGGGCATGTTCGTCGCCGGGCTGTTTTTCACTTTCGGCACCCTGCGGTTTGAGCCGCGCGGCCTGCTGCTGATTTTTATTCCGGTTTTCGTAACCGCATCCGCGTGGCTCTATCTGAAAACCACCGAACGCGGCTTTGTGCTGCTGCAGAGAACCCTGCCCACCGCCTGCCTCGAAAACGAAACGATCAGCGTCGAGCTTGAACTCTACTACAAAGCGCCCCTGCCATTTGCCATGGCCTGGGCCGTCGATAATTTTCCGGCGGTCGATATCATGTCGAGCCCGCAGATGTTTCTCAGCAACCGTGATTTCAGCCTCACCGGCAAGACTGTATTAAAATACACCAACCCGCTCAACCGAGGCTATGGTGACTTTATCATCGGCCCGCTCGAAATAACCGTTCAAGACCCCTTCGGCTTTTTCGAAACCCGGCTGACGCTGCCGCTCAAAACCCCTCTCAAGGTCTGGCTGAACCCGCCGGCCCCCGAAGACCTCGACCTGGTAAAAGACAACGCCCTGACGCCGATGGGCGACAGCCGGTCGAGCCAGACCGGCCACGGAATGGATTTCTTCGGCATCAAGGAATACTCACCCGGCGACGACATCAGGGCGATCAGTTGGCTTAAAACCGCCCAGACGGGTCGGCCGGTAATCAAGCAATTCGAACGCGACAGCCGGCCCGACGTGCTGGTCGTCATTCACACCGACCGGCAGCAACTGCGTGGCCAGGGCTTCGGCAACTCGATGAAGCGGCTTTTTCGCATCGCCGCCGCCGTACTCAGCGCCAGCCAGCAGAGCGGCCTGCCGACGGCTTTCGTCATCGGCATCGACAACTGCCCCCAATGCCTGCGTCTGAGCGGTGCGGTTCCGGTTTACGGTTTCATGACCGAACTGCTCGCCAGTGCGCAGCCAGCGGAATCAGAGACTTTGCAACCGCTTCTCAACCTGTCGCTGAGCAAGGCCGGCCCGGGCAGTATCGTGATTTTTCTGAGTCAGACGATTCAGATACCGATTGAGCCGGTTATGCACACACTGCTGACCATGCAGGCACGCGGCGCCAGGGTCATGTTCCGGGCCATCGACGACTCGGGCCAGGCACGCTTTTCTGAAGGCCAGGAAATAATACTCAGCCGCGAAGATCTGCTCAAACGGCTCAACGAGCTGGACCTCGACTTCGGGCTGCTACCAATCAGAAAAGAAGAAACAACCAGAATGGCGGGTGCCGCATGAAAACCGACGCCCGCGTTGCCGCCGCCGAAAACCGCACCATCGGGTATGCTCTGCTTGGCATGTCGCTGGCCTGTGCCCTCACCCTCTACGTTCTTTCGCTGTACATTTTTTCTGACTACTGGCTGATCGACAGCGGGGAAACGGCCGGCGCTTCCGCCCGCCGGAAAAAGGCCGCATCCGTGCAACGACTCAGCGGCTTCAACTTTTCACCAGCCCGCGTCAAACCACTCAAAAATGCAGAAGAAGTTATGGCCGCTACTCTGATGACAATCGAAGTCCCGGGCCGCAAGTCTGATCAGGGTCTCTATCTGCGCGTCAATACGGCCGAACGGTTTTCAAATAATGGCATAAATAGCGAGAATTCGAGATTGCCAGGCCGCTTGTGGCCTGACTTTGCCTTTGAACTTATACCGACCGGCGTGCCCCACACGCCCGAAGTCTGCCGCATAACATTCTATAAGAATTTCGAAGCCCGTCTGCCTTATCCGCCGGTGCCAAGCGAAATTGGCGGGCCACTGCCTTACTGTGCGATGCTCGACGGCAGTATTCAGCTCGAACAGACAATCGCGGTCGGCGATGAGTTCGAGGTCAGGTTCGCGACTCCGGCGCCTCTGGCTGCTACTGACGAAATCGCCATGGTTGCGCCGACGAGCCCCCTGCTGGCCTGCGGCATACTGGATGCTCCTGAAATCCGGAAAATCGCCGAAGGTATTGCCCCCACCGCCGTTTCGCCGGTCGAAAAAGTCTTGGCGATCCGGGATTTTTTAGAGGCTAACGGCGTTTACAAAGCCGATTTTGAACGCACTACCGAACTGCACCCGGTGCACGAATTTCTCACTACGGGCATGCAGGGTCATTGCCAACATTTCGCCGCTTCAGTGGTGTTGCTCTGCCGCCTTAAGGGTATTCCGGCACGCATGGGCGGCGGCTTTTACAGCGACTTTTACAGCGAGGGTAGCTACCTGGTGGCCGGTGCGATGGCGCACGCCTGGGCTGAGGTTCTGACGACGCACGGCTGGAAACTCATCGATATCGCCACCGCCCGCACACCTGAAAGCAGCAAAGATCAGCAGACGGCCGGGAAGGTTCCGACGAAAGAACAGTTACAGCAGCAGCTGGAAAAAAACCGCCAGCAGGCGGCCCGCCAGAACCGCGAAGAAGATATGGCCGAGCGCAACCCCGGCGATCTCAATGAAGACGACATGACTGAAGCGCAGCCACCCGGAACGGTTATACCCGACGAAAACCGGCTCGAGCAGCACAAGAAGCAGCAGCAGGAAAAACAAGAGCAGGAAGAACAAAAAAAGCAGGCTGCGAAGAAATCAGCCTTCATGAAGACGCTGAAATCTCTGTTTGCTGGCCTCTTATGCCTTCTGCTGCCCTATGTCGTGCGCCACCATTTTGAAAGGCTGATGCGCTGGCTGCTCAAAATGCTGACAAGGCGCAAAGAGCAGAAAGAAAAAGAAGAACCGGTGCCAGATGAGCAAGAAAAGTTGCTTCTGGAAGCCGGTTTAAAATTTTCAGCCGCAGACCTCGCCGGCATTGATCTGGTAGAACTATTCGCGAGCTTTTCGCAGCTGATGGAAGAACGCGGCCACCCCCGCAGCGACCCCGAAACCGCCGCCGAATACTTCGAGCGCCTGTGCATAGGTTTCAATCTGCGCCCCGCCCAGGGCCGCCAGGCCGCCCGCCTTTTAGAAGCCGAGCTTTACGGCCAGAAAGCCCACACCCACGCCGATCTGGAATCCTTCGTCACCACCCTCCGCCAGCTGCTCGCCAAGGTAAGTTAGCATTCGGTCCCTGAGCCTGTCGAATGAGTCGAAGGGCCATGGGGGCGCGTCATACCCGGTTCCTGAGCCGGCCCCGGCCGGTCGAAGGACCGAATGCAAATGTCGTTATTCCTTAGGAAGCATAAATCTAAGGTTCTTCTGACAGTCACATAATTTTAACTATTTACCTCATCAATCCGGCAGGTTTAAAATGAAACTGGATTTGCATGACCGCCGCTTGTCTGTTGCAGTATCGAAGGAGCTTTATGCTGATAGCCAACGCGATTTACGATTCGGTTTTTAAATACCTCATGGAAGACAACCCTGTGGTAAGGCTTCTATTGGGTGCGGAAATCGGCAAAGACATCATCAGTCTCGAACCCCGGCCGCATCTTCACAAAACCGGCCAGAGCACATCCGGCATTTGCAAACTCAAATTTTACGTTTCTGATGATTTCGCAGGCAGCAGAACCAGGGTCAGGGCTACGAAAATCAGCACTGTGCCTACCAGCCCGCCGGCCGCAATTTTCTCGCCAAAAAGAAAATACGATAAAATCGCCCCGGAAACCGGCTGCAGGTAAATAAGAAAGCTGGCCAGCGAGACCGGAATCAACCCCAGGGCGCTGTTCCAGAGTGAGTAGGTCACGACCGAATTCATCAGTGCCAGATAAAAGAGTATGAACAGCGACGACTGGCTCCATGAACCCCAGCCGACCCACCAGACTTCAATGGCCGCCGGTATGAACAGCAGCAAGGCCCCTAGGCTGAAGGTGTCGCGGCATATCTGGCGCCAGTTATAGCGCTCGATCAGTCGCTTGCCGGTAATGCCGTACATCGCCCAGGCAAACTGGGGCACAAGGGTCAGCAGACCGCCCGCCCAAACCTGCCAGGCACTGACACCCGGGGCCGCTGAAAAATCATTGCCCAGCAATGCCAGCCCGACCAGTGCCAGGCCAATCGAAACAAACTGGGCCGGCCGCATTTTTTCCCCAAGAAAAATGGCCGCCAGAACAACCGTGAACAAAGGCGGCGTGCCCGATAGAATCGAGGCAGCCATGCCCGGCGCCCAGATCAGCCCGAAGTTCATGCCGACAATCAAAAGAAAGACGCCCCAGAAGGCCAGCCCGAAAAAACTCTTGCGATCTTCGGGCGCGACACCGCTCAGTGGCAGGCTGCGCTCGCTGATCATAAAAAAGACGCCGGCCAGCAGAAACCGCAGAAACCCTAGCAGCAAAGGCGGAACCTCGCCAAGCGCCACCTTGGTCAGCGGGTATGCAACCCCCCAGATCAAGGCCGCCAGAGTGACCCGCCCCACACCGCTGACCCTCTGAGAAAAAACCATTTTATCAACCTTCTTCGCGGATATTTTGCACAATGCTGCTGGTTAAGCGCCGCCATTTTAACAGATTTATTGAAAACTGCATAAACAAAGCTGCAGGTGGCAGGGCAAATGCTTATTTCACTATCTCTAGGTGGTAGTTTCGGCAGGACATCGTTTGTCGCGTGAGCCAGGATAGCGGAAGCGGCCGCAACGACTGGCATGCCGTAAGAGCGCTGATGGCAAAAAAAGTTCTCGTTTGCCCTGAATATTATCGCTGCCATGAAATTTTTTGCCAAACCCATAGACGTACCCCTGTTTCATTCATATAATTAACCTATAATTCAACAACAGCAGGTAAAAAATGATTCGATCAACTCAATTTCGTTGCCTGACGCGCACCATGCTGGCAGTGGCAGTTATGCTGGTTCTTGTGACTCTGCCTGCTTTTGCCGGTAGCCTTAACCTCGTTTATGAGCGGGTGGTCACAGACTCGTATGGCAATGAGATCGGTTATCGCAGCACCAAGATCAGCAGCCCGTCAGATTTGCCGAGCGGTTCGGCCTGGCGCAATTACCTGAATCTGAAGCTTGCTGATGGCCGCACGATTTTTGATTACGCCAGCACGGTTTCAAAGTCGCTTTCACAAACCATGAATTTGACCCTCAGCGACCGCGACAGCAATTCATACACTGCCAAATCTACAACCGGCGGCTACAACCTCAATCTCTACAAATACATCAACAATTTTGCCTCTGATTCGAGCAAGACTTTTTTGTTTCTGCACGAATTCGGGCATGTGGCCATGTTGAATGCTTACCCGTCTTCATATAACTTTAATAACCTCAACTATGGCAGCGATAACAAGCACTACATCGACGAAATTCTGCCCGACGACAACACCGCCTGGGTCGAAGGCTGGGCAAACGCCTTCGCGGCCAACAAGAACAACGGCAAGGTTTTCTCTTTCGACCTCAACAGCCTGAGTTCACTCGCTTTTCTCAAAGACAGCTCTTTTGGCGAAATGGCCCGCAACGAATTATTCGTTGGCAAGGTTCTTTTTGACTGCTTCAACAAAATTACGAGCGGCAAAGACAAGGTGTTCAATATTATTTCAAGCACTGGCCCGCAATACTCTCTCTTGCAGTTCTGCCAAAAATACGTCAGCACCTACCCAGACGACAAGGCCGCCCTCGCCAAGGTTCTCTTCGACAACAGCCAGGGCCGCATGACTCTCGATCAACTGCTGCTTTACGTTAACGGCGGTTCCAGAAACGTTAGCCGTGCACTGTATAACTATCTGGCAACGGCAGGCCTCGTAGCCGCCACCACCGGCACAACCACTCAGCCAACCAGGCCGACAACCCCGACCACTACTACCACTACCACAACCACCACCACCAGCACCTCATTCTGGGGAAGGCTTTCAAGCTGGTTTGGCAAGCTGTTCAATTTTGGTGCCGGTAGCCCGAGCCTGCCGACCCCGGCCGTGTCAGTCGAAGTCAGCGGTGCGATGGCCGGTTCCAGCGATGCAGCAGGGGCCTACCCCTCTGTCAGTGCTTCAGCCGAAGCCCCGATCAATAACACCGGCAGTATCGCTGCCGAAACTACCTCAACCGGTGACGCTGCTGCAGCCAGCATCGAAGACCTTGGTCGGGCCGAAGAACTCTATTACCAGTGCTTTGCTGAATACAACCGCCTGATGGCTTCTTCAAACAGCAGCAGGCAGCAGGTCAGCGAAGCCCACAACAGAATGCTGCAAGCCAAGGCACGCGTTAAAGCTCTGCGCCGCCAACTTAAATAGCCCCCGCAAATCGACAAAAAACAAAACCGGGCCAATCTTCTGATTGGCCCGGTTTTATCTTTCAGGTTGCCCAGCCGGTTTGAATGCTGCCGGCCGAAAACTATTTTTCGGCGGCCGGTTCGGCTGCTTGTGGGGCTTCTTCGGGTGTCCCGGCAACCCGCTTGCGCAGTGTCGGAAACAGAATAACATCGCGAATCGATGCCGAGTCGGTCAGCAGCATGACGATGCGGTCGATACCCAGCCCCAGGCCACCGGCCGGGGGCATGCCGTATCTGAGGGCATTGACATAATCCGTGTCCATCTGATGAGCTTCGTCATCACCGGCTTCACGCTGGGTCAGCTGGTTTTCGAAGCGGCGCAGCTGGTCTTCTGAGTCGTTAAGCTCAGAGAAAGCGTTGCCCATTTCGCGACCGTAGATGAATAACTCAAAACGATCGACTTTGGCCGGGTCATCCTTGCTGCCTTTGGCCAGCGGCGAGTTTTCTTTCGGGTATTCGTAAACGAAGGTCGGGTCCATCAGCGTGCCTTCGATCTTTTCTTCGAAAATCTTCACGATGATCTTTGCGGCGCTGTCTGACTTTTCAATCGGAACATGCAGCTTCTTTGCCTGCTCGGCGGCCAGTTCACGCGGGCAACTGTAGGTGAGTTCATTGCAGCCGCAAACTTCACGCACCAGGTCGAGCATGGTGACCCGCCGCCAGGGTCTGGCGAAATTGAGGTCACGGCCCTGATAGACGACTTTCATCTCAGGAAAAAACTTCTTCGCGGCGTGGCAGATGACTTCTTCCGAGAGATCCATCATCGTTTCCATGTCGCCATAAGCCTGGTAAACTTCCATCATGGTGAATTCAGGGTTGTGCTTGATCGAAATGCCTTCGTTTCTGAAGTTGCGGTTGATTTCGAAAACCCTCTCGAAACCGCCGACCAGCAGACGCTTCAGATATAGTTCAGGGGCGATACGCAGATACAGTTCCATGTCGAGGGCGTTATGATGGGTGATGAACGGTCGGGCCGCAGCACCACCCGCTACCGCGTGCATCATAGGGGTTTCGACTTCGAGATAACCGTTGCCGGTCATATATTCACGCATGCTCTGAATGATCTGACTGCGCTTCATGAAGGTCTCACGCACTTCAGGGTTTGACATCAGATCGACGTAACGCTGCCGGTAGCGCTGCTCAACATCAGTAAGCCCATGAAACTTTTCGGGCGGTGGGTTGATAGACTTCGACAGAATCACGATTTTTTCGGCCCTGATCGATATTTCGCCAGTTTTGGTGCGGAAAGCCGGCCCTTCTATGCCGATGATATCACCGGCATAGAGGCGTTTCAGCAAGGCAAAGTTCTCTTCGCCCACCACATCTTTGCGTATATATGCCTGAATCTTGCCGACCTGGTCGGTTATATGAATAAAAGCGGTCTTGCCCTGGTCGCGCTTAGAAACGATGCGCCCGGCCAGTTTCATCGCCGCGGTGTGAAAATGCTCTTTTTCGATGGCGGCTGCTTCAGCCTTCTCAAATTCCGCTTTGGCCTGGTCAGATGAATGGGTGCGGTCATAGCGCCCGCCATAAGGGTCGATGCCGTCTTTTCGCATTTCTTCGATGACCTGCAGACGCTGTTCCTGGGTCGAATTAAGCTTCAGTTCTTCCATTTGCTGATTTACATCCCTTCAAGATTGCATTTAAAATAAAAAGGGGCGAAACGGTGATCCGTCATCGCCCCTATCGAGATTCAAAAATTCACGCGAGCAGTTTGACGTTAGTGGCAAGCGGGCCTTTTTCGCCAGTAGCAAGTTCAAATTCAACCTGCTGGCCTTCACGCAGTGTTTTATAACCATCGCCCTCAATCTGCTTGTAATGGACAAAGATGTCCTGACCTTCGATGCTTTCGATGAAGCCGTAGCCTTTGACGTTGTCAAACCATTTAACACGACTTTGCATTGCAATTCTCCTGAAATAAATAATGCTTTAACTTTGCGGCGTATCCTGCAAAAGTTCGTTTGAGCAATTTATCACAATTTCTGCGCCGATGCAACTGTCTGAAATTCGCTGTCAGGCAAAAAATGCATTGAACAATGGCCTTACCTTGAATATATTTATAAACAAAGGCTCGTTGAATGTTTCAAGGCCGCCTGGCTGATTGGCCGCGCTGTCGAACCAGTGAGAAATCCTTAATGCGCTCTAATATTGCCACGGCCAGGTAGAAATGTAGTGAGAGGTAATCTATTGCGAATCTTGAATCGGGAGCACCAATAAAAAATGATCAGCAACAATACCATAAGTCTCGTTCTTTACTGGGCGGCTGCTTTTCTGGTCGTTATGGGCTTTCCAATGGTTCTCGAACCACTGCTAGGCCCAGAAAACCCTTATAAATTCATCGAGACCTGGATCCCGCTGTATTTGTATCTGAAAGCGCCTGGCGCCGCTCTGACGATTGCCAAAATCTGCGTCGCCAGCGCCGTTCTCGACATTTTCTTCATTTCGAACTTTTTAGACCGCTACGAACGGCTCTGGTACTGGTGCAGGGTTGTAATTTTGCTCGCCGTAGCTTTTCCATACCTCTATGTTCTGCTTGCGCACTTAAACACCTGGTTTGCCACCCGGTTTCAAGAATCAGTGCCGGTCAGCGTCGATTAGAGGTTGCTGCCAGAGCAGCATTCAGGGTCTGGCGATTTTGCGGCGCAGATAAAGCTGCGCGCAGGCCATTGCGTCAGAGAGCGCCTCGTGGTGATTGAGCTGAATGCTCAGGCGTTCGCAGCAGTCACAGAGGCGGCAGGGGCTGAAGCCGAGCGCCCGGTAGATTTTTACCGTGCATTCCCATTTCGCTGGCAATACCAGTTCAGAATAATCAAGGCCGTAAAATTCCATGCAGCTCTTGAGCACGTTTCTGTCGAAACTTTCGTTGTGCGCGACTACTGTTTTTCCGTGAAGACGTTTTCTTATTTCGGGGTAAACTTCAGCGAAGTCTGGTGAATTGCGGGTTTGTGCCGGAGTAATGCCATGCACCCCAATGTTCATGCGCCAATACTGATTGCCGGGCGGCCTGATCAGAGTGTGCCAGGCATCGGTAATTTCGCCGGCCGAAACGGTTACTATGCCGAGTGCGCAGGCGCTTGCACGACTTCCGGTGGCCGTCTCAAAATCAAGGGCGACAAAGTTCATGGCGTTTTGGTGGCAGGCGTCATATTTTATTGCCTGATTCCTTTTCAAGCGCCAGGTTAAAAAGCTCCTGAAAAGATTTTTCGGGTTTTGCCTGCTCGTTCTTCTTCTTCGGCAGTACCGGCAGAATGATGCCGATGTGGCTCATCCGCGAAATCCGCTCGACTGGCGTTGATGGCGTAAAGCGTCGTTCCCCTGGTATGTTCGCGTACAAAATCGATTTTATGGTCATACCCGAAAATTATATAATTTTCCGCGCCAATACGCAAATCAATGATCATGTTTTTTCAAACTGCTTTGCAAAACGACCCCAGGCACAATGTAACTTTGCCGTGAACCAGTTCATTTATAGAGGAACTTAAGAGATACTATTAAAAGTTTCATGGCCGAGGCACCTTCAATGGTGCGCCTGAAGCAAATTCTGCCCGGCTCGATATATTATTAACTTGCAAACAATGCAAAGTAGACATTAATACTACTTTATCATATTTAAGCAACTTTTTTTGACAAATCTGCTAAAATTTCTGCTAAACTAACTTTTTGAAAGAAGAGTTCTTTCTTGTGGGGGCAACGTGAAACAAATATTCCGCAGCCATTGCCGCATTCTGATTCTCGGCATGGTTTTTGGCCTGGCTTTCGTTTCCAGATTAGAATAAGGAAAACCCGTATGAAACTGATAACCTTCGCCGGACCGCCCTCATCAGGCAAAACTTCGGTCATATTGAAGCTGGTTGAAGCAATGAATATCGCGAGCGGCGAAATTGGCGCAGTTAAATTCGACTGCCTGACTTCTTTTGACAATCTGCGTTATCAGGAAGCCGGCATTCCGGTTGTCACAGGTTTTTCGGGCAAGCTCTGCCCCGATCATTTTTTCGTCAGCAATATCGAGTCTGCCGTCGAATGGGGCATAAAATCAGGCTTCAAAATTCTAGTCACCGAAAGTGCCGGGCTGTGCAACCGGTGTTCGCCATACATTACCGGCATTCTTTCAATCTGCGTCATAGACAATCTTTCTGGGGTAAATACGCCGCGCAAGATCGGCCCGATGCTGAAAATGGCTGACATTGTCGTGGTAACCAAGGGCGACATCGTTCGGCAGGCCGAGAGAGAGGTTTTTGCCTTTAACATCAGGCAGGTCAATACCGCAGCCAGAATCTTCTTTATCAACGGCATTACTGGCCAGGGTGCGCCGATGCTGGCCCGGCACCTGCAGGGTGCGCGTGAAATCGAGGGGTTACGCGATATGAAACTGCGCTTCACCACTCCGGCGGCGGTTTGCTCATACTGTACCGGCGAAATCAGAATCGGCGAACAATACCAGATGGGAACCATGAAAAAAATGGAGTTTAAACTGCCCAGCCATGGATAAGCTTCTTGCCACCGTCTTATCAGCTCCCCTAAGCCAGATACTGCAACAGCACCCGATCTGCCGGGATTTCTTTCTGAATCTGCGTATCCTTGATATTAACTGGGACCTTCCCTTGATGCAGGCCCTTGATCTGGTTGACGGCGAAGCAATTTCAGAATTCGGTCTCGACAAGGAAATGATTCTGCGTGATTTCTGTGACTTTCTCAAAACCTTTGGAAAAAAGGCCGAAGATAGTCTTGCCATAAAATCCGTAACCATTCTGGGCGGGCATGGCAAGACCGGAGCCGGCGAGATTCAAGAGTTTACTGTCTCAATAGGAGAAATTGTCAGCATCGTCGGGCCGACCGGTTCTGGCAAAAGTCGACTGCTGGCCGATATAGAGTGCCTGGCAGACGGTGATACCCCGACCGGGCGAACTATTCTTATCGACGGCAGAAAGCTCAGCGACGCAGAACGTTTCGATGTAGAAGGACGGCTGATAGCGCAGCTTTCCCAGAACATGAATTTTGTTATGGATCTGACAGTCAGGGAATTTCTTGAAATGCATGCCGGAAGCAGGCTGTCGATGAACGTCGGCAAAACCATTGAGCGCTGCTTTGCTTGCGCTAACGAGCTGGCGGGCGAAAAATTCACCATGGAAACCAGGGTAACGCAGCTCAGCGGCGGGCAGTCGCGGGCACTTATGATTGCTGATACGGCCTATATGAGCACTTCCCCGATCGTGCTGATCGATGAAATTGAGAATGCCGGCATTGATCGGCGGCAGGCGATTGCCATTCTGGCACGCAAAGAAAAAATCGTGTTTATTTCGACGCATGACCCCTTGCTGGCTTTGAGTGCCGACAAGCGTATCGTCATCAGCAACGGCGGCATCAGCAGGATTTTGCTGACCTCAGACGAAGAAAAGAGTTGTCTTGACAGTATCGAGAAGCTTGATGCCACAATTTTTTGTTTGAGAAACAGCCTCAGAAGTGGTCACGAAATAACCAGAGAAATCTTGAAAGGTCAGGAACCGTAAAATGTGGGAAATTTATGATCGACTTATCAATGGTATCCCAGAGGACTGGGTCGCCGAAGAAATCGTCAGAGGCAGCGAGTTTGCCTATGTAAAAAGCAGAAACGGCATGGGCATTGGCGAACCCAAACCTTACGACTTCAGGCAGCCCATGTTTACAAAAAACCTTGAAGGGGCACCTTTGCGCGAAGTTGCCGAATGCGTTAAATCATGGAATTTTTACGAAGCGGCCGTAGGCCTTGCCGCCATTAACGCTTATTACAACAACCTTGAAGTCGCCAGGGCAAATGGTGTTGCGGTCTCAGACTCACTGCACATTGAGGACAGGGTTTTTGACCCTTTTATCATGTCGCAGAACGAAGTGCGTGGCCGAAAAGTTACGGTGGTCGGGCACTTCCCTTATATCAGCAAACTGCTTGAGCCCATCTGCGATATGAAAATCATTGCGGGCGAAAGGGTGCATGAAGACGATTACCCCTTTTCGGCAGCAGATTATATGATTCCGGATAGTGAATTTGTTTTTATTGGCAGTATCAGCATAGTAGACAAGACACTGCCGAGGCTTCTGGCGCTGGCGAAGAATGCAAAGAAAATTACGCTGGTTGGGCCAACGACTACCCTGGCGCCGCTGCTCTTTGACTATAACATCAAAGACCTGTCGGGTTTTGTGGTCAAGGATGTCGCCAGAGCAATTCGCATGATCAGGGGCTCAGAAAACGGCAAAATATTTTCGACCGGCCAGAAAGTCGCCTTTAAAAGGTGATTTTGACCGGGAATTGCCAGCTCGCTTCTTTTATATCCTGCACTTTTCGGAAGTGTATAATGCGTTTAAATTGCCTGGTTCTGTGCGGTTGTGCCGCCTGATGGCCAGTGGTCATGAGCGTTAACGGGAATTCCATGGTGAAAGATTAAAATTTTCGTTTAGGTCGGTGAGGGTAGCATTCTGGCAATCGGCCTTCGCCAGGGTTGCGCGTCTGATGAAGGCTCCTGTGAAATCGGCATTCTGCAGGGATGTTTTAAAAAATGAAGTCATCATGCAGTAGCTTTTTTTGAAAGATGCGCCCTGGCAATCGGCCCGGTCGAAGTTGGCGTTTGGCAGGTAACAGTCGTCGAAGCGTGCCCCTTTGAGCGAGGTATTTTTGAACTTTACCATATTGAGATCATAGCCCGAAAAGTCGAAGCCATCTAGATTCATGCCTGAAAATTCGATGTAATGCATGCTTGTCCGGTTGATGTAGGCGTTCCAGGCCTGGCGGCCACGTTTCAGATAGCTGAGGTATTCCTGCTGTTCCTGTTGGAGTTTGGCACGCTCGGCTCGTTCAGTGGCTTTGCTGCTGAACCACATCTGCAAGTTGACCATGCCGAGCAGGCCTGAAAAAAACATCACCACGCCAAGCCCGAGAACGAGGGTGCGCAAGGCCCCGGTAAGCTCTTCGTCGCCGCGTCGGTTGCTGGCAGCCAGAATCACGAGTCGCAAGAAATCAAGGCAGACGTAGATCAACCCCAGCATCACCGGGAAGCCGATCAGATAGCCAAAGATTTCGCCGAGAAAATTTTCGGTGCCGATTTTAAAATGCGACATGGCCGCGACAAAAAGGCCAAAGGCCGCGAAAAGAATCGCGACTACAAGCAGACGGCGAAGCGCGAATAACAACAGAATCGGCCCCGAAGCCTTGCCCGGGTCGCCGGCAAGCCTTTGCAGCGGATTCCAGATAAAGCGAAGCAGAAGGTTCAGGTAACCGTCGAAAACATTCGAGAATGCGTCAGGCTGCTTTTTGTGTTTCATGAGCGGGTGAGATACTCATTCCTGGCAGGCGGTGAAGCGGCGTTCGAGAATGTGAGTCCAGGCGATACTGATCGCGTCGGCCTCGTTATGATCTTTGACCTTGACCTTGAATTCGCTTTCGATCCAGTGCACCACGTCTTCTTTGCTGGCGTTGCCGTAGCCGGTAATGGCCATTTTAACCTTGCGGGGCGGGTAAAAGAATACCGGCACGGCTCGTTCAGCGGCGCAGAGGCGGGCAACGCCGCGCAGTTCTCCGAGGGAAATCGGAGTGCGCGGCGAGGTGCGGGCCGGCAGAAAGACGTCTTCGATGGCAATTTCGACCGGGTTGAAACGTTCGAAAAGCTCCACGAGAACTTCATGCAGGCGCAGCAGGCGCTTCTGGGTATCACCGCGGGCCAGAGTGATGCTGTCGCTGAACAGCAGTCGCTCTGAGACGCGGTCGATGACACTTAGCCCCAGTTTGTCGGCCAGGTCGAGGCCGACTACCGGTTCACTCTTTGTCGTTTTCGTCATTTTTGAGGCTTTTCAGGTGCTCGGGGTCAGGAAAAAGAACTACCGAAACCCCTGCGGTGAGGCCGCCGGTCATCGCCGCTACCGGCACTGAGTTGTTGCCGGTATATTCGGCATACAGCAAGACCGGAAACATGACGCAGAACATGAAAATCATGCGTTTGATCATGTGCGGGGGAAGTTTGCTCATCGGGTGCCTCCGCCGTTATTTGGTCTCCTGGGCCGGTTGCGGTTTTGCGAGTTTCGCGAAAAACGCCTTTTTCGGTCAGGATTGTTGCCCGATGGCTGGCCATCGGGGCCAAGTGGCCTTGAAACCCTGCGTGGCGGGTTCTGGGTAATGTTGACTGTGGGTCTCTGCCCTGAATTTTTGAGGGGCGGGCGATAGGAATCGGGTTCATCGTCAGCTGAAAAATCATCGACTACCGGCTTTTCGCTGATGCGAATTGCGGTCTGCTCGGCTTTTTCCTGTTCGTGTCTGACCATGGCCATTGCCAGTCGCAGGGCATCGACATCTTCTTCGAGATGGCCGCCGAAGTTTTCGAAATAGCGGTGACGCGCTTCATCACAGTCAAGGCTCGGCCTGGGTTCGCGCAGTTCGGCGGGTTCGGCTGACTGGGCTGACTGGGCAGGCTGGGCGACAAGATTATCGATCAGGTTTCTGGCACTGATCGGTCTTGCTGCAACTTCATTGCGGCTCGGCATTTCAGGGGCCGGTCGAGGCCCGGGTTCTCTTTCGGTGCGTGCGGGCGGCGTGTCACGCAGTTCCCGCTGCTGTTGTCGGGCCTGTTTTTCGGCTTTGCGTCGTTCGAAAAATTCGGCTTTGCGGTCGCGGCGTACCGGGCGGTTGTCTGGCCCGGTGGGTTCTGCTGTGGCGGTTTCGGGGGTGACGGGTGCTTCACGCGCTTCATCAGCGTCAGAATATTGCTCCGGCTGGTCAACGCTGCTGCTTGAAACAGGAGTTTGGGCCGATTGGTGCAGGGGGGTTCGGATTGCTTCTTTTCGGCTTTCGGCCAAGATTTTGGCATCCTGGAAGAAGGCCTGTGGTAGAAAAGCGTTGAGGTTGAATTCCTGGGAAGGCAGATTCAGCGCTTTAGCGAGCTGGTTGCGCAATGAGTAGATGTCTTCGTTGGTCCATTCTACCTGGGGCACGAGATGTTTGAGCTTTTTAGAGGCATTTTCGGTGCGCAGCAACGTGTAATTGCCGGTCATAATACCCTGAAAGATCTTCAGCTCGTCGAGAATTTCAAGGGGATATCTGGTTTCTTTTTCGCCCTCAAAGCCACAACGGTCGAGAAGTTGTTCGAGGGTTGCGTAAACGTTCATTCTGGCCCGCAGCCCATCGTTGTAACTGCGGAAATCTTTGAGGAAAACCGATTTGAGATATTCAAAAGGAGGCGTCTGGCTGAAGCAGACAAGAAATTTGGTCAGTGCCCGCCGATGGCGCTCTGAGTCTTTTTTGATCTCGTCTGCCAGGTTATTCTCACGCGAAAAAATAGCCTGAATGACGTCTTCGGGCTTATTTGAGAAGTCTTCAGAGTTCTTGAAGCGGCGGCTGAGTATCTCACCGGTTTTGCCCTGATAAATACTCGATAAAATGATCAGGAAAAAATGCACGTTCGGGTCCATGATTTCGCGTTCGATCCAGCGCCACAAACCTTTGCGTACGTATTTGTTACAGCGCTTGTGCATGGTTGACAGGCATTCATGCACAATTGCTTCCTTGAGGGCGAACAATAGATCTTGCGAAACGCCTGTTATGCCAGTCGGGGCACTGCCAGCCGTCTCGGCTCGAACGTCGGTTCTGGCCGGGGCCTGAGACTGTGACTGGGACTGGGACTGAGCCTGTGATCTTGGGTGCGCTTGTGACTGCCCTCGTGGCTGCGATTGTGACTGCGGCTGTGAGGACTGTGACGGCTGTGACTGTGGCTCTTCAGTCGGGGTCTGCGGCCGGTCATTTCGCGGCTGTCTTTCGTTGCGGTTGCCGCGTGGGGCGCGATTGTCGCGGGTATCACGGGTATCGCGTGTGTCACGGTTTTCAGCGGGGCGGCGTTCAACCGGTTCGGGTTTAACAATGCTTTCGAGCTGAATCTCGATGATCGGGCAGCGGATACGGCCAGGCTGGGTGCTGACGCTTGCTAATCCTTTGCGGATCAGAATAATTGCTTTTTTAATGCGCAGGGCCGAGACTTCGCGCTCTTTCTGAAACAGCTTGGCTTTGCCAGGCAAGCCGTATTTCTGGCCGATGCCGAGGTGTGGAATCGAAATATCGACAATGATAAATTTTTCTTTTTTGCCATCGGGGGCGCTGAAAACAATGTCAATATTTTCATTGCCTTCGTCGAGGCGGCAATCAAATTCGGCGATTTTCCAGTCGCCAATGCCTACTCTCTGACGCAGGTGCTCTGCCAGTTTGGCCTGATTGGCCTTCAGCCCTTCTTTGATTCTCGCAAATTCGTGTTCTGTCTGATTTTTGTCGGGTTGTTTAGAACCCCGTTTCGCTACTGTAGTCACCAGTTTAAACTCCATTTTTTTGGCCGGCCTGGCCGGTCTTGATTATGGTTGCGGCCTGAAAAAACCGCACCTTTACCGGGTTGGGCGAAGCCCGGTTTCTTCGTGTTTCTGCTGAATTTAAAAATACAGGCCTGTTTGCGATTCTCTATCAACGGCAGTCGCTGCTTTCAGGGCGGCAACTGCACGTGGTCGATTCATCGGGCGCGGGGCATAACTCAGGCAGGAACATTGAACGAAATGATATGGTGCGTTTTAAGAAAAGAGGTTGGCTCAATTCTTATATTTTGCGCACCATTTTGTTCCAGGAGACTTGGCAGGTCATGGTCAAGGGTAAACAGGCCCAGATTCGAAAAAATCGGATGAAGCAGGTCTTCAAAAATGCCAACCAGTTTGCTGCTGCTGCGCAAATAGTTGACCATGACGACTCTGGCCCCGGGCCTGGCAACTCTGAACAATTCTCTGACCGCTTTTTCTGGTTCTGGAACGACGGTCAAAACATAGGCAGCCATGATGAACTCAAATGCGTTATCAGAAAACCCCAGAGAACAGGCATCCATTTGCATGAGATCTACCCGGCCGCAACTTGTTTCAAGGGCTTTTTGCCTGGCCTTTTCGAGCATACCGTAACTGTAGTCAAACCCGAGAACGTCAACACCTTTGGGGTAGTATTCAAGGTTTAAACCGGTTCCGATGCCGATTTCAAGAACACGCGACCCAGGCAACGCGCCTAACTTCTCAACTGCTCTTTGCCGACCCCATTCAAGCCATGGCTTGCAGATCAGGTCGTAAAGTGCGCTGAAACGATCATAGGTTTGCTGTATATTCTGGGAACTGTTCAAACACCGCTCTCCGAGGGAACAGGCAAAATTTTTATGTCTTAAAAACAAGTTACTAAATTTATAGCACAGCCTTTTGACCTTTGCAAGTTTATTATAGACACTCTCTCTGCCCTCTGCTATACTTTCAAACGGTACATCGGGGCGTTGCTTCGGTGTTGCCCGTACATTGTCTATCTTTGCATTTATATTCAGGACTAAAAAATGGTCAGACCTTTATATCCGCTGAAAAACCCTCCCGGCAAACCGGCCCAGGCTCCTCAAGGCCCCCTCTGGAAAAACCCCTACCTGGTTGGAGCTGCCGCCATAGTGCTCGTGCTCACTGCGGTTTTCGTTTTTCACCTGTCAAGATCAACAATCATTAACCCTGAGGTCGGCCCGGGTGGCAGCGGCAATGATGGTCTTTTTTCGTTTCTCAAACCCTCTAAATATTTTGGCAGCAAGACCCGCGACCTTGGCGCCCATCAGCGCCAGCTGGTTGCCATGGGCATTGCCTCGCAATCCCAGTCGCTTAACCGCCAGATCGAAGCGAAAGACCTGCGCGAAGAACGCCGCATTCTGGCAATTCAAAAATACGAAGCATCACGCGAAACGGCGGCCCGTTTCCAACAGCAGCGCGAAGAACTCCGCCGCAAGCTGCAATCACCAACTTCGATGCAGTTGAAAGACGCGGTAATGGCGCTTGAAGATTCAGACAACCTCGGCATCATGAAACTTGAAACTCTTCTCGAAGAAAAGCTTCTTACGCAAGGCGCCGCCGGCGAAGATCTAGATGCGATTGTCTATGCCTATGACCGCCTGGCGAAGGTATATGAAAGCAAGAACATGCAAGAAAAGGCTAAAGATGCTTATCTGAATGTTTTCAGGCTCATGAAAAAGCAGGCCCCCGATACTCAGGGGCCCGACTGGGATAACGCGATAGGTAATATTGAGCAGTTGAGTGTTAAATCACCCGGCAATTAAGTATGCAGTTATCGTTTAACGGAATATCATGGTTGAGAAGCGGCGCCAGTTCTGAAGCGGGGCGCATGATGACGAAGCGCCGGGTTTCTTTGGGCGCCAGGTTCTTTTCTTCGTGGTTCAGCTGTTCGACGAGCTTGCTGGTGTTAAGACTCGAATCTGCAAACGACGGGAAGATGCGCAGATGTTGAATAACCTTGTCAGTGGTGTTGACCACATAGCCGCCGATATAGACGTAGTTGCGGTCGATTCTGACGCCGGTTTTCTTGACGACTACCGGGCCAGGGTTGACCTGCGGCAATCTGATATATTCTTTGCCGACTTTCTTAAAAGCGTAGGCTTTGCCTGGGGTGAAGGCTTCGCCGGTTTTCTTTGCCGCCTGGGCAAAGTGGCTGTTAAAGGAAAGGGCCATCAGCGATGCAAGAATCAGACCGAAATGTTTCTTGTTAACTTTCATTTGTTTGACCTCGAGAATTTTTCTTTGCTTTCTATATCGGCCGGATGAAGGAAGGAGTTTACAGCTTTTGAAAAATTTTTCTTCCAGAACTTTCAGGGGTATC
>Ga0116170_10002133_pt1 | contig 19382 bp, 16 predicted proteins | sample AD_JPNHW1_MetaG_FD_89797 | JGI IMG/M metagenome (GOLD analysis project Ga0116170, IMG submission 89797) | Active sludge microbial communities of municipal wastewater-treating anaerobic digesters from Japan - AD_JPNHW1_MetaG | ecosystem: Engineered > Bioreactor > Anaerobic > Digestate | place...
CCCAGGGCATCTACATCCAGTCCTGCCGGCTCTTTCACTTACAGTCCAATCTGCTGGGCGAAAACAGCCGCTTTGGCCTGCGCATGAGCCTCAGCCGGGCTGGCAACATCACTGAGAACAACATCTACGATAACGGCCTGGCCGGAGCCAATCTGGTGGACTGCTCGGACAATCTGATATATCACAACGTCTTCGCGAATAACGGCCTGCAAAATGCCGCAGACAACGGCGACAACCGCTGGGACGGCGGCTCTGACATGGGCGGCAATTACTGGAGCGACTTTGCGGCGTCCGCCAATCCCGGAGTCGAGCCGCGGCCAATTGCCGGAGGGGGCAGGGACCGCTATCCCTTCCGCGATGCCTGGGGGTGGCAATGATGGACGAAAAGGACTATGAGCTTCTCAAGCTGGCCCAGGACGGCGTGGCTCTGACGGCTCGACCCTACCGGAAGATGGCCGAGGCGCTGAACATCACCGAACAGGAGGTCATAGACCGGCTCCTGGCCATGCAGGCAGATGGAATTGTGCGCCGCTTTGCCGCCACCATCGGCCATCGGGCCCTGGGTATTGTGGCCAATGCCATGATCGCCTGGAAGGCCGATGAGCAGTCCCTGGAGAGGGCAGGCGAGCTGTTCGCCGCCGCCGAGGAGGTCACTCACTGCTACGAGAGGGCTGCTACTCCTGACTGGCCCTACAACCTCTACACCATGGTCCACTCCAAAAACCGGGAAGAGTGCCTGAGAATTGCCGAGCGGCTCTCCCGGCAGTCGGGCATCAGGGAGTATCGGGTGCTCTTCAGCGTGCGGGAGTACAAGAAGACATCTGCCCGGATATGAGGTGTAATCGCATATGTCCGACCCAGAGAAATCCTGTGCCGCGCCGCCAGAATCCGGCTCTTCTCATCTGCCCCTCTTTCTGGACTTAAAGGACAGGCCGGTGGTGATCTTCGGAGGCGGCAGCGTGAGCGAGCGCAAAGCCGGGCTGTTTTCCCTCTATGCTCCGGTGAGGGTCATCTCTCGCGATTTCTCCTCCGGCCTGCTGGAGATGGCGGGCGAGCCCAGCCGCAGGATGGAGCTGATCCGCTGCAACCTGTCCCGCACGGCTTCTGCCGAACTGTCCCGATTTGTCCGGGGGGCATTCATCGCCATTCCCGCTACCAGCGACTCAGGGCTCAATGCCGCGATCGAAGAGGTATGCGAGAGGGAGGGCGTACTGATCAATCGGGTGGAGGGCGTGGGCGATGTGGTGGTCCCCTCCATCATCCGCAAGGGCTCAATTGCCATTGCCTTAACCACTGAGGTTCCGGGCTTTACCAGGTACCTGCGTCGCCATCTGGAGGAGGCCCTGCCGGACAGCTACGTGCTTATGGCCCGGCTGCTCTCTCAGATCCGCCGGGAAAACAGGCAGCTCATCAGCAGTCAGAGGGAGCGGGCGGCCATCATCCGCCGCATTCTGGAGGATGAGCAGGTTTGGAGGCTTCTTTCCGTATCCTACGAAAAGGCCTATATGAGAGCCCGCTCACATGCTGGATTGGATGAGCGAGATAGCCTCGATGCTGGTGACGCACAGGAAGGCCTCCATTGACGAAATCGAGAAGGCCTGGCATGGCGATGTGGAGACGCTTCTTCGCTGGGTGGCCTCGCATGATCGGGTGGAGGAGTGCGCCGTGCTCAAGACCTGCAATCGCGTCGAGATCTATGTCGTCAGCAACAGGGGCGAAAAGGTCCTCTTCGACCTGGCCAAAAAGGCGCGCATCTCCTCCCGAATAATCGATTTTCATGATCACGACGAATCCCTTCTTCACCTCCTGCGCCTGGCAGCGGGCCTGGAGTCCATGATCCTGGGCGAGGATCAGATCCTGGGGCAGATGAAGGAGCTGGTGGCCATGGCCGCCAGTGCGGGAACGACGGGATGGATGCTGGATACCGCCTTCAAGAAGGCCATTGCCGTGGGAAAGAGGGTCCGAAAGGAGACCCGCATCAATGAGAGGTCGGTCTCCGTGGGCTCGGCGGCGGTGGACCTGGCAGAGGAGATCCTGGGAGACCTGACGGGAGCCACAGTCCTGGTGATCGGAGCGGGCGACACCGGCGAGCTGATATCGCGGGCCCTCATGGCCCGGCCCATAGCCTCACTGGCTGTGACCAACCGCACCTTCAGCTCCGCCCTCTGTCTGGCCGACTGCCTGGGTGCCGAGGCCCTGCCCTTCGAGGAGATGAAAGGCCGGCTGAAGACGGCCAATGTGGTCATCAGCGCCACGTCGGCTCCCCATTACATCCTGCTCAAAGATGATATCGAGAAGGCCATGCAGGGCAGGGAGGACAAGCTTCTCATCATCGACATCGCCAATCCCCGGGACGTGGACGAGGCGGCGGCAGAGGTGCCCGGAGTGGAGCTGCACAATATCGACAGCCTCAAGAACATCAGCAGCGAAAACCTGCGGCAGAGGATGGCGGAGGTGGAGCGTGTGGAGGGGATCATCGCCGAGGAGATAGCCCTCCTCCAGGCCAAATACAAGAGAAAGCAGGCCGAAGAGCTGCTGGCCCGTCTTTACTCCCAGGCGGAGGCCGTCAAGGACAATGAGGTGAAGCGGGCTATGAACAAGCTCTCCGCCCGGCATACCCTGGGCGAGATCGAGCAGCAGGTACTGCGGGATATGAGCCATTCCATTGTGAATAAGCTGTTCTCCGGGCCCACCAAGGCACTGAAGAGCGCAGCAGAGAGAGGAGACAGAGAGATGCTTGAGGTAGTCAGCCAGCTATTTGATCTGGAGGACAGGACATGAGGAGGATGAGGCGGCTACGAGCCCCCAAGATCCGGGATATGGTAAGGGAGACGGCCCTCTCCTCTGCTAACTTGATTCAGCCCATATTTGTAGACGAGAGGGCTCGTGAGCCCCAGGCCATATCCTCCATGCCCGGCCAGTTTCGGCAGAGCCTGGAGAGCCTGCCCGGCGAGGCCGCCGTCCTGGAGGACCTGGGTGTCCCGGCGGTGCTGCTCTTCGGCCTGCCAGCCATCAAGGATGAGATGGGATCGGGGGCCTACGACCCCCAGGGCGTCATCCAAAAAGCGGTGCGGGCCGTCAAAGAGACCACCGGCCTGGTGGTGATAACCGACCTGTGCCTCTGCGAGTACACCTCTCACGGCCACTGCGGCCTGATCAGGGGGGAAAAGGTGCTCAACGACGAGACTCTGCCCCTTCTGGGAGAGACGGCCGCCAGCCACGCCCAGGCGGGAGCAGATATCGTGGCTCCCAGCGGCATGATGGACCACATGGTCCAGGCCATTCGCGCCTCCCTGGATGTGGAGGGGTACATAGACACACCCATCCTCTCCTATGCCGCCAAATATGCCTCCACCTTCTACGGCCCCTTCCGGGAGGCGGCAGAGTCGGGCTATGCCTGGGGCGACCGCAAAGGATACCAGATGGACCCCGCCAATGCCGCTGAGGCCATGTGGGAGGTGCAGATGGACATCGAAGAGGGGGCAGATATGGTGATGGTCAAGCCGGCCATGCCCTATCTGGACATCCTGCGCTCTGTAAAGGATGTCTTCGGCATGCCCACCGCCGCCTATCAGGTATCCGGCGAGTACTCCATGATCGCCGCCGCGGCGAAAAACGGTTGGCTGGACGAACGGGCGGCATTCCTGGAGGCTTTGACCTGCATCAAGAGGGCGGGAGCAGATATGATCATAACCTACTGGGCCAAAGAGTTCGCCAGGCTCGGCCTTTAGGTCCCTGTTCTCTTTTTTCGGCTCTTCTATGTGGTATAAAAATGGGCTCCTCGCTCCTTCCTGTGGGTGGTGAAGTGGCTCTTTGTCTCTGTGTCTCTGCGCCTCTGTGGTTGGCCAGGCCGACAATTAAGCCTACTGCTACTGAACAAAACCACAGAGGCACAGAGATGAGAATAAGCCTGTTAGACAGATTAACTCAGTTTAGCCACAGGAAATAGCGAAGAACCTAAAAATGCCGTCTTTGTGAGCTTTGCGCCCTTTGTGGTTATCAGTAGAAAAATAGCGCAGAGCCGCCTCTAAAAGGCCAGCTCTATGGTTCTGCCCTTGAGCACATCCTCTTCGCTCACGTTGATGGCCTTCATCCGCACATCCGCCTCATTGCTGCCTGAGAATATGAGGTATGGGCCCGTGGCGCGACAACCGTAGCGTTCCTCTGTGGAGTAGGGGACTGTCATTTTGAATATGCCGTCCTTTTCCTGGGCCTGATTTAGGTACCTGAAGGGCCGTCCCTGATTGGATGTCATATTCAGCAGGGCAATTACATTCTGTCCGGGCGGAGTGGAGACCCTCAGCCGGGCTCCGGGGACATACTCGAATATCTTGACCTCTTTCTTATCCGGATCTGCCGCCGGAGCGGTCTTCGATTCATATATGAGGCGGAGGCGGCCAAGTCCTGCGCCGTCTGCCAGATAGAGCCTTCCCAGGGTGGTATTAAAGAGCCTCTCCCTGGGAATGATGTCATATTGAGATCCAAAGTCTTCCATTCTCATGTAACTGCCGATGTCCTCATTGAGCCAGATGGTGACGGCCGCGAGCTTGGCAAAGATCAGATCATAATCGACCAGCACATAGCGGCACCTTTTGGCATCCAGTAGGCTGCATGCTTCATCCTCGCTCTCCGATAGATAGAATGCGGCTGCATCCTGCACTCCCGCCTGGAAGTTATTGGACACCACCGGCCTGTTGGCCAGGTAGACTATCCAGTTGCCGTAATCCCACCAGTTCATCACTCCATACTCCGGCGTCTGCTGCGGCAGGTCATAGAAGCTGGTGGCATTGCTGTTCTCCTTCAGCCAGGCCAGCGACTCCTGCCAGTCTCCGGCCACGGCGGGAGGTGTGCTCCGGGCAAAGGAGGCCGCGTCCCAGGCGGTGGGCAGCAGGAGGATCAATGATAGCAGAAGAATCATCGGGGTAGATGCTCTGCCTTTGGCTCGCATAGCAGCCTTCTCGCCCTCTGCCAGGTCGCCGTCCGGCTGGCCGGCGGCGGACCTCCGCCCCAGCCGCTCCAGCATGGAAAAGAAGAGTATGCTGATTAAAACGCCCATGGAGACGGTGGAGATGTAAAGGAACCTGGCCTGGCCGAAGGTGAGCAGCAGGGTGGCGGCCGTCCAGGTGAGCAGCAGAATCATGCCCTGCCTCTTCGGGCCGCAGCTCCTGCGGATGTACGCCGCGAGCGCTGCCAGGCCGGCCAGGGTGACAATGAGGTTAAATCCCAGCCAGGAGAAGGCCACCTGAGAGAAGGTCTCTGCATCATAGATGAGCGGCTCAGCTTCGCCGATCTTGCCGATCAGCCCCCCTCCCCAAATATATTCCAATCCCGACTGCACCACGGATGCCAGGCCGAACAGACCGCCCTCAAGCCGGGCCAGGGCCGCGAAGAGGAGGACAAAGGCAAAAAGTATGGCCGGAAAGGCCTTCCAGGATGCTTTTCTCTTCCGCAGGATGTGGGAAGCTGCCAGCATGATGGCCACGGCGGCGGTCATGGCGGAGATGCCCAGCAGGGAGGCATTGAGCCAGGGGGTGCGGCCAAAGGGCAGGACGAGGATCAGGGCCAGGGCAAAGGCGGCAAGCATAACCTCTCCGAGAGGCCGGGGCGACTTTGCATTCTTGAGGTCCAGGGTTATGGAGATGGCCGCATAGATCACGAATATCCCCAGGTAGACGTCTGCCCCCTGCCAGGTATAGGCCAGGGCGGCCATGGACAGGCCGGCCAGCAGGGCGAAAAGGTACCTTTTCTCCGGTCTGTTTATGGCCAGGACCGTAAAGAGCAGTATGACCAGAGAGAATAGGACCTCCAGGCAGTGATGGTCGAGAGCGGCGAACATGGTATAGAGCAGGTAGTAGGGAGCCAGAGCCGTCATGAAGGCCGCGAGAAGGGCCGTTTTGTGGTCGAAGAGCTCCCTCACCAGGAAGTAGACTACAGCTATGGCGGCAACGCCGATGAGGATGGGAAAGAGGGACGCCGCCATCTCCACGCCCCCCGGACTGCGCTGGCCCAGCAGGAAGCAGAAGGCAGCCGTGAGCTGGTCGAAGAGGGGCGGCCAGGTGATCTCCAGCCCCTGGGGATAGTTCAGATAGGAGTCGAACCAGAGGGTATGTGGAAAGTTGGCGACGCTGTACAGGATCCTGCGCATATGATAATATTCATCGTAGCCCGGCAGCAGCACGCCGCTCTCAACCAGCGAAGCCCTTCCTGCAAAGAGCCTCAGCAGCAGGCCGAATACCAGCACGGCAACAAGCTCTGCCGGCTCACTCCTCTTCCCTTTGTCCATATTTGTCGGGAGGCAATATAAATATAAAAACTTTTAGCAGGGCGCTTGTCGCCGCTGTATTCTCCCTAATTATCCGTATCGTCCTGCCATATCAGGTCACTGTTGCGGCTGTCGTCGATGTCCTGGCTGTCGAAGATCACCATCTGATAGATGATCCCGTCATTGTCCACATTTGCCTGCACGCCAAAACTCTCTTCCATCTCCGTCAGGATATCTTCCTGCAGATCCAGTCCGCTGTCCATCTCAAAGGCTTCGATATCCTCTAGGGACAGGCCCTGATCTGATGCCAGGTCGGCCTTGATCTGCTCCATAACCGAAAGATCTTCTCTCGCCTCCAGGAAGATGGTGAAGCCCCCGATCCCGTCTCCCAGGAGATCCATCTTAAGCGAAAGCTCCACGGGATCGCTTGCCACCGGCAATTCCCTCTTCTTCTTCAGCTCTTCTATCAGCTCGGCGGTGAGATCGACCTTTAGAGCCGCCTCATGCATGGCGGAAAAGAGCGATTCGTGGGCAGAGGCAATATCCGAGATTATATCCTTCCAGAGGTCGTATGTCAGGCCGAACATTTTTCCCATCTCTTGAGGCCGGTTCATTTTATGTTCTTCGCCATGTCGCCTGCCAGGCGAAGGTCGGAGACGAACTCATTCATGAGATTTCTATTCCTGAGCACCGCGGCTGGATGATAGGTCACAAGAAAGCGATCCTGCCATAACCGGCCGCGCAGGGATAAGATGCCCTGCCGGCCCAGCAGTGCGGAGGCGGCCGTATTTCCCATGAGGCAGACTACGCGGGGCCCTAAAATCTCAATCTGGCGCAATAGATAGGGGAGGCATAGCTTGACCTCGGAGGCCAGGGGCTTTCTGTTCTGGGGAGGGCGGCATTTGATGACGCTGGTAATGAAGACCGCCTCCCTTTCCAGGCCCGCCTGCCCCAGGGCCTCATTTAAGATTCGGCCTGCCCTGCCAACGAACGGCAGTCCTTTGAGGTCCTCCTCCCGACCGGGGGCCTCGCCCACCAAGAGCATGGGCGAGGGCTTTGCTCCCTCTCCCGGCACGGTGAGGTTTCGGCTCCGGGAGAGGGGGCACAGAGCGCATTGGCTGATCTGCTGATTGAGATTGGAGAGATCCGCATTCATGATACGGGATGAAGCCCCTTCCGAGATAATCCTTCTCCCTGAAAAACGAAAGGTTCTTATTTGCCCAAAACCTGCTAGCACTGGAGGAGGGCAAGAGATGCAGTTTGCAGAATGGACTTATCCCCTGAGGAAGTTTGACGACATCTATTACACCATTGAGAGGATCGTTTACGGCAAGGGCGAGCTGAAGGGCTTCTCCACGGAAGACATATACAACAATCTTCGGGACAGGCGTTTCTTTAACGATGCCCAGGAGTTGAACCGTTATCTGATGGACAATGGCGCAAAATATAAGATCAGACGTACGGAAGGCGTCTGGGAGCGCTACTACTAGCGCTTCGGCGATACTTTTTCTGCAAAGTAGATATTCCTTTCATCGATCCCCAGCTCCACGAACCGCCCTGTAGCCAGGATGCTGTGGCTGTGCTTTAGAGGAGCAACCCTGACTCCTGAAGCTACCACCGATTCCGGGGGCAGGGTCGCATTCTCGCCGACGACGGCGATGTGACCCTCTCCGATGCCGTTTGTGCCGAGGATGCTATGCTCCTCGATGGTGGTATGGCGGCCTACGATGGATCTCTTGATGCTGACCATGTGCTGGATATGGGCAAAGCTCATGATCATGCTCTCTTTGATCTCCACATTCCGTTCTATGAGGCTGGTGTGGCCGATGTGAGAGTTCTCGATGATCACGCCCCTCTCAATGCGGCAGTTTCTGCCGATGGAGACATTTCCCAGGAGCTGGATATCTCCGGAGGCCAGGAGCGGCGCGATTTTGGCCAGAGTGCTGGGATGAATCCATTGATTGGGCTTGTAGTGGTATTTGCGGTCGAAGTGGCGCACGGCTCCGGAGAGGCAGTTCATGGATGCCTGGAGAAGCCTTTCCGGAGTGCCTATGTCGATCCAGTAGCCTGTGATGGGATAGCCGTAAACCGGATACCCGTTCTCGGTGAGATAGGGTATCAGGTCGCCGCCGATGTCGCGAGCACTGTCGCCCATGCCGGCCAAAATCTCCCTGATCTGGGGGGAGAAGAGATAGAAGGCGGTGTTGATCATGCGACTGGGCTCGCTTCCCGGTTTGGGCTTTTCCACAAATCCGGCAATGCGCATATCTTCGCCCACCCGGGCCACGCCGTACTGGGAGATGTTCTCACCCGGGCCCAGCTCCTTCAAGGCCACAGTGAGAACCGGCCTGTGCTTCCTGTGAAAATCAACGAAGCTCTGCAGATCTATGTCTATGAGATTGTCGCCGGATACCACCAGCAGGTCGTCTTTGATGTCAAAGTAGTTCATGCAATAGCGCAGGGAGTCGGCACTGCCCTTGTCATCGTAGAGGGGTTGATAGCTGAAATCCTGGTGGTCGCTGATGCCCAGTCGCTTGAAGAAGCCTTCGCCTGCTTTGAAGTAGTTGCTCAGGTTGAGGGTGTTGCCTGCTCCCTTGCTGCCCAGGATGAACCTCCGGCAGCCCTGGCTGGCCAGAACCCGGAAGAGGTTGGCGATTATGGCCGTATCGCACAATTCTACCAGAGGCTTGGGCTGCTCCAGAGTAAGGGGATAAAGGCGGGTCCCTGAGCCGCCTACGGTGGCTAGTACCTGAGGAAACATGGCTGGACCGGTATGTATCATCAAATATTAAGCCTGTCGCTTAATCAGTAGCCGCGCATGAGCTTCACTATGACCCGGGCGACCATAAAGGCGAGGGCGAAGAGGATGACGTAGACGATTATATTCAACTCCATGCCCGACAGTTCTGGCATTTCTGGTTTATAGACTTGACTGAAGGCTGACCGACAAGTTTAAGAAAATATGATGGTAATATATGCAAAAGTCAATTCATTTACAGCAGAGTCTCCCTGTTATTCCCGGCTGAGGACGCAAAGAAATGAAAAACGCTATTTACCTTCTGGCGGTATCGGCGGGCCTGGTGGCATTGGCGATGGCCATCTCCTGCAATCTGCATTTGCTTTCCCCGCAGCAAGGGGGCGATCCTTCGGGACTCTCCAAGGTAGCTCCCTCTCTTCAGGAGGAGATGGATTCCGCGGACAGCGATATTCCTTTTATTGTGATGTTTCAGCCCTCGCAGGCGCCGGATGAAGACGGGCTTGCTATCGCGGGGCTGCATCTGGAGCACGTATATCATATAATCGAAGGTGCTGCCGCAGTGGGATCGGCCCGGAGCATCCAGAGCCTGGCCGGCCAGCCCTGGGTGGAGGCAATATACCCGGACGGACGGGTTCAGGCCGCCGGCCCCATCCGGGTGGACGATGATTTCGTCGGCCCCTCTCCGGCCAGGATGGTAAATGCCTCTGCCTTATGGGACGAGGGGATAAACGGAACCGGTGTCACGGTTGCCGTACTGGACTCAGGAATAGACAAAAACCACCCGGATTTGGCCGGAAAGGTCACAGGGGAGGTCAATTACATCAAATACGAGGAGACGACAAGCGACCTCCTCGGTCATGGTACCATGTGCGCCGCAATCATTGCCGGGTCAGGGGAGGCCTCCGGCGGCAGATACAGGGGGATTGCCCCGGCCGCCAAATTGCTCAACGTAAGGGTGATAGATAGCGATGGCAATGGCCGGGATTCGGATATAATTGCCGGAATAGAATGGGCCATGAATAACGGCGCAGATGTGATCAGCATGAGCCTCGGCGGATTGGACCTGGGGGAGACCGATCTGCCCGTGACGACCGCCGCGGACAAAGCCATGGATGCAGGAGCTGTGGTCTGTGTTGCTGCAGGCAATTCCGGCTAGACCGGCACGGCAGGCGTCGCCCGGGCCGGACGATGGGATCGGCCTGCTGGCGGCATTGATCTCTGTTCTCCTGGCGGTGCTCCTCTCCGGCTGCATAGATGCCCCCGGAGACGGCGTCAAGGTCATAACCGTGGGAGCATCTGATTATTACGGACATGTCGCCGATTTCAGCGGCTCCGGCCCCCTGAGGGACGGAAGGATCAAACCGGATATAGTGGCTCCGGGCGTAAATGTCATCTCTGCCGCTCCGACCGGCTTGAGCCAGCTCAAGTATGTCGACTCGGTCTACGCCAAAGCCTCCGGAACCTCGCTCTCCACTCCTGTGGCGGCCGGGGTGGCTGCCCTTCTACTGCAAAAGGACCCGGCCATGACGGCCGCCGGCATTAAGGCGGCATTGGCAGGCGGGGCCAGGAGGCTAAACAACACACTGGGCGAAAATTATGAGTCTTACTATCAGGGCTCAGGCCAGATCGATGCCGCAAGATCCTATCAGGCTCTCGCTCCGGACAACTGTGCAGTGACTCCGGATAGGTGGATGGTGGGCAGGTGGGCCTTCTCAGAGGATTCATCTTATCCGGGAATCGACGTCGGGGCCGATCTGGAGCAGAAGAGGATCTACGCCATGGCCCCAGGCGATGATGACTGGACCACTAAATTTCTCTTCGTCACCAATTGCCCCCGGAAAAACGTTAGCGTCGAGATATTGGGGGATGTCTCAGGATGGCTGACGGTAATGCCCTTGCCCCGGCAGATTGCCGCCAACGGGCAGATAATATTTGCAGCGACCATCGTCGTGCCCGAAGGGACATCTGCCGGAAGGTACAGCGGCAGCATATCCATAGAGGATGACGGGCAGCCCATCGCCCAGGTGCCTGTGATTGTGGAGGTGGCCGGACCGTTGAAGGTGGATTTGGGAAGCTACGCAGTCAATGAGACCATATTCCGGAATGAGTGGCACTACAAATATGTTGAGGTCCCGGTGGGCACGCGCAATCTCAAGGCTCAACTGAGCTGGAACGGGACATCGAACCTGGATCTGTTTTTGCTTGACCCGTCCGGCAAATGCCATGTCCGCGAGCGGTCCAGGAGATCAGAAGAGGTATCTTTATCGGATCCCATATCGGGGCGATATATCCTGGCGGTCCATGCCCGGTCCATCTCCTCGCCCCAAAATTATTCCCTGAAGGTCGAAGAGTCGATAATTGAGGTGGTGCCGAGCAGCATCAACCTGGGCAGAATTCCCCCCGGAAAGACCCTCAAGACAGAGCTTGACTTAGTGAACGGCGGCCTGCCTCTGGACGACCTGACATTTGCGGCCAGCATGGAGAGCAAGAGCACCTCTCTCTTTTCGGGAGAGGTTGCCCGGGACGAAACCTGGGAGAAGAGCCAGGCCGTAGAGGAGAACGTCAGCCGCCTCTCTTTGAATCTCGTCTGGAACGACAAAGAAAGAGACCTTGATCTGAGCGCCTACGATCCCTCCGGGGAGTCGATGGGCAGCTCCTCCAGCAGCTCCGGGACCTCTGAGTTTCTGGAGATTCACAATCCGCCTTCAGGAAAGTGGAAGCTGTCGGTCCGGGGCTATAAAGTGCCCCGGGATATAAGCCAGCCCTTTGATCTGTATGTGACCAGCTACAAAGCGGACATGCACCCCGGCGTGGTGGTAAAAGGCCCCTCGAAGGTTGCCTCCGGTGCTGTGGGGTCAATTGACGTGGCCGTGAATGTGCCCCTCTCCGTTGAGGGACAGGAGAAGCGGGGCTACATAGAACTGAATTCCAATAACTATACCATCCGCATTCCTGTGACTTACATTGTGGCCGGGGCATCGATAAAAGATATGGCAAAGCCGGTTTTCAACGATAGCGACAATGACGGCTTTATAGACTCTCTGGTCCTGGGCGTGAATGTCCAGGCAGCCGCGCCCGGAGTCTATGAGGTCAGGGGAGCCCTTAACGATTGCTCAGGACGCATGATTGCCTGGATCACCAACTCCTCGAAGGTCGACGGCTCGGCAACCATCAATCTGGATGTGGACGGGCGGGAAATCTGGAAGAGGGCAGGCTGCGGCCCTCTGTTCCTGGGAGAGATCTTTCTCTACAATCCGCAAGGTGACCTGGTGGAGAAGTACAATGCCAGCAAATCGATAGAAAAGGAGCCTCAGGACTTCCAGGCTCCTGCGGCATGCTATAACGGCAGCTTCCGAAACCTCTCCGAGGCCCGCAGGGGCTCCATCACCAGAGTTGTGGTGGAGGCCGGCGTATATGTCATAAAACCGGGCAACTATTCAATATCTGCCAGCCTGCAGAGGGAGGGGGGCCGGGAGGTAGGCAGCTTTGACAGGACTCTCGCCCTGTCCCCCGGAAATCATACCGTGGCTCTGGAGTTCAATGCCAAGAAATTCCCCAAGCTGGAGGAGAAGACGCGTCTCTTCCTCAGGGATCTGACCATCACCGCGGACGAGGAGGTCGTAGATGAGATTGATGAGGCCTGGTCCAGCGGTGAGATGGACTTTGAGGGATGAAACATTTAGATACTTTGAGCCGCCCTATGGACGCAGATGCAGGCAAAGATCTCTGGGATATTTTTGATGCTGGCGGCGGTCCTGGCGGCAATGGCCAATGGTGCTGTCGCAGACTATGCTGCGCCTTTCTCATATCCTAATTCGTTGGAGAAGGTATCCGCTGAGCAGGTCGTGGTCAATGCCAATGAAAGCCCGGTGACCTATGACCGGGCCCTGATCACCGGGGACTTAATTTTAAGTGATGTTCAGAACAATCCGATACGTATAACCAATTCCGTCTTTCAGGGCGATGTGATCTGCGAAGGCGTCACGTTCCAGGAAGAGGTGGATTTCGAGAACACCACCTTTATGGGCGATGCCGTTTTCAATGAGACCAAATTCATGGCTGCCGGGAATTTCAATGCCAGCCGATTCCTGGGGGAAGCCAGCTTCAATATGTCCCGCTTTCCGGACGGCGGAAACTTTGACTTCGCCGGCTTCTCCGGACGGGCGGATTTTGCCAATATCTGGTTTGATAAATTTGCCACCTTTTATGACGCCGGCTTTGAGGGCGACATGATTTTTCCCTTCTCGGAATTCAATGGCGCTTATGTCAATTTTGAGTCGGTTCTATGCCTGGAGAATGTCGATTTTGCCGGCAGCCAGTTCAATTCCTACAGCACATTTGCTGCCAGCCGCATGGAGAAGAATGCCGACTTTCATGCTGCCAAGTTCCAGAGCGGCGCAGACTTCTCCGATATGCAATTTATCGGGCAGGCCGATTTCTCTCGATCTCATTTCATCGAGGACTGCATATTCTCCGAGTCTCAATTCGGCGGCTATGTCGGTTTCCCGAATGCCAAATTCGATGGGCCGGCGTTTATGAACGACACCGTATTTGGCGGGGTTGCCGATTTTGATAACGCCCAGTTCCTGGCTCTGACCGACATGTCCAATGCCGCCTTTTCCGGCGACCTGAAGATGAACAGCACCAAGGTCTCCAAGATGGTGCTTGACGGCTCAAAATTCGAGGATAGGTCGCGATTGTATCTGGCCAGGGCGGACATCAGCCGGATGATGGTCGACTGGGATAAGATCAGAGATATAATCAGCTTTGATAAATCCGCCTATCTATCCCTGATAAAAAATTATAGGGAGCTTGGCCAGACCAACGATGCCAACGATTGTTATTACGAGTATCGATATTTAAATCAGGTTAATAAGCCGGCGGGCTTCTCCAGATTTCTGGATACCGTGGCATGGCTGACCTGCGGCTATGGCGTGCGGCCCCACTATGCCCTTCTCTGCGGAATGATGGTGATTCTCATATTCGCCTTCATCTACTGGGCGGGCAGAGGCGTGGAGGGCTTCAACGATATCCACGGCCGCCGGCTAGCTATCGCCTCCCTCTTCTACAGTATCATAGCCTTCACCGCCAATTCCAAGGGCCTTCCCTTCAGGGGCAGGTTCAGATATCTGGGGATAAGCGAGGGAATTGTCGGCTGGCTGCTTATGGCCCTATTCCTGGTGACCCTGGGCCGGGTGATGATCGGATAAGGTGATGATCGGATAAAATAGAGCTAAATTTCTACAAAAAAAAGATGATTGATTGCCTATTTCCTTCTCGGCTGGCGGTTCTTTGCGCCGGCGAATGGATCCGACTCGCTGGCATTCGTCCCGGTTACGTTCTCAAGGGTGGCGTTTTGTGTCGCATTGAGAGTTGCGTTTTCCAGAGTCGCATTTATGGCTGTTATATTTTCCAGCGTATTGTTGATTGCTGTGGCGTTGGTCGACTCATTTGCTGCCGTCTCTTCTGCGGCAAAGCCCAAGCCGAAGCACAGGGCTGCAAATGCCAGCAGAATTATGGGTGCTTTCGCTGTCCTCATCATTCCACACTCTCCTTTTTTCCTGGCATCATTCTGCCTGAAATTTAAATATTGCCGTCGAAAAGGAATGCTCTGGCAAAAGATGTTTAAGCCGCCGGGGGCATTGCAGTGGGGAGGACTATGAGGCAGAGGTATCTCGCGGGGATAGCATTATTATCTCTATATGCAATTTTATTCTGTGCGTCGGGCGCTGTGAATAATAGCAGCATCTTCCTTGATGCGGCAAACATTAGCGATAGCGGATTTCGTCCGGATGTTGACGGCTTTGGCTTCGAAAACTATGGCGAGCATCCCGATACCGTCGATCTGACGGCCATCGAGATGCAGCGCATGTTCGGCGGCCAGGTCTGCGCCAGCGAAGCGGCAGGCCAGTGCATTCTTACCTATCCTGCCGAGCGCTGGATGAATCAGGCCATCTCCGCTATGAAATCCGGTCATTGCGAAGGGATAGCTGTCCTGTCCGGCCTCATGTATTACAATCAAACCGATCCCGGCCTATTCGAAGGGGACCGCACCATAAACCTATCTCTGCAAAATTCCCGGCTGCAGAGGGAGATAGGATACTGGTGGACCACTCAGGTCACCAGCCCCGGAGGAGCGCGAAAGGTGCTGGAATCTCCCCGCGCCGTTCTGGAGACCCTGGCCGCCGCTTTTGCCGGAGGTCGGAAGGCAGATGAGTGGTGGGTCATGGGCATCTATCTGCCGGACGGAAGCGGTGGGCATGCCATCACGCCATTTGCCGTGGAGGAGAGCGGCAACGGCACAGCTCGCATATTTGTCTATGATAATAACTGGCCTAAAGAGAGCCGGTATGTAGAGGTGGATCTGGTGAACAACTCCTGGAGCTATCTGGCCTCCAGCAATCCCGATGAGCCGGACAGCCTCTACACCGGAAACGCCAGCACCAGGAACCTGGAGATCGTCACCCTCTCCTCGCGCCTCGGCGTTCAGCAGTGCGATTTCTGCAATAGCGAAGGCTCCTCCCCTGGCAGCAATGCCACCAAAAATATGCAGATCTGGCAGAGCGGCGAGGCCAGAGCCCTGGCTGTTGATGAAAGCGGCCGGAGGGCGGGAATGCTGGATTCGGGGCAGGTCGTAAATGAGATTCCCGGAGCTATGGTCAGAAATCTCAAGTTCGCTGCTGGGACCGGTCGCTCTCCGGTCATACTGATTCCCCTTTCTCAGATAGAAGGCGGGCATCTGGCTGTGCAGATCAACAGCACATACAGCGGCAGCGGGGTAAATCCGGCGGATACCGCCATCATCGCTCCGGGATTTGCCCTCACGGCTCAGGTGTCCGATCTGAAGGCCGGCCAGAGGCAGGGCATGGATCTGTTCTCGAATGGGCAGGGCTTCAATGTCTCCCTATCCTCCGGGAGTTCTATATCGCCCTCCATAACCATAGAAACCGATCTGCAGAGGTTGTCTCTCTCCGGCCTGAACCTCGATCCGGCAGGAATGATCAATCTCTCCACCGATCCGCTGCTGGGCACAATGGATATGAGCACTCTGGGAAATGCCAAACCCGGGACGGTGAAGCTTCTCCTCACCACCCTTGACCCGGAGAGCGGAACCGAGTCGACCTATCGGAGCCTGGATCTGATGCTGCGCACCGATGACCGCCTATCCATGGATATGGCGGGGCTGTCCACAGGGGCCGCCAGCCCCTCTCTTTCCATCTCCAGGATGAACGGGGGGACGCAGGAGATGTCGATGACGGCCGTCTCCAGGGATGTCCCCGTCAGCATGCCGGAGATCGAGATGACGGCTATGAATTTGACACCGTCCAATGCCTCCGGATCAGCCCCCACATCCGTGCCGAGCGTGAGCGCACCCGGCACAACGGGCATGTCTGGATTGCCGGAGATGGACACCGCGGCCCCTGCCGGGTCGGAGATGCCCGGCACCGGCGGCATGGGGACGCCCACCTTCCCGTAAAATCAGGTTGCGGGAGGCTTTGCGGCAGTGCATCTCTCGCAAATGCCTTTGAGGTCCAGGCTCGATCCGGTTACAGTAAAATTGGCGTCGGCTGATACCCTGGCGATCAACTTCGGCATTATGGGATCCATCCAGTCGCTGATGCTGCCGCATCGCAGACAGAGCAGGTGGGCATGGGGCTCGATGTTGGGATCAAACCTGGTCTGGCCCTGGGGCATATTGAGCTCTAAAATCAGGCCCGTATCCCTCAAAATTTTGATAGTGGTGTATATGGTGGCGAGGCTGACGGTAGGATGGACCTTCTTGACCTCCATGTAGGCCTTCTGTGCCGTAGGATGCTCGTGATTCCGGAGGATAAACTTGCTGATGGCTATCCTCTGGGGGGTGGCTCTGTATCCGCTGTTGCGGAAGGTCTTGATGATGGTTGAATCCAAATCTTCCGGATTGATCATAGTGATTATTAGCTAATAATTACTCTTAAATAAAGATATGCATTCTAAATAATAAGATATTGAATGCGGGGAGGACGATCGATGTTTCTTTGTGAAAGAGGGGATGGGTTTTGAGCAGCAGGATAGTGCAGCAGACTTTGGAGGGGCTGGCGGCCTCGGTCATGCCCAGGGTGCGTACCACAGACGGCCACCTTCTGGACTGGGACCGGGAGGCCATAGCCAAACAGCTTCTCAAGGAGACGAAACTCTCCGAACAGTTTTACAAGGAACCGGGCATCAGCGCGTCTGAAGCCGACGAAATCGCCCGGGAGGTGGAGCGCCGGGTGCGGTGGATGAATGTGCGTTACCTCAGCGGCCCGCTCGTGCGCGAGATCATGAACGTGGTCCTCCTGGAACGCCACCACACGGAGTGGCGCAACATCTGCACTCGCGTGGGCACGCCGGTCTTCGACGCCCACCTGATAGACATAGGCACGGGCTTCGAGGCCAAGGAGAACGCCAACCTCCAGGAGAACGCCGAAACCTCCCACAAGAAGAAGGCGGACAAGATCAGCAAAGAGCAGTACCTCCTGCTTTTGCCTCCCTACCTGGCGGACCGCCACCTGGCCGGCGACCTGCACATCCACGACCTGGAGTACTTCGGCACCCGCCCCTTCTGCCAGGACTGGGACCTGCGCTACTTCTTCTACTACGGCCTGATGCCCGACGGCCTGGGCACCAAGGCGAGCGTCGCCGGCCCGGCCAAAAAGCCGGAGGTAGCGATGCTGCACGCCGTCAAAGCCCTGGGATCTGCCCAGACCAACTTCGCGGGCGGCCAGGGCTTCTACAACTTCCTGACGTTCATAGCCCCCTACTTCGAGGGCAAAAGCTACTCCGATATCCTCCAGCTCATGCAGATGTTCGTCTACGAGATGACCCAGATGATGGTCGCCCGGGGCGGCCAGCTCGTCTTCTCCTCGGTCCAACTGACGCCGGGCGTCCCCAAACTCTGGCGGGATAAGCCCGCCGTCTACGCCGGTAGGGTCTGGAACGGCTCGGCAGATGCGCCGCTCAAGACCTACGGCAGCTTCGAGCGTGAGGTCCGCCTGGCCTTCAAAGCCCTCATGGAGGTGATGCTGGCCGGCGACTACTGGGGCAAGCCCTTCAACTTCCCCAAACCGGAGATCAGCATCGAGCCGGACTTCATGAAGGAGGACGAGGCCTTCAACGCTTCCCACCCCGACCTGCCCACCTACCATGACCTGTACCTCATGACGTTCCGCCTGGCCGCGGAGTTCGGCACCCCCTACTTCGACAACCAATTGCCCGCCTACCGGGGCGCAGGCGAAGGCATATCCTGCTATCAGTGCTGCGCCTACCAGTTCGCCGCCACGGCGGAAAGCGACAGCCAGTTTTATGATAAGCTGCTCTTCAAAGACGGCAAACACTTCTCCATGGGCTCCTGGCAGGTGGTCTCCCTCAACTGCCCCCGGGCGGCATACCTGGCCCGGGGCGATGACGACCTGCTCTTCGAGTACCTGCGGGAGCTCATGGACACCTCCGTGGAGATCTTCAAGGTCAAGAGGGAATGGATGGCCCAGATCATCAAGAACCATCGCATGCCCTTTGCCACCCAGCAGCCTCGCGACCCCCTCAGCGGCGATAAGGGCTCGGTTGCCGTTGGCCTGGAGGGTCTGGTCTACACCATCGGCGTGGTCGGGGTCAACGAGATGGTGCAGTTTCACACCGGCAGGCAAATGCACGAGTCTCGCGAAGCCTGGAAGCTGGCGGTGCGGGCCATGACCGAGATGGAGATCTATGCCAAGAAGCTCTCCGCCCAGCACGGCATGACCATAGCTTTAGCGCGCACGCCTGCCGAGACCACCGCCCAGCGTTTTGCCGTCTCCGACCTCATACGCGAGGAGTTCCGGGAGTTTGCCGAGGGGGTGGTCAAGGGCGACCTGGATGCTGTCCGAAAGAACCTCAACCGTACGCGCGACCTGCCCGTCTACTACACCAACGGCACCCACCTGCCGCCCGGAGCCGATGTGAGCCTCTTTGAGAGGGCCCGGTACGAGCACGTCTTCTTCCCCATAGTGGACGGGGGCAACATATTCCACATATTCCTGGGGGAGGCCAGCCCTGACCCCCAGGGGCTCATGGACTTCGGCCTGCGGCTGGCCAGGGAGACTCAGATCGGATATTTCACATTCAGCAAGGACATGACTGTCTGCCTGGGCTGCTCGAGGGTATCAGCGGGCTTAGGCGACAGGTGCCCGAGCTGCGGGTCGGAGGACGTGGACCACATCAGCCGCATCACCGGCTACCTGCAGGCCGTGTCCGGCTGGAACAGCGCCAAGAGGCAGGAGCTAAAGGACCGAAAGAGGTACAACGAGCTGAAGTAGCCCCTTCAGGCCGCTCCCAGCCGGCCGGGGGGCCGGCCCGGAGCGGGCC
>Ga0116170_10002135_pt1 | contig 19371 bp, 16 predicted proteins | sample AD_JPNHW1_MetaG_FD_89797 | JGI IMG/M metagenome (GOLD analysis project Ga0116170, IMG submission 89797) | Active sludge microbial communities of municipal wastewater-treating anaerobic digesters from Japan - AD_JPNHW1_MetaG | ecosystem: Engineered > Bioreactor > Anaerobic > Digestate | place...
AACAAACTCCCGGTTTTTTATCGAGAGTATCCAGGCAACCAGCATGACAGCAAAGTCTTTGGTTCGATCATGTCGGAAATGCTCGCGAAAGTGGCGGCTATTTCCAAGACCAAGCAGAGGATTGAGAAGGGTCTCATGTTCAGCGATCCGACCTTTTGTGATGCCAGCTGCAACTTTGGTGGCTTTGCTTCACCAAATAGATATCTGATTTTTTCTGATAATAAAACTCTTCTGGAGCCGGTCACGGGGCTTTGTGTCTGGAAGCCTGGGAGCAGATTCATGGTGATCGATGTGAAGAGAACAAGAAGTCATTCTCAAATCACGTTGTTAGAACTTGGTGATGGAAAGATTCTGCACGAACGCGCTGAGATTCTTCACGAAATTGAAAATAGTCTGGCCGAAACCGCTCGTCATTTCTTTGCTGTGGCAGGAAAAATCGATCCTTTGCGGGAGCATCAAACCCTGGAATGGCTCCAGAGAATCAGCGCTCCGCTCGGCATCAAAGATGATGGCAACTTTTTTGAAATTTTTAACGTTGATCGGAACGCGATCAATTAGTTCTGCCAATCGGATAAATGAATGCTTTTCCAGATTAAAGAGGCTTTTGTAAGCTGATTTTGACTGGTTTTTTATTCAGTAGCCCTTGGAAGTTTGCAGGCATGGCCTTGCCTGGGGATTATTTTGTGATTTTGCGGCAGGTCGTGGTGTTGCTGTTGCGCCTGAGTTAAGGCTTTTTCTTCAGTTCGCAGATCGGGCACTTGTTCGCGTCTGGCATGCAGGACGGGCAGATGTGATCGTGAAAAATACACTGGGAAAAGGTGTTAACCACTGTGGCGAGGTCGAAGGCTTTTTTGCAAATCGGGCATTGAAAGGTCTTATTGCTTTTTCCGATGTTTTCGCGGCGATGAGACCAGCGCCAGATCGTATTCAAGGCATGTTCTGCTTTTTCCTGAAGAAGGCCGGAGGCGGCCATGCATGGTTTGCATATCCTGTGTTCACGGTCTGATGATCTGCCGAAAATGCCGCCGGCACATGCAGAGCAGGTTGGTCGGCCGCACCATAAGCAGTGCCAGTAAGCATTTCCACGTTCCCCCTGTGCGACCTGATACGACCCGGAAAAGAAAGTTTTGTTGCAGATATGGCATGGCCCTCGCAGGCGCTGCGGATCAGCCCCATGTTTCAGCAGCATGTCTATCATCGTCGGGTTGTTTCTTTTATGCGCGGCCAGCAGTGGGCAATCGCCATCTATTCCCATGGCGTTCGGGTTTGCGCCGCCTTCGAGCAAGGCTCTGGCGAGTTTTACGTTTCCCCAATACACCGTCAGTGTGAGCGGTGTGGAAAAGTTTTCCTGTGACAGGTGTTCTGTCGAAACCCCATTTTTGATGAGAAAATCGACAAGATCAGGGTTTTTGCCCTGGATAGCCTTTCTAATCAGGTAACCTTCGCCTTCATAGGTGGTTTCGGCAAGCGTGGCTCCGTGTTTCAACAAGAGTTGCAGCCCCTCAAGATTACCGTTTTCGCAGCAGATGATGACGGCGGTGTGCCCCTTGCTGTTTCTTGCATCTGGCTTCACACCCTTTTCAAGGAGCAGGCGGATAAGATTGTTGTTATTGCCCTTCGCAGCGTAGATAAGTGAATCGCTGCCATTTTTCGCAACGCGAAAGATATTGGCACCATTCTTGAAGATGCCCATCGCAACTTCTTCGTTTCCATGCTGCAATGCTTCGAAAAATTCAGAAACGCCCACACAATCAACCATTTCTCCATCAATCAGACGTTTAACTCCACATTTGAGCATTCTTATCATTTGTTGCTCTCCAAATGTTCAGATTATTGAACCCTGCAAAAACAAAATTGAGTCTGTTCGACGGCCCGGCATATCAGCCGGGTTGCTTTTTCTACAGCGATTCCTCACTTCGTTCGTCACAAGCTTTCGAAAAAGCAATCCCGTCTTCTCTCCGTGCCTGTATATGATTTATGAGGGGGGCCTTAATTATGCAGTTATCAATAATCCCAAAGCAAATAAGTGCATAAAAGTCGGCTTTTGGCATTGTTTTAGTTATTTTTTCAGGCCGAGAATGACTACGCCGGTGGCTACGAGAATGATGCCGAACCACTCTCTTGCAGAGGGGCGTTCACCGAGAAAGAGGGTGGCAAAAACTGCGACCAGAACCAGGCTGAGCTTATCGACCGGGGCCACTTTCGATGCTTCGCCGAGTTGCAGGGCGCGAAAGTAACATACCCATGAAGCGCCTGTAGCAAGGCCTGACAGAAAGAGAAACAGCCAGTTTTTCCCTGATAAATACCAGGGATTCTGCCATGTGCCGGTGAATTTAACAAACAGCGCGAGTATTACCAGAATGAACCCGGTGCGAATCAGGGTGGCGAAGTCAGAATTGATGCCTGCTATGCCAATTTTGGCAAAAATTGCGGTCAGGGCTGCAAAACCGGCCGAGGCGAGTGCCCAGAAAAACCAGGCTGGGTAAGAGTTTAACATATTGGTTTAATAGTGCGGCGGTTTTTCGTCGCGGGGGCTGGTTTCGTCGAGCGGGGAAGGGGTGCTCTTGGGCTGCATGCGGGCGATTTCTTTGTGGCAGCGGTCGAGCTGTTTCTGCTGCTCGATGATAACTTCGTTGAGTTCTTCGACGAATTTTTCGAGGTAGGCGAGGCGTTTTTCGATTTCGATGAGGCGTGGTTCCATGGGTTTATAGCCAGTTGCGGCGTCTGAAGAACTCAAGCATGCCGAGGGCGATTGCAATCATAAAGACCCAGACGGCCGGGTAGCCCCAGGCCCACTTGAGTTCGGGCATATTCTCGAAGTTCATGCCGTAAACCCCGGCCACGAAGGTCAGGGGTATGAAAATCGTCGCGATGATGGTCAGGGTACGCATGATTTCGTTCATGCGCAGGCTGATGTTAGAGATGTAGAGATCGTGAATGCTGATTGAGATTTCGCGCAACGTTTCAGAAGTTTCGAGAACGTGCACCGCGTGATCGTAGATGTCGCGAAAATAGATGCGGCTTTCGGGCCTGATAATCGGCGATTCGGCACGCAGCAGGGCGCCGGCGACTTCGCGCAGCGGCCAGGCAATTTTACGCATGTAGAAAAGCTGCATTTTCAGCTCATGCATGTCGTTGCCCTTGAAGTCTTCGGGGGTCTCAAGAAGGGTGATTTCGAGGTCTTCGAGGGCCTCGGCCAGGCCTTCGAGCACCACAAAATAATTGTCGATGATGATGTCGATCAGGGCGAGCGACAGGTAATCAGAACGGGCGTTGCGCAATTTGCCGACATTTTTGCGCAGGCGCTCGCGAATAGTCTCAAAAACGTCGCCGGGGTCTTCCAGAAAGGTGAGCACGAAATTCTCGCCGACCACAAAGCTGACCTGCTCGCTCTTTAGCTCGCCCTCGGCATCGATATCAATCATTTTAATGATGATGAACATGTAGTTGTCGAAAGTCTCGAACTTGGGCCGGTGATCAGGGTTGAGAATGTCTTCGACGGTCAGCGGGTTGATGTTGAAGATCTCAGCGGTCTTTTTAAGCATATCCATGTCTTTGAGACCATAAAAACACAGCCACGAAACATAATTGTTGCGGCTGATCTCGCCGAGTTCGCTGATGTCGGTCAGTTCTTTCTCGTGGTATTCGCCGGTGTCGTATTCAATGAGCTCAACGATCGTCTCATTGATGCGATCAGGGGAAAAATTGGCGATGGTACCCTGTGGTTTGCCGGCTTTGCGTTCCGCGATGCCCTTTTTGAAGAACTGCAGCATGCTGCGACCTCCGCACTTATTGTTCTGTCATGCTAACACAATACGGCGTTTTTTAATTGTATAAAATTTGCCGGCATTCTATAATTTGAAAATAATGATTTCTTTAAGAGGAGCCAAGCAGATGCCTGAGAACCCCAACCGAGAACGCGACCTGGTTCTTTCACCCAACGAGTATTGTCTGATTTCGGACCAGACCAAGGGTCATATCGTCGTTTATGTCGGCCCATACAAGACCAGCCTCGCCAATACCGACCAGCCCGTAATTTTTAACGACCGCAACAAACGCTTCGAACGCGTTACCCTCGAACAGGCAATCTCGGTGTTCGCTACCGCCCCCGAAGGCTGGTACCTGGTTCTGAAGAACCCGGCAAAAGACGGCCTGCAACCGCCGCATTTTGGCTCCAACAGCCTGCCTGAACTCAAAATTGGCCATAAAGTCAATATGCCCGGCCCGGTCAATTTCGCCATGTGGCCCGGGCAGATGATACGCGTCGTGCAGGGTCATTACCTGCACCTCAACCAGTATCTGATCGTGCGGGTCTACGACGAAGACGCCGCCCGCGAAAACTGGAAAAAAGCCGTAGTTAAGCCCCAGACGGGCAGCAGCGAAGACGCCGCGAAAATCGGCGAAGATGTGCCCGAACTGACAATGGGCAAACAACTGATCATCAAAGGCACTGAAGTGTCATTCTATATTCCGCCAACCGGCGTCGAAGTGGTGCGTGACGGTGCCGAAAACTATCTGCGCGAAGCCGTGACCCTCGAACGCCTCGAATACTGCATTCTGCTCGACGAAGATGGCAACAAGCGCTTTATTCAAGGCCCCGCCGTCGTGTTCCCAAGCCCGACCGAAGTCTTCATCGAAAAGAACGGCACCTGCAAGTTTAAAGCCATCGAACTCAACGAAATCAGCGGTATCTACATCAAGGTCATCGCCCCATATACCGAAAAAGGTGTCGATCACAAAGTTGGCGAAGAACTGTTCATCACCGGCAAAGATCAGATGATCTATTTTCCGCGCCCCGAACACGCCATCATCAAATACGGCGAACGCGAACTGCATTACTCGGTGGCGATTCCCGCCGGCGAAGGCCGCTATGTGCTCAACCGCCTCACTGGCAAAATTACCCTGATGCGTGGCCCGAGCATGTTTCTGCCTGACCCGCGTGTCGAGGTCATCGTCAGACGCTTTCTTGAGCCAAAACAGGTTGCCCTGATGTTCCCCGGCAACCAGGAAGCCCTCGATTACAACACCCGCCTCAAAAGCATTGCCAAAGCCACCGGGCGCGACGAATTTCTTACCGAAAGCGACCTTAAACGCAAACTGTCGGCGGCACCAGCCCCGGCCGCGGTGATGCGTGAACCGGCAGTCGAAGGGTTCGCCGGTGATGATTTTACCCGCAGCTCTTCGTTCACCCAGCCGCGCACCATAACCCTCGATACCAAATACGAAGGCGCAGTGGCCCTCGACGTCTGGACCGGCTACGCGGTGCTCGTGGTCGGCCGAACCGGTGAGCGTAAGGTGGTAGTCGGCCCCCAGACCGTGCTGCTCGAATACGACCAGATTCTCGAAGCCATGGAATTATCAACCGGAACGCCGAAAAGCGACGCCAAAACCATTAAAACAGCGTTTCTGCGCTGCATGCACAATAAGGTTTCCGATCTGATCGAAGCCGAAACCAGCGATCTGTGCCGCGTGCATATCAAGCTTTCCTATCGCGTCAATTTCGAAGGCGAACCCGAAAAATGGTTTAACGTCGAAAATTACGTCAAGTTTCTCACCGACCACATGCGTTCGCTGATTCGCGGCGCCGTTAAACAATACAAGATCGAAGATTTCTACGCGAATAACATCAAGGTAGTGCGCGACAGCGTGCTGGGGGTTGCAACTCCCGAAGGCAAGCGCATCGGCCGCAAGTTCACTGAAAACGGCATGTGCATCTATGACCTCGAAATTCTCGACGTGAAAATCGGCGACGATGCCATCGAAAACCTGCTGGTGCAGGCGCAGCACTCGGTTGTTAAGCAGAACCTCGCCATTTCTTCAGAAAAACGCACCCTCGATTACGTTCAGCAGAGCGAAAAAATCAAGCAGCAGGTCGCCGAAATGAAGTCAGACACAGCACGCCAGGAACTCGAACTTCAGACCGGCGAAGTCAAAGCCAGTCTGCTGCTGAGTCTCGCCCGTCTTGACTCAGAAGTTCAATCGCAGCGCAAAGCTCTCGACGCACGCCTCGCCAGTCAGGAAACCCTGAATTCCATCGAAGAAAACGAACTGGCCCGCAAGCGTGAATCGGCAAACTTCGAGACCGATATGGCTCAAAAACGCTTGCAGCTCAGACTCGATGAACTCAAAGCCGAAGTGGCCGGGGTCGTGGAACGCGCCCGGGCCGTATCGCCCGATCTGGTCGCTGCCCTGCAGTCGTTCAGCGACAAGGCACTCGCCGAAAAAATGGCCGAAAGCATGGCGCCGCTCGCCATACTCGGCGGCAAGAGCATCTCAGATGTTTTCGCCCAGCTTCTCAAAGGCACCAGTCTCGAATCTGTGCTGAAAAGCAAGGTAGCAGGCAAGCCTGAACTGCCGGCCCGCTGACCTTTTCTGATTAATAAAAGGCTCTGGTAACTTAATCGTTACCAGAGCCTTTTTTATGTTCAGCGGGTTTGTGACTCAGATGTGACTCAGATGTGCATTTGGTTTTTCAGTCCCAGATGACGCCGTCAACCCCTTCGATGCCGAGGCCGGGGGCCTCGGTGACTTTAAGCCACGGCCCATTGATTTCGATGCCGCCGCGCACGGGGTCAGAGGCACATAAAGATGGGCTGTCGAGGTCACATCTGGTGATGATGCTGCGGGCGCAGGCGAGGTGAGCGGCAGCGGTGACGCTGATCTTGCTTTCCATCATGCAGCCGAGAAAGCACTCGACCCGGTGGGTTTCGGCCAGGGCGCAGATGCGCAAGGCGCCGCGCAGGCCGCCGGTTTTCATCAGCTTGATGTTCAGATAGTCGGCGGCGCGTCTGTTGATAATGTTTTCGGCGTCGAGGGCCGAAAACACGGCTTCATCGGCGAGCACGGGGGTGTTGATGTTTTCTTTGACCCATTTGAGGCCGTCGATGTCGTGGGCGTCAACCGGTTGCTCGACCAGTTCGATGCCGGGGATTTCCCATTCGATCTCATTCATGATCTTGATGGCCTCGCGGGCTGTCCAGCCCTGGTTGGCGTCGAGGCGCAGCACGAAGTCATTGCCGGTCGCTTCCTTGACTGCCTTGATGCGCTGGATATCGAGTTCTGGGTTCAGGCCGACTTTGAGCTTGAGAATGCGAAAGCCGCGTTCGACGGCGATACGGCTGTCGGCTGCCATTTCTTCGGGGCTGTTGACGCTTATGGTAAGGTCGGTTTCGATCTGGTTTCTGAAGCCGCCGAGCAGTCGATAAACCGGGATATTGTATTTTTTGCCGAACAGGTCGAAGATTGCCATTTCGACGGCAGCTTTGGCGCTGGTATTTTTGACCATGGCTCCGTCAAGGGTGTTGAGGGTGTCTTCAAGATTGGCGATTTCTTTGCCTTTGAGCCTGGGCAAAATGAATTCGCTGATGGCGCCTCTGACGCTGCCGAGCGATTCGCCGGTGATCGGGCCGGTCGGGTGCGCTTCGCCGATGCCGCTGACGCCGGTGTCAGTATCGACGGCGACCACCACCGAAGTGATGTGGTCGATGGTGCGCAGTGAGGTTTTGAAGGCGGTGCGCAGCGGAATAGTGATCAGGCCGGTTCTGATATTGGTAATATGCATGGTGGGTCTCCGTGGTGGTTATTTTATGAAAAATTCGCGGGCGGCGTAGATACCTTCGAGATACTTTTTGCCGTCAGAAAGAAAGGTTGCGAGCAGCGGGGTGACGAAGACGCAGCGGGCCGTTGAGGTTTGCAGTTTGCCGTCGGGGCCGGGCACCCTGAAGCCGGCGAAATCATGAATAATGTAATAATCATCGTTCTGCCGACCCAGATATAACATGGCGTGACCGGCCATATAAACCGGGGTACCAGCTGGCAACCGGTCGAAAACCGCCTGGCGTTCGGCGAGGGTCATGGCCGGGTTCAGGCTGTGGGTAATGCCGATCGCCTGTTTTCCCTGTTCGCCGGCGTTGCGCGGCAGCCACACGCCCATGCTCCGGTAGTTATCCATGATAAAAGCGCTGCAGTCGCGGGTGTTGAACATGCCGCCCCACCCGTAGCGCTGCCCGAGAAACTTGAAGGCCTGGGTGATGATGTTATGGCGTGTTAAAGGCAGATACCCGACCCTGACGTCTTCAGATTTCGCGATCAGCCCGGTTCTGAATTCGAGCTGGCCATCGGGGCCTCGGGCGGGCAGTTTGACGACATAATTGCCGGCCGGGTGCTGACCATCGATATCCATGGGTATTTCGCCAGGTGGGCTGAGCGGTACCCGGGCGCCCATATCGAGCTGCAGTTCAGAAATCTCTGGCCGGCGCGGGTTGTAGCCGGTCAGCAGCCCTTTGCCCGTGACCACGAGAAAGCTGTCGGTGTCGAGATATTCAAACAGACTCTGGCGATCGCTGAAGGCCACGGCTTCGGCCGGCAGCCAGGCGAGATAGTTGTATGACTGGGCAAACAGCCATTTTCCATCGGCGCTCTCGTGCAGAATTGCCAGTGGCTCGACCGGGTAGAGGGCGGTCTCGATGAACATATCGCTTTCGAAATCGGCGGGTTCGGCAAAAACCCGGTCAGCTGTCGGAAACACACGCATTTCGGTGCGTTTGACCGTGATGCCGAATCTGACCGGGGTCAGGTTACTTATCTGCTCGAGATTCAGCTGCTTGTCGAGGGCTGCGTAGAAGTCGTCGCTGACCTCTTTGCCGTCGAGATAGCGCTTGCTTTTCGGGCGGGTGCTGACTTTTCTGATCAGCTGCTGCAAACGTTCGCCGCTGATGGCGCCCGGGTAGACATGCAGGTCTTTGAGAGCCTCGCAGTCTCGAAAACCCTGGCGGTTGTAGCGTTCGATCTGCCCGGGGGTCATGATCAGGTCGTGCTGGTCTTTGATACCACTGAGCCAGAAAGAGGCGTCGAGCATTTCTTCGCTGACTCCGGGTATGTTCAGCTCAAACTGCACGAAAGGTTTTTGCGTGCCTGGGGGGGCAGCTTCGGCCGCCGAAACCCCGCCGCCGGTTATCGCCATCAGGCAGGCTGCAACCGCCAGACGCTTCAGGGTAGTGAGCCGGTATCCGGCTTTCTTAAACATAATTTCACCAGACCTTTCGATATTTTAAATCATTGACAGAATTTTGCCGACCAGTAACCCACCGCCGGTGCCGATAATGTAGCCGAGCATGGCCATCAGAATGCCGACTGGCACAAGCACTTCGCTGTAGGCAGCGGCTAGAATGGGTGCCGATGCAACACCACCGATATTCGCAAGGCTCGCGACGCCGCAGGTGAAAAGGTCGAGTTTGCAAAGTCTGGCGATAATTGCCATCAGCACTGCGTGAATCACCAGAATCAGAAAACCGCAAAAAATGTAGAGCGGTGCCTGCGAAAGTTCGGAAAAATTGGCTCGCGACCCGATCAGCGCGACAATCAGATAGAGCATCAGGCTTGAGAGCGGCGAGATTCCCGATACTTTGCCCAACGGCGTCAGGGCCCCGACTATGCCAGCCGTCGTGGCGATCAGAATGACCCAGGTATAGGTCGAGACTATCGTTGAGGTCGGCAGCAACGGCGCAAGGTATTGGGCAAACGCGGCGACGAAAAAACTGCTGCCGATAAGCAGGATCAAGTCATGAAAGGTAGTCGGCAGCGGCTGGTCGGTCTTTTCACTCATCAAACTGGCGCCTACCGCATCTATCTGGCTTGTATCGGCCCCGGTCCAGGTGTTGAAATGCTTCGCGTAGGGCACGGCCATCAACAGTATCATAACCCAGATGGCGTAGTTGACCGAGTCCATCATCAGGGTGTAGCCCATCTGAGAATCGCTTACTCCGAGGGCAAGCTGAATGGCGGCCATGTTGCCGGTCCCACCCATCCATGAACCGCACAGGGCCGCGAATGTTTTCCAGGTGTGGGGTTCAAAATGCCCTTTAAAAAGTGCGTAGGTGATGATAAAGCCGGCCGCTATCGTGAAAGATGCCGCGAAAAAGCCGAGCAGCATGCGTGGCCCGAGTTTGATGATCTTCTTAAGGTCGCAGTGCAGCAGCATCAGAAAAATCATAACCGGCAACAGGTTGTTCTTGAGCTGGTTGTAATAGAAGTTGATTTCGTCGGTCTGTTTCCAGAACCCGAGCGTAGACAACGCCATCACCGAAAAGTACAGCACTACAATGCCAGGTACGTAGTCGAAAAAGGTGCGAAATCGCTTGTCGAGCTGAACGATCAGCGCTGCAATGAACAGCAGGGCTGCAATGAAGGCAAAGCCACTTTCAATCATCCGGTTTCTCTCCTGTTATTATGCCTCGGCCACCGCTTTATATCTGAGATTGCAATCTGCGGTGGCTCTACTGATGCCATGCATTATAACGTTAAAACCTTCTGTTGCAAACCAGAGAAAATTGCACCCCCAAAATTGCAGTCTTAAAGAAACGGCGATTTTGCCTGCTGATATCTTTTATAGACCCCTTCAGTCACTTGGCAGCCTCGAGCGGCCCGTGCGACTGAGCGGGTTTTAATTGAATCTAAAATTGAAAAGCCCGGGTAAAAAATTTACCCGGGCTGCAAAAATATTAATTCAGCCGGCTTTGCCGGGTGGCAGAGTTTTGAGAAGGCTCACCTTGCCGCTTTTGAAGCTGTAGATGCCGCGTGCTTCTTTCGGTGGCGTGTCGTCGGTAAAATATTCGATGACAATGTCGGGGTTCTTGTCGCCGTCCTGGTCGGCGAGCGAAACTTTGCCGGCACTGAAACCGGTTTCTTCCCAGATCTGCTCGTATTTGCCGTCTTTAAACTGCATCATCGCCAGCTCCAGCATCCCGGCAGAACCGCCGAGTTCCATGACTATGAGCAGTTCATCGCCGCCGGTTCCGTCGAGATTGGCGTGCAGAACCCGCTCAATTGCCCGGCCTTCTGAAGAAAATACCAGGCTGGCTTTGCCGTCTTTTTCGATGGTCAGGCGGTCTTCGCGGGCAACCATGCCTTCGGCCTGTTGTTTATGCAGCATCAACCTGCCGGCAGGGCCGGTGGCTATTTCAATTTTTTCGTTGAGAGCCTCGGCTGAGGCTGTGAATGGCAGGAGCAACGCGGCGAACAGTGCTAAAAAGTTTTTTTTCATGTGGTTTTTCTCCTCAGGCACCCAGGCCATGCGAGTAAGAATAAAGCTGGTCAGCATAAGCATCGACGCTCTTGCTGCCCGACATCTTTTCTTTAACATAGGAACGCTCAAGGTCAGTCAGGGCCAGACCGAGGCACATTTTAACCTTCAGACCATAGCCAACCGCCCCACTTCGGTTTCTGACCATGTCTTCGAACGAACCGGCCAGTTTTTTTGAATACGGCCCCATGTTGTAGGCACAACCGGCCATGACGAGCTTGTCGATTCCTGATTTCTGGCCAACGTAACGACTCGAAAACACTTCTTTAAAAAACTTGGCGCCGCCCATCAGGTTCTGCGCCGGGTCAGTGCCATCGACGCCAAGGCCCTTCGCGGTGGCTGGCATCAACTGCATGAAGCCCTGGGCGCCACAATAACTGGTGGTGAGTTTGCCGCTGGCGTTGCGATGTACACCGCTGCTTTCGATAAATATGATAGCCTTCATGAATTCTTCGACGCTGACTTTTTTGCCGTATTTGTTGGTCACATCAGGAAACGCCCACTTGCCGGCCCAGGTAGAAACGGCGTTGTCAAACCACTTTTTGAATTCAGGTGATTTTGTGGTGATTGCCTGCCCGGTCGGTGCGCCCGGAACCTTTGCCGCCGGGGCGTTGCCGTTGACCGTGGCAGAAGTCGAGGTCGGGGTCGAAGTTGCATTGGTGCTGCTCGAACTGCTGGCGGCAGATTTTGCGGCGGCGATGCCATCGTTTAGCGGCAGATAGCCGCCTTCGCGGGTGTCGCCCGGGTAATATGGTGCCGCAAAAGTGGCCGGGGCATTCGGAAGATTGATATAGTTGCGGTGCATGTAGCCCTTCTGGCCATTGACCTCAACATAAAAAAACTCGCCCGAAACACCAAGAATATTGAGCGAAGTGCCACCCGGGTATTTGGTCATAACCTTGCCCCATGGCCACTGCCGCATTCTCAGAGTGCCGCACCCGGCTATGGTGCCGGTGACCGGAAACCCGTTGGTTTCAGGCTTGACGATCTTGTTGATCGCTTCCATTTCGGCCGCTGCCGTGTCTTGAAGCCTGACCGTCTGCTCGGTGAACGGGGTTTCAGCCCAGCACGGCATGGCAAAAGAGAAAACCATAAACAGTAAAAGAAAATACTTATTCACTGTCTGTCTCCTTTTCGGGTATTTTTGATTCTACCACGCGCCGGCCTGAAAGTTTTTTAGCATTTTTTCACCAGCCTTTTTCAATGCTTGAGGTTTGTGATAATTAAGACTCGCCTCCCTGGGTTTTGCCAGCAATTCTCGGTCAAAACCAACCCGGCTGATAGGCCGAAGCTGCCACTTTTTCAAGACAATCAGTTAAATACAAGTGGCTTTTAATGCGAGTTATAATACTTACCGAGAATTGATGGACTTTTGCCAGGCGGGCTGTTTTTTTTTGCTCTGCCTGCTATAATTGGGCGATCTGACAATTTTCGACAAGGAAGCAAACATGCGCATCAAGAACATCGCCTCTCTGTTACTGTTGCTTGGCCTTCTGCTGCTGCCTCAAAGCTGCCCGGCCTGGGAAGACTTTCCCCGCGATGACCAGCGCAACTATCTCGATTATTCTAGCGATGCAGACAAAGAAGAAGACTATTACCCGGGCATTACCGACGATAACCCCTATTACGAAGATTCCACCAGCGTCGAATCAGGCGAAGATTCGTTGGGTCTGCCTTCTGATGCCGGCAGTGTCGAAACACCCCCCTTGCCGGCACGCCCGGCGCCATTGCCACCCGGCCCGGCCATTGACCTCAAGACCAAGAGCATCCGCTTCGGGCGCATTCCGTATGTGAGTCTGCGCGAACTGATGACCAAGGCGGTGCCGTTGCTGAGCTTTCTGAAAAAAGAGACCGGTGCCCAGGAAGTTCGTCTGGTCTCGAATCGCAAAGATTACGCGAGTGTTCTTGACGCTCTGGCCCGTGGAAACATCGATTTTGCCTGGGTTGGCCCGACCGCCTATCTGGCCCGGCGCGACAAAGACAAGCTGATGCCGGTTGCCAAAGCAAAATTCGGCACCCGAACTGAATACCGCGGCGTTTTTATCGCGCTGGCCAACGGCAAGGTTCAGGGCCTTGAAGACATCAAGGGAGTCACGGTCGGCTTTGTTGACCCTGAGTCAGCGAGCGGTTACCTTTACCCTCTTTATCTGCTGTTTCGCCTGAAGATCAACCCTTACAAAGATTCACGGGTAGCGTTTCTGCATAACCATGACAACGTGGTGCGTGCGGTGCTGGCCGGCAAGGTCGATGTGGGAGCCTGCCTTGAAGCAACGCTGACTTCGCTCGCACCCGAATTGCAGAAGAAGCTCATCGTGCTGGCCAAAACCAATGACATTCCGTCTGATGTTATTGTCTGCAGGCAGGATTGCCCGTTGAACCTGCGCGAAAGCTTTCTTAAAGCGCTGTTAAAGGTTGACGCAAAGGCGATGCCGGCCGGGTCGCCAAGTTTTCTCGCCGCTGTCGATGAAGATTTTACCGCAGTCGAAGAACTGATGCGCTATATTGATTCACTGAAAACCCGAAAGTAAATCTTGATAAAAGCTCTGAATCGTCATTGCGCGATTCAGAGCTTTTTTTATGGCGATCAGCTTGAAACTCGCTGATTGCTGCCAAATAGGGTATAATGTACAGTAAGTGCATAAATTGGGGGCTTGAAATGATAGACAAATTGCAGATGTTTCTGGCATCGCTTAACAACGCTGATAATACCGGCAAAACCGGTGCTAAAAATGGTAACGCAGCGCAGAACCGCCTGGTTAACGGCTTGAACGCCGACACGTTCGGGCTTTCTCAAGATGCACGCCAGAAGGTTATTTTTGCCAACGCCCAGTTTCAGGCAAACTACCAGGTTCTGAAGTCGATGAATTCAGCCAACGGCTACACCACCAGTGAAGAAACCTTCTCATTGTCTGCCAGTTACCAGTTCATGCAGAATGTTTCAGGTGCAGGCAGCGATGTGTCAGGAACCGTTGATACGCCTGCGACCGGCGAGAACCCTGCCGCTGATGACGCCCCTGTCACTGAAACAACCGCAGAGCAGGATATGCTGACCAAGCTCCAGGAATACTTTTCGCCCGAAAATACCGCCCGACGTATTCTTGATGTGGCAACCAGCTTTTTTTCTATGAGTTCAGCTTTCAGGGCTGGCGGCGACAGTGAATCAACCCGACAGCAATTCGCCGATTTTATCGGCGGTGCCATCGAAACCGGTTTCAGCCAGGCTCGCAATCTGCTTGGCGAAATGCCCGACAATGTCGTGACCGGCATCGATAAAACGCATTCGCTCGTATTCAGTGGTCTGAATGACTTTGTCAAAAATGGCATTGATGCCGAAAAAGCCGCCCCCGGCGGTGTTCTTGAAAAGATCGCCGCTTATCGCGAAGAGGGCAGAGCTCAGTTGAACAGCGTTATCAAGGGTTCGACCGCGCAAAGCTACAATGCCAACGGCGAAGCACAACCAGGTTCAGGCGAATCAGGCAAACTTTTGACCCGTGGCTGATTTTAAGCATATTCAATAAAGGCCACCATGAACGAAATACCACGATCTGCCATTAAACCCGGGCTTCGGGTCAAGATTGTTCTAAAGCAAGATCAACGCACCGGTCGGCTGACCGAAGGTGTTGTTCAAGACATTCTCACCAGTTCGCCAACTCACCCGCACGGCATTAAAGTGCGGCTGACCAGCGGCGAAGTAGGCCGCGTAAAAGAAATCTGTGGGTAACCATGTGTTGGCGGGTCTGAGCGTGCTTTAGCCCTGTTTGTTATCAGCCGGTGGAAGCGGCGGCGCGGGCGAGGTCGGCGGCGATCTGGCGTTCGAGCAGAATTGTCTGTATTCTTGGGCGTTCGGTGAAGTCGGCGACTCTTTCGAGAGAATTAGTCAGCAGAATAATTTTCAGTTCGGGGTTTTTTTGTTCGGCAACACTGATTACCGTATCGGCGACAACCAGTTCAGATTCTGTGATGATCAATGTCTTGGCGTTGCTGACCCCGGCGCTTTCCATGATGCTTTCGCGGTCAGGTTCACCGAAGATTATCTGGTGTTCCCGGCCTGCCAGATTGCAGAACCGCTGATAAAAAGGCTCGACGACGATGTAGGGCAGTTGTTTGTCGCGGAAGGCATCGGCGATGAACTCAGAAACTTCGCTGCCGCCGGTGATGATAGTATGGCCCCTGAAACCTGATTCAGGAATAGTGACACTTTTCATGCTGGCTTCGGGTTTGTATTTGCGCAGCAGGCCGTAGGCCGGCCCTGAAAGCCCTGCCAATACAGGCCCGGCCAGCATCGAGAGAATGACGACGTTAAGAATCACCAGGTATTGTTCCTGGTTGATGGCGCCGATGCTTAGCCCGGTGCGCACTACGATAAAGGCGATTTCAGAAATAGGAATCATGCCGAAGAACATGGCGAGCGGGATAATGCGCCGATAACCAAAACCACGGCCGACCAACGCCAGGATAATTCCTTTGCTGCCGGTGGTGGCGATGACCAGCACGATGATGGTGCTGAGATTGGCGAAAACAAAGGCCGGGTCGAACAGCATGCCGATCGACGCAAAAAAGGTCAGCCCGAAGAGGTCGCGAAGTGGTGCCGTTCCAGAAAGGGCTTTATGCGCGTAATCAGACTCTTTGAGTACCAGGCCGGCAACAAAGGCGCCGAAAGCCAGTGATAGACCGAACAGATATGATATGTAACCGACTCCAAACCCTATTGTTACAACTGCCAGCATGAATAATTCTTCTGAATTGAGCCGGGCAACGTAATGAAGGGCTAGTGGAATGATGCGAACCGCTATCAAAGCGATCAGCAGCACAAAAATCACAGTGCTGACGATGGGTTTAAAGACTGCGGTCAGGGCAAAACCAGCAGTGCTGACGCTGCTGAGCAGAATCATGATAGGGATCACCTGAATATCTTGAACGATTGATACGCCAAGCATGACCTTGCCTGAAAGGGTGTGGCGAAGCCCTTTGTCGCTCAAGGTTTTGAGAATCAGCGCCGTGCTCGAAGACACGATGGCGGTTGCGAGCCATAATGATGGAATAATCGGCCAGCCCAGGCAATAACCGATAAAACCACCGAGCAAAAAGGTCAGAAACACCTGAATGGTGCTGCCGAAAAAGGCAATGCGACCGATGGGCTTCAGATCTCGGGCCGAAAATTCAAGCCCGAGAGAAAACAGCAGCAACGCCGCACCGATATCAGCGAGATCGGCAATATTATCAACACTTGAAACCGTTGCCCCACCAGTGTATGGCCCGATGATAATACCCGAAAGTATGTATCCAAGCACCAGAGGTTGCTTGAAAAATCTTGCGAGCAAACCGCCGAACAAGCCGGCAAAAATTACAAGAAACAGGTCGGCGGTTATCGCTGACAAAGCTTTCTCCTGTGAATGATAAAGAGTGACTGGGTAAAGGTGCGTCTCAGTTCAGCAGCTGTAATTGTAGACTTTAGCTGGCTAAATTGCAACCCGGCTGACGAGCCGGGGTTTTGTAAGTTCTGCTGATCAGGGTGTGATCAGAAAAATTGAGCTGGGCAACATGCTGATGCTCACGGGTTCAGCTTCGACGACGCTGATTTTGCGGGCGGCGGCATCGTGAATATCGATTTCGACCGCGACTTTGTCATCACCAGCTTCGACGACGATTGTGTGCATGCGGCCACGCGTGTAGAGCTTTTTGACCGTCGCGGCGAAAATGTTTTCGAGGGTTTTTTCATGGCCTGGGCGCTGTATGTATACTGCTTCTGAACGGATGCCGAAGTGCACAGATTGTTGCAGTGTGAAGCGTTTGTCGCTGCAATGACATGGGATGACGAGGTGCCTGTTCATGGCGGTCCAGTGGATAGTGACACTGCCTTCTTCGATTGCGGTGACCGTGGCGGGAAAGAGATTCTTGATGCCGAGAAAATGCGCGGCAGCAAAGCTTTGGGGGTAATAATAAAGGCGCTCGCGGTTGCCGCTCTGCAGAATTCGGCCGTTGATCATGATCGAAATGTGGTTGCCAAGAAAGAAGGCTTCATCGAGATCGTGAGTAACAATCAGGGTTGTGGTCGAGAATTCTTCGAGAAGTTCCTTTATCAGACGCCTGATGTCTTCGCGCATTGAATGATCGATGGCTGAAAATGGCTCATCGAGAACCAGCAGGGCCGGCCGGGGCACCAGCGCTCTGGCCAGGGCGACGCGCTGCTTCTCGCCACCCGAAAGCTTGACCGGGTAACGGTCAAGCAGGTGCCCGATGTGCAAAAAGCTGATCAGATGATCGATCAACGGTTGTGCTTCGCTCTGGCTGATTCCACCCATGCGGACTCCGTAGAGAATGTTGTCTCTGACGGTCATGTTGGGAAACAGACAGGTGTCCTGGGGTACATAAGAAACCTTGCGGTCGCGGGGTGCCAGCAACGAAACCGGTTGGCCGTCGATCAGAATTTCGCCGCTGCTTAAATCACGAAGACCGACGAGCGTTTCAAGCAGAAAGGTTTTGCCCGCACCAGTCGGCCCGACTACCACATGGCATTCGCCACCAGCGATGGTGATATCGATATTCTCAAGCGTAAAAACGCCGGCAATGGCGCAGAGTTGCCGGAATTCAATCATATTTTGCTCTTAAAATGAACTTTAGAAACAGCAGCACCGCCAGCCCGACCGCCAGCAGAATGAGAATCATCATTGCCATTCCCTCTATGTCGGCGCTGCCAAGTCGCATAAAAATCGAGACCGGCATGGTTTCGCTTTTCATCGGCATCGCACCGGCAACCATTATCGTGGCTCCAAATTCGCCGATACATTTGGCAAAACAGACAACTGTGGCCGCCAGAATGCCGTTGCGAGCCATAGGCAACGTGATAGTGAAGAGCGCCCGGGCCGGGGTGGCCCCCAGGGTGCAGGCAACTGCTTCATAACGTGGCGAAATCGCGTCAAAGGTGCTTCTGATAGTGCGAATGGCCAGGCCGGCGGTGGTGAGAAACTGCGCCAGCACAATGCCCGAAAACTCAAAAACGAATTGCCAGATGTGTTGCTGCAGACCAACCCCGGTTCTGGTGTTAAAAAAGATCAGCAGCATCGCCCCAAGCGCCACGGGGGTGACGATCAACGGAAGCTCCAAAAGCATGTCAACCAGATCCTTGCCAGGAAAATTGTAGCGGGAAAGGGCATAAGCGGAGGGAATAGCAATAATTATCGCTAAAAAAGTGGCAATTAAAGCAGCTTTGACGCTCAGCCCGATCGAAAACATAACCCGGTCTGAGCCAAGAGCGGTGAACAACCGCCCCGAATCAATAAAAGTGAACAGACTGCCAACCAGCACCAGGTAGATGCAGGTTACGGCGACCGCGATTGCGATAGTCAGACGTCTGAAAGTCATTGAATGGCTCAGTGCATCCAGGTGGGGGGAACCTTGAATGGCTCGCCGCCGACCGGTTTGTCTGCACCGAGGTATTCGAGAGCTTCGGCAGATGTGGTGAAGTATTTGAATTTTTTAAAAAACGCCAGACCCTCGTCAGACTTCATGAATTCAATGAAATTGCGGGCTGTCGCCGGGTTGCCCGCATATTTTGTGACCGCTACCGCCAGATAACTGATTCTGACGATTTCCTCGGGCTTGAGTTTTACGGTTTCAATCAGCTCGGGGTTCCAGTGTTCAAAAACCCCCCAGCCAATAATCGCGTCAACAGCCTTCAGGGAAATAGCGGTCGCGGTTTTTTCGCAACTTTCGGTGTAGGTGACCAGATTTTGCCGCAGCGCCTGAATCTCGGCACTGCTCAGATTTTTTTCGAACAGTTCGGTGGCAAAGACTCCGAGGCAGACTGATTCAGGGTTGGCAATCGCCACCTTCAAGCCCGGTCGGCAGAGATCTTTGAGGTTTTTGATGTTCTGGGGATTGCCGCGTTGAACATTGATCGCCGGCACAAGATAGACGATCGGGGTAATGGTGCTTGCATCGATCTGGTTTTCTTTTTTTGCCTGTTCGATAAAATCGATCGAGCCAGGAAAATAGACATCGCCTTTGCCGGTCAGTTTTATCTGTGAGAGCAGCATTCCGGAACCGCCGATATTAACATGCACCCGAACCCCGGTTTTGACTTCGAAAGCTTTGGCAAGTTCTTCAATAACCGGCGCCGACGCGGCCCCTGCCATGAGCAACAGGCTTTCTTCGGCCAGGACAGACTGACAGAGAGTGCAAAAGCTTAGAATGACCACCAGCAGCGTAATTGTGCATTTTTTCATTTATCGCTCCCTGTTGAAAGAACCAGTGGCTCTATTGAACTAACTTAATCTTCGCTGGTGTCTTCT
>Ga0116170_10002136_pt1 | contig 19369 bp, 15 predicted proteins | sample AD_JPNHW1_MetaG_FD_89797 | JGI IMG/M metagenome (GOLD analysis project Ga0116170, IMG submission 89797) | Active sludge microbial communities of municipal wastewater-treating anaerobic digesters from Japan - AD_JPNHW1_MetaG | ecosystem: Engineered > Bioreactor > Anaerobic > Digestate | place...
GCTCATCTCGGAGATGTGGATGAGGCCTTCGACGCCCTGCTCCAGCTCCATGAACGCGCCGTAGTCGGTGATCGAGACGATCTTGCCGTTGACGCGCGCGCCTTCCGGATACTTGGTGGCGACGGTCTTCCAGGGGTGCTCCTGCAGCTGCTTGAGGCCCAGGGAGATGCGCTCCTTGCGATCGTTGAAGTCCAGCACCTTGACGGTGAGCTTCTGGCCGATGTGCACGAGCTCGGAGGGGTGGCTGATGCGACCCCAGGTCATGTCGGTGATGTGGAGCAATCCATCCACGCCGCCGAGGTCGATGAACGCGCCGAAGTCGGTGATGTTCTTGACCACGCCGTCGCGGACCTGTCCGCGTTCCAGGGTGTCGATGATCTGGTCGCGCAGGCGGCCGCGCTCCTCTTCCAGCACGATGCGGCGGGAGACCACGATGTTGCGGCGGGACTTGTGCACCTTGATGACGCGGAAGCCCATGGTCTGGCCGATGAGGGCGTCCATGTCGGGGATCTGGCGCAGGTCGATCTGCGAACCGGGCAGGAAGGCCTCGATGCCGAACAGGTCGACCACGATGCCACCCTTGATGCGGCGCAGGAGGGTGCCTTCCACGACTTCGCCGGTCTCGTAGGCGTCGCGGATGCGCTCCCAGACCTTCATGAAGTCGGCGCGCTGCTTGGACAGCACGATCTGGCCGTCGTCGCCTTCGATCTGCTCGATGTAGACGTCGACGTGGGCTCCGATCTGGAGCTCCTCGGGGTTCTTGAACTCGCCGCGGGGGATCACGCCTTCGGACTTGAAGGAGATGTCCACGATCACGTTGGTGTCGTCGTACTCCAGGATGGTTCCGGCGACGATCTTGCCTTCTTCCACGCCCTCGAGGGTGGCGGAGTAGGCGTTGAGGAGGGCTTCGTTCTCTTCGGCGGAACGCGTGGAGATCTTGCCCTCGATTTCGAGCAAGTCCGCTTCGGTCCCGTACAGCAGCTGGGCCATTCGATTCTTCCTTCGTTGTATCCCGCACGATCGATCTCCGCCCGATAAGCGAAGCTCGCTGTTTCCTTTCCCGAAATTGGGAAGAAGGGTGCGAAGGCGTGGAACCTTAGAAAACCCGGTCCATCGCGGCAAGTGGTCGAGGTCGCTTCGACGGGTCGTCGAAGCACTCCCGGATCAGTCGATGAGCCAATCCTTCTTGGGAGGCAGAGGACGCGCCTGCGGCTGGCTTGTCCCTTGGGTGTTCGCGGTCGGGGCTGGCGGCGGCGGAAGTGGCTCCGGCGCGAGCCTGGGCCGGGTGGCCTGGACTTGGCGCGATTCCAGCTCCATGATGAGTTCGTCGCGGCGACCCGCCAGGCTGCCGGGAAGCGGATGGTCCGGGTCGCTGGCCATGTGCAGGAATTCCAGCGCGATCTCGATGTGCCTGGTCTTGGAAAGGGCGATGCCCCATTCGAGCGCGGGCAGCGCGTCGAAACGATACAGAGGGGATTTCTTCAGGAGGCTCTGCATGTTGCGCGCGATCTGCTCCATGCCGGGCTCTCCCTGGCGGATCCATTCCTGGAATTGCCGGGTGAAATGGCCTCGGGCGAGGTCTTCCTTGCCTTCGTTGAGATGGAACCAGGCGTCTTCGATGGGAGTGCGGACCACCATCTGTTCCACGATGCCATCCTGGTCCACGCTGGGGCGGATTTCCGGGAGGGGAATGTTGGCTGGGTCGCGAGGGAGGATGCTGGCGGCGACGATTCCGAATAAGAAACCGCCGATGTGCGCCGTATAGGCCACACCTCCTTCCTGGTGGCGCATCAGGTGGGAATCCACCACCTGGCCGATGGCCCACAAGCCCAGGAAGATCCAGGCGGGCAGATGCCCGGTGCCCGCGCGCATGGCGAAGTAGGCGACCTTGATCTTGGATTTGGGCATCAGCCGCATGTAGCCGCCCATGGTCGCCGCGATGGCCCCGGAAGCGCCCACGGCGGGGATGGAAGCCCAGTGGCCTTGGGCGAGGTACCCCGAGATCGCCCAGCAGATCGAGGCGAAGATGCCCCCGGCCAGGTAGAACCCGATGAACTTCGCCATCCCGAACCATCGCTCCAGGGTGACCCCGAAGGCGAAGAAGAACAGCATGTTCCCCACCAGATGTCCCCAGCTGGCATGCAGGAACATGGACGTGAGGAGGGTGGGAAACCAGGGTCCGGAAGGGATGAATCCCCAGTCGATCAGCGGGGAGGCTCCACGAAGCGAGGTGGTCCTGGATTTCAGCCGCCGTTCCAAATCCTTCTCCAGGGCGCGATCGGTTTTCATCTTGGCGCTGAGCGTGACCATTTCCAGCATGATTTCCGCATCGCTCCGGCCCATCGGGTGGGCGGTATCCTCGTATCGCGCCATGGTGGAGGCTCCGCCTTCCATGGATTTGGCCAGGCTGTCCAGGGAGGCGAGGTCGGATTCCTCCGGGGCGTTCGCATCGGTCTCCATCGCCTCGGGGAAGGACTCGTGCGAGAACCCGAAGTGGCGGATGGCATCGGAGGTCTGCCGAGGTCGGTCCTTGGCGTTGGGATTTTCCAGCAGGTAGAGGGAATCGGCCATCCTGCGCAGTTCGGTGGCGGTCCAGACCTTGAGGGAATCCGACTGGAGGCCCACCTCGAAATCGGTCTGCTTGGGCCAGGTTCCCACGAACAGGGCCACGCAGACCACGATCACGGAAAGCGAGAACCAGCCGATGGATCCGTCATGAGTGTCGCTGCCGATGGGAACCAGCATGGCGCGTGGCTTTCCGGGAAAAGATGCTCGGAATCCCCGGTGCCGGGAATGGATCCGGGGGCGGATGCCCCAAAAGTTAGCAGATCAGGGGAAAACCACGTGGGGCGCGCCGGGCACGACGCGGTTTTCCCGCACCACCTGGGCGTACCACTTCGCGGAAGCCTTGGGGGTGCGCTCCTGGGTCTGGAAATCCACGTGCACCAGCCCGAACCGCTTGGAGTAGCCGCTGGTCCACTCGAAATTGTCCAGGAGGCTCCAGGCGAAGTAGCCGGTCACGCGGGCGCCGTCCTGGATGGATTGGGCCAGCGAACGGAGGTGCTCGCGGTAGAAGGCCAACCGGTGGTGGTCTTCCAGCCCCCCCTCTTCCCAGGCGCAGCCGTTTTCCGTGATCATCATGAATTCCGGCTTCCATTCTTCCTGGCACCAGAGGGGGATCCAGTAGAGGATGTCCGGTTCCACCACCCAGTCGAAATCCGTTCGCAAGGCTTCGGGACGTTTCCAGACGGAAGGTTCCTGCGATGCGGAGAACCGCTCCGCGTAGTAGAGGTTCAGTCCCAGGAAATCGGGGGCGTCTCCCATCAGGGCCAAGTCCCCGTCCAGGACATCCGGCGCGTCCGCTCCCAGGCTGTCCCATTCCTCGCGCGGATAGGCTCCCTTCCACAGGGGATCCAGCCACCAGGCCGCGCCTTTCAGGAATCGGTCCCGTGCACCGGCGATGTCGGCCGGATCCGATGTGGCCGGCAGGAAGGGACTGGGATTGTGGACGAACCCCACGCGGATTTTGTCGCGCCCGAGGGTTTCGCGCAGGGCTTGGGAAGCGTGGGCGTGGGCCAGAAGCACGGTGTGGCGTGTCTGGCGCACCAGTTTGGGGCCTCCCTTGATTCCCGGGGCGAAGGCGCCCCGTCCGTAGGCGTTGTCGGCGATGCAGGGACCTTCGTTGATGGGCATCCAGCGCTGGACGCGGTCGCCCATCCGTCGTGCCAGGTGGTAGGCGAAGTCTCCCATGGCCTTGGCGGTGTCGCGGTTGGTCCATCCACCCTTGTCTTCCAATGCCTGGGGCAGGTCCCAGTGGAACAGGGTGCAGCAGGGTTCGATCCCCCGTTCCAGGCAGCCGTCCACGATGCGCTCGTAGAAGTCCAGACCCTTGGGGTTGACTGTTCCCGTTCCGCTGGGAAGGACCCGTGGCCACGATACCGAGAATCGGTAGGATTGCAACCCGAGGCTCGCCATCAGGTCCAGGTCATCCCGCCAGCGGTGGTAGTGGTCGCAGGCGACGTCTCCGGTGTGCCCTTCGAAGATTTTTTCCGGAGTGTGGCAGAAGCGATCCCAGTTCGATTCCCCCTTGCCGTCCTCGTTCCAGGCTCCTTCGATCTGGAAGCTCGACGTGGCAGAGCCCCATAGGAAGCCGTCGGGAAAGGAATCCGTGCGGAGTTCGACCGTCCTGGGTTGTGCGTGCGGCATCGGAAATCTTCCTTCTGTGGTCGTCTGAAGTGTTTCAGTGGTTGGGCCGACGAGAATTGTACCATGGAGAGCGTGGAATTGACACCCTCCTTCGTCGCAAGGCTCCTGGAAACCGTCTCGCATTCGGGCATCGAACGCCACCAGGAAGGCGGCGTTTCCGTTCCCGAAGGTCGACGGCTGCCGCTGTTCCGTGCTTCGCGGGGTGGGGAGGACAGGGATTTCGACGAGGATGCCAGACGGCTTGCCCAGGCGCGTGGCGAGGCTCTCCGCCTGGAATCCGGCGATCTTCTGGACTGGGAGCGGATCGCACGCCTGGAAAGGCAGTTCAAGGGCAGGTCCGATTCCTACCGTCCGGGGCATTTCCTGAGCTTGTTGCGTTTGTCCTTGGATATCGCGCAGACCGAACATTCCGGTCTCACCGTTCTCGAATACCGTTCCGTGCACCTCCTGGAGCGGCGCCTGTGCGAGATGCAGCGCACCGAACGGCCGGGCTCTCCCGACCAGGTGGTCGGCATGCTCTCCGACATCAAGAGCGGAAACCCTTGGAAATTGCGCGGGTTGTGCGACCTCTCGCGCTACCTGGAGGAACTGACCGGGCATCCGTTCCTGGGGCGACCCGATCAGGCGAGCATGGGTTCCATCCAGCTGCTGTTGACCTTGCGCCACTCGATGACGGAGTTGATGCGCGAAGGGGAGGCGCCCTCCGGCCTGGTTCCCCTCGATGTCTGCCTGGCCTCGCGGGCGGTCCTGGCCAATGCGCGGGTCCTGCATCTGCGCATGGGGGCGCTTCTGGACGAGGTTCTTTCCCCGGAGCTTCCGCTCTGGCCGAGGTTGGGGGAATGGTTGTCGGAAGTGGAGCATTCCCGCGATGCGACCTTCCAGTTGCCCCGGGGCGAGGAACGCCCCGATTTCCTGGTGGAGGGCAGGCGGATGCGGGCGTTGGACCTCGTGGTGTCCGTGGCAAGCCGCCTGGAGCGATCCGTCCGCTCGATCAGCTTGGACGAAAGCTTCGTGGCGCTCGAGCGGACATTGCACCGGCGGATCCGTCGTCAGGAAGGGCGCAAGCACCACATCGCCCTGTTGTTGCGCCGCGTGTTCGAACGCGCACTCCACGAGCGCAATCGCCGATCCATGCGCAACATCGCGCTGGGGGTTTCCACCAGGAGACCACCCGTTTCCACGACCGAATTGTCCCAGGATGCCGTATGGGGGCCGCTCCACGCCCAAGCCCAGGAATTGGAGGAGGCCAAGGCGTGGGGATGCAGCAGAGGTGCGGGGCGGTTGTGGCAGAGGATCTTTCCCGGGCAGGATTCCAGTCGGGAGGAAAGGGCCGATCTGGAAGAGTTCCTGCGTTGGAACCTGGATTGCCGAGGCGATCTCCTGGAAGCCTGGGAGATGCGGACCGACGTGGAAAGGGCGCGGTTGGTGGATTGGTTCCAGGAAATCCTCCGCCGGGTGGAAACCTTCCCGACGGGTCGCCAGAAGGGATTCCGGCGCAGGCGGGATCGCACCACGCCTCTGCAGTGGCTCACCGCGAGCCTGGAGGTCGCCTCCAAACCGCCGACCTGGACCCCTCCAACGCCCTTTCCCGAGCCGGTGTTCGACGAGGAACTGGTGGCCCGAGCCCTGTTCTGGTGGTCCCAACGCCACCCGTGGGACCGCGGGCTGTTCGGGATCTGGAACGCAGCGATGCGCGGTGGTCGGTTCGCGGAGGGGCTCCCCGCGGGGGTGGCCCTGGCCCGCGCCACGGGTTTGCCGCCGCACGAGATCAAGGTTCGTCTGGACATGATGGAACGGGAGCTGGACTACCGCAGTTGGCTGGGAGCGCGCGAAAGGGGGGACCTGATTCGCCAGACCCTCGCCGACCGACCCGCCGACCTCCCTCCGGTGATCGAGGATCCTCCCACCCCTCCGTTTTCCAGGAAATCCCTCCAGGATTGAACTGAAGTATTTCAGAGGGAGTCCCTTTGTAGATTTCCCCGCTTCGCCCGGCGCATGTCGCCCGGCTCGGGGGCGTCAAAATCATGAAGGGTGTGAATTTCGGAGGCTGGTTCAGCCAGATCGACGCCATCGAGGAGAAGGATCCGAAAGGATTTCCGGGCGTCGAGGAACATGTGCGCACGTTCCTCGGACCGGACGATTTCCGTCAGGTGAAGGGGTGGGGATTCGACCACGTCCGCCTTCCGCTGGACTGGCACAACGCGTTCGGTCGCGACCTCCGTCCCAAACCAGGGATCCTGGACGCCTTCGAAAAGGCTGTCGACGGACTCCTGCAGGCTGGGCTGGAGGTGATCCTGGATCTCCACAAGTGCCCCGGCCACGACTTCCACGACGGAATCCGTCGCGAACAGACCTTCTTCACGGATCCCGCCCAGCGCAAGGACTGCCTGGAGGTTTGGGCGCAGCTGGCGGAACGGTTCGGCGACAGGCCCGGGGTCATGCTGGAAGTCCTCAACGAGCCGGTGGCGCCCAGCGCGGAGGTCTGGAACGAGGTCAAGGACGAGCTCGTGGGCTTCGTGCGTCGGCGTGCGCCGCGTTCCACCATCGTGGTGGGCTCCAACCTGTGGAACAACGCTTCGCAGTTCGCCCATCTGACGCCCGTGGAAGACGACAACATCCTCTACAGCGTCCATCTCTACAATCCCATCCTGTTCACCCACCAGAAGGCTCCCTGGCTGGACGATCCTGTGTTTTCCGTTTCGCGCACCTATCCGGGAACCTACGAGGTCCCCCCCGGGCATGCGGGGAAACTGCCCTCCGACCTCGGCTCCTGGGACCGCAAGCGCCTGTCCGACCACCTGGAACCGGTCTTCGCCTTCCGGGAACGCCACGGTGCGAGGGTGGCTTGCAACGAGTTCGGGGTGTACATGGGAGGGGCCGACACCGCCAGCCGCATGGCTTGGATGTCGGATGTCCTGGGATTGTTCCGGGAAAACCGCATCGGATGGTCCTACTGGAACTACAAGAACCTGGATTTCGGGATCGTCAGCGTGGGGGAGAGCCTGTTCGCGGACAGTCCGCAGTACGACAATCCCCAGCGCATCGACCAGGCGCTCCTTGCGCTACTGCGACAGTTCTGAACGGATTCCCTCCAGGGCATCCCGAAGATCCGGGTGGTTCCAGGAAAATCCCGATCCGGACAGGAGTTCCGGGACGCCGCGTTGTCCGGAAAGCAGAAGCTCCCTGGCGAAGTCGCCCAGCAGTCCCGCCAGCAACCAGGCGGGGACCTTGAGTCTGGTGGTGGATCCGGAGAGGCTGTCCAGGGATTTCGAGAATTCCCGTTGGCGCACGGGGGTGGGCGAGCACAGGTTCACCGCCCCGTGGCTCCCGTGATCTTCCAGCACGTGCACGATCGCCCGTGCGGCGTCCTCGAGATGGATCCACGGGATCCACTGCTCGCCCGAACCCAGGATCGCTCCCAAGCCACGCCGCCAGGCGTTCCATTGAGGAGGGAGACTGCCACCCCGCGAAGATAGGACGATTCCCGTTCGCAGGGCCACGACACGCGTCGCCGATCCTTGCAGCGGGGAGAGGGCTTCCTCCCAGTCCCTGCAGACCTCGGCCAGGAATCCGCCCCCCCCCGCGGTGGTTTCCGGAACGTGGAGGTCGCCTCGGTTCCCGTAGAACCCCATAGCGGAACCGTTGATGAACACGCCCACTCCGGACTGCCGGGCCACCCGGGCCAGCGCGGAGGTGGTTTCCACACGGCTTGTGCGGATGGCCCTCCGGGTGGAGCGGGTCCAGGGCCAATCGGAGATGGAATGTCCGCACAGGTTCAGCACTGCACCGCACCCTTCCAGCAGACCTGGGGACATTGCGGCGCGGGGGTCCCAGGTGCGTTCACCGCCGTGGCGGGCGGGTCTGCGGACCAGGCGCAGTACCTTCCAGCCGGCAGCTTCCAGGTACGGGATCGTTCGGCTCGCGATCAATCCGCTGGAGCCGGCCACGGCGATGCGCTTGGTATCCATGGGAACCAGTCTACCAAAGTCCAGGGATTCGGATTGGAGGAAGTGGTCGTTCCGCAATGGAATCCAGGTGTTTCAGTTCGGGCGGTGTCCTCCCTGGAGACTCCCCTGGTCGGTGGGCGGATGGAGTTGGCATCCCGATTGCGATGCCACCTGGCGAACCCAAGGAGGAACCATGCAGCAGGCGAAATCGCCCGAGGAAAGCGCGTTGGCCAAGTACGGCCGGGACCTCACGGCCATGGCCGCCGATGGGAAGCTGGATCCGGTGATCGGACGTGACGACGAAATCCGTCGCGTGATCCAGATCCTTTCCAGAAGGACCAAGAACAATCCGGTCCTGATCGGCGAGCCTGGAGTGGGGAAGACCGCCATCGCCGAGGGGCTGGCCCGACGCATCGCATCGGGGGATGTTCCCGATTCCCTCCAGGGGCATCGCCTGTGCACGCTGGAAATGGGCTCGCTGGTCGCGGGCGCCAAGTTCAGAGGGGAGTTCGAGGAGCGATTGAAGGCCGTGCTCGCCGAGGTTTCCAATGCGCAGGGGCGGATCGTGCTGTTCGTGGACGAGATCCACACCGTGGTGGGGGCCGGGGCCGCCGAGGGTTCCATCGACGCGGGGAACCTGCTCAAGCCCATGCTCGCCCGCGGAGAACTCCGATGCATCGGAGCCACCACCCTGGACGAGTACCGCACCGGCATCGAGAAGGATCCCGCCCTGGAGCGTCGCTTCCAACCCGTGATGGTGGCCGAGCCCGACGTCGAGGCCACCATCGCCATCCTGCGCGGCCTGCGCGACCGCTACGAACTCCACCACGGGGTGCGGATCTCCGATGCGGCCCTGGTGGCGGCCGCGGGATTGTCCTCCCGCTACATCAGCGATCGGTTCCTTCCAGACAAGGCCATCGACCTCGTGGACGAGGCTGCTGCCAGGCTGCGCGTACAGATTTCGTCCAAGCCGGAGGAATTGGACGAGGTGGATCGCCGCGTGCTCCAACTGGAGATGGAACGTTTGTCCCTCAAGCGGGAGAAGGACGAAGCTTCCAGGCTGCGGCTGGAGAAGCTGGAGCAGGAGCTGGAATCGGCCAAGGAGTCCCGCAGGGCCCTGGAGGCCCGCTGGAAAACGGAGCGCGACGGGGTGGAATCCATCCGTCGGATCCGGGAGGAGCTGGAAACGGCGCTGCGGGATGCGGAGGCTGCCGAGCGGTCGGGGAGCCTGGAACGAGCCTCGCGCCTGCGCTATGGCGAGATTCCGGCCCTCCAGGAGAAGCTTGCCCGTTCTGCCAGGGATCTGCGCGAACGCTCGGGGGAGGAGCCGCTCCTGAGGGAGGAGGTCCAGGAGGACGACATCGCCGATGTGGTGGCCAAATGGACGGGAATCCCGGTTTCGCGTCTGATGTCCGGCCAGAAGGAACGGTTGCTTTCCCTGGAGGAGACCTTGGCGCGTTCGGTGGTGGGGCAGGAGGAGGCCGTCCGCAAGGTGGCCGAGGTGGTCCAGCGCTCGCGTGCCGGGCTTTCCGATCCTCGCCGCCCCATCGCCTCGCTCCTCTTCTTGGGTCCCACCGGAGTGGGCAAGACGGAATTGGCCAAGTCGCTTTCGCTGGAATTGTTCGACTCGCGCGATGCCATGGTGCGCATCGACATGAGCGAGCACATGGAGCGGCATTCCACCAGCCGACTGGTGGGGGCTCCCCCGGGCTACATCGGTTACGAGGAAGGAGGGACATTGACGGAAGCCGTCCGCAGGAGGCCGTATTCCGTGGTCCTCTTCGACGAGGTCGAGAAGGCGCATCCGGACGTGTTCCACCTGCTTTTGCAGATCCTGGACGAAGGCCATCTCACCGACGGCCAGGGCCGGCGCGTGGATTTCCGCAATACCATCGTGCTGATGACCTCCAACCTGGGCTCCGAGGAACTCCTGGAGTCGTTCGATGCCGGGTCCGATGCGGTGGATCGGGTGGTGGACGCGGCGCTGCGAGGTCACTTCAGGCCCGAATTCATCAATCGCCTGGACGCCACGGTGGTCTTCCGCCCCTTGGGGCCGGAGGTCCTCAGACGGATCGCCGCGTTGCAGCTGTCGCTTCTGGAGCAGCGGCTGTCTCCCCGGAAGATCGCCCTGCGTGCCGACGACCGGGCCCTGGATTGGATCGCCTCGCGGGGAGATCCACGCTTCGGGGCGCGCCCCATCCGACGTACCCTCCAAAACGAGGTGGAGGCGCCCCTGGCCAAGGCTCTCCTTTCCGGCAAGGTGTCCGACGGGGCCCAGGTGGGACTGGAGGTTGGCGAGGAAGGCCTCCGGCTCGCCGTGGTCTAGGCGCAGTGGTTGTTTCCGAGGGGGAGGCGACGATGTAGATTCCCCAATTGGCAGGGAAAGCTTTCCTCGTGTTCGGGGGGAGAGGGAATTTCCGAACCAGTGCGCAACGAGGGGAGAGAGGCGATGAACATGATCGGCGGATTCGAGTGGGTGATCATCCTGTTGATCGTTCTCCTCCTTTTCGGGCCCACCAAGCTGCCCCAGCTGGCCAAGGGACTTGGCCAGTCGGTCAAGGAATTCAAGGACGCATCAAAGGGCGAGGTTTCCGCCGACGGCAAGCCGAAGAACGCGGAAACCAAGCAGGACAAGCCAGAAGGTTCGAAGGAAGCTTGAGCCCAGGCTTCGAGCGGGGCCATCGATCCGGCGACGGGGCCCTGGACTTCTGGCGCCATGTGGCGGATCTGCGCAAGGCTTTGCTGTGGAGCGTGGCGGGCTGGCTCTTCGCGACCCTTCTTGCCTGGCAGTATTGGCGGACGCTTTGGGGCGTTCTATCCCGGCCGTTGTCCACTCTCGAGCAGGCGCCCAAGATCATCGTCACCAGCCCGATGGGGACGGTCTCGATGTCGTTCCAGGTGGGTCTGGTGGCCGGCTCCGTGTTGGCGGCTCCCTGGATCTTCTGGCAGCTTTGGGGGTTCGTCCGGCCGGCCCTCCACCAGCGCGAGCGGTCCATCGCTCTGGTGGCGCTGGGTTGGTCCACTCTCCTGTTCTTCGCGGGCATGACCGTGGCCTATTTCACGATCCTCCCTTGGACCCTGCGCTGGCTTCTCACCTATGGCGATGGGATGTTCGAACAGCTGTGGACGGTGGATGCGTTCACGTCCATGAGCATGCAGCTTCTGGGTGGATTCGGCGCCATGTTCGAATTCCCTCTCCTGACCTGGGTGCTGGCCAGGCTGGGGTTCGTGGGGCCCCGGCATCTCTGGAAGTGGTCGCGGGGAGCGATCGTCGTCATCTTCGTGGTCGCCGCGGTCTTGACGCCACCCGATCCCGTGAGCCAGTGCATCATGGCCGTTCCCATGCTCGGACTCTACGCCGCGGGCATCTTCACTTCGTGGCTCGCCTGGAAGGGAGGGGCGGATGGATTCGATCGGCTCCGGTGAGGTTCTGGTGATCGCATTGGTTTCGCTCCTGGCCCTGGATCCGCGCAAGGCCGGGCAATGGTGGGGCAAATTCCGTCGCTTCCAGTCGCGCCTGATGTCCTACAGGGAGGGATTGGAACGGGAGATCCGGGGGAACCTGGACGATCCTTTGGACGTCGCTTCCGACGAAACCGCGCAGTCCCGGCTTCGATCCTGGGCCCGCCAGCGCGTGGCGGCGATGGAGCCCCTTCCCGACGTCGAGGTGGGAGACCGCCTGCTGTCGAGGCTGCGCCAATGGGACCTATACCGGGATGCCGGGGATGTGGCCCTGTTCTGGTCCATCCGTCGCGAGATCCCCATGGACGTGGTGCTGGAGGGAGCGATCGCCGACGGGAAGCGGGTGTGGTTGCCGTGGTTGGATTCCGAACCCGGGATCATGGATCTTGCCAGGATCGAAGACCCCGGCACCGATCTGGTCCCAGGTCCCTGGGGAACCCGCGAGCCGGCTCCGGCGCGGCGCGGGGGGTGGTTTCCGGAAGGGGGCATCGTTCTGGTGCCCGGCGAAGTGTTCGATACCCATGGGGGGCGGATCGGGAAGGGAGCAGGGTATTACGACCGCTGGCTGGCCGCCAACCCGAGGACCGTCCGCGTTGGCGTGGCATGGGAAGCCCAGGTCCATCCCGGTCGGCTCCCCCAGAAGGAACACGACCAACCCATGGGGCATCTATTGACTCCGGAACGGTTTCTCCACCTGGGGTAGGGATTCTACCTTTGGCGCGATTCGATTCGAGTCGAGGACCGGGGGTCGACCTGGTCCGGTGGTGATTGTGCAACCTTTGGAGGATGAACATGCGTGACGCGACCCTGGCCCTGGAAGACGGGACGGTCTTTCGTGGGAAGGGCTTTGGTGCCCGCTCCGTTGCTGCCGGCGAGGTGGTGTTCAACACCGCGATGACCGGCTACCAGGAAGTCCTGACGGATCCTTCGTATTGTGGCCAGATCGTGACGATGACCTATCCGGAGGTGGGCAACTACGGCATCGCTCCGGAGGACATGGAATCCGGCAGGATCCAGGTTGAGGGATTCGTGGTCCGCAACCTTTCTCCGGTGGCCAGCTCCTGGCGCGGAGGGAGCCGTCGGCTGGAAGACTTCCTGGCCGACCATGGCGTGCCGGGAATCAGCGGTATCGACACTCGTCAGCTGGTCCGCATCCTGCGCACCAAGGGCGCCCAGCGCGGAGTGATCCTCGACGGCCTTCCTTCCGAAAAGGAAGCGGTGGATGCGGCGAGTGCGGTTCCCTCCATCGTGGGTATCGACATGGTCCAGCGGGTGACCTCCAAGGAAGCCTACGATTGGGCGGAGCCCGTGTTCCGGTTCGACGGCACGGCTTCCGTGCCAGGATCCGATGCACCCTTGGTGGTCGCCTACGATTTCGGAATCAAGCGCAATATCCTGCGACTTCTGGTGTCGCATGGATTCCGGGTCCATGTCGTCCCGGCCTCCACCCCCGCCTCGGAAGTGGAGGCGTTGGCTCCTGCCGGGGTTTTCCTTTCCAACGGCCCCGGCGATCCGGATGCCGTGCCGTACGCGATCGCCGCCGCTCGTGAATTGGCAGCCAAGTTCCCGCTGTTCGGGATCTGTCTGGGTCACCAGATCCTTGGGCTCGCCTTGGGTGCGCGCACTTACAAATTGAAATTCGGCCACCGCGGAGCCAATCATCCAGTCCAGGAGTTGCCTTCCCTCAAAGTGGAAGTCAGTTCCCAAAACCACGGGTTTGCCGTGGATGCCAAGAGCCTGCCTCCCGAACTGGAAGTTTCCCATTGGAATCTCAACGACAATACCGTGTCGGGAATGCGTCACAAGTCCCTTCCGGTGTTTTCGGTTCAATACCATCCGGAAGCATCTCCGGGTCCCCATGATTCCGACTACCTCTTCGCGCAGTTCGTGGAAGCGGTTCGCAATCGTCACGCGGTGCAGGCCAGAACTTGAATAACCGTTCCAACCACGGTCGCGACGACCATCGAAAGCAACCCAGGACCTTTTCGGATCGGCCAGACAACGGGGCCTCGGATCGCTCCGAGGATCGTTCTTCCCGCGGTGGTGGTGGGCGTGGCTTCCAGCCTCGCTCCAGCCAGGAGAGTTTCGGGGAAGGTCGCCGCGGTGGATTCGCCGATCGCTCCCATCAGCCGCGCGGTTTCCAGGGGCAGCCACCCCAGGACGCGGCGCGCGCCGGGCGCAGCGGCGGTTTCGGCTTCCGCGACCAGGCCTTCGCCGGCGGGGAGCGTCGATCCACCCCTCGCCCCGCCCGCCCGGAGCCCATGTTCGTCGAGCGTGAAAACGCCGCCGAGATCGTCTGCGGACAGCATGCGGTCCAGGCCCTCCTGGAAAGCGAGCCCCGCCGCATCCAGCGCCTGCTCCTGGAGCGGGGAGCCGGGGAGCCCAGGCTCTACGAGTTGCAGAAACTGGCGGAGCAGAACGGGATTCCCTACCAGCAATTGATGGGCAAGGAACTTTCCGCGCGAGCGCTGGGGCGGCGTCATCAAGGCGTGGTGGCGATATGCAACGTGCGCGAATTCACCGATTGGAGCGACCTTCGGCAAACGCTCGTCGGGAAACTGGAGTTCGGCGAAAAACCCCTGGTGGTGGTGGGGGCGGCCATCGAGGATCCGCGCAATCTGGGCGCTGTGGTCCGCACCTGCGTGGGAATGGGTGTGGATGCGCTCCTGCTGCCTCGCAAGGGGGGCTGTGGTCTGACGCCTATCGTGGAGGAAACCTCGGCTGGATCCCTGTCCCATCTGGCCGTGTCTCGCCCCAACGACCTGGAAAACGTCCTGGACGACCTTTCCGGCCTGGGATTCCTGGTGGTTGGATTGGATGCCAGGGGCGAGGAGATTCGCACGGTTTCCTTCCCAGGCCCTGTGGTGCTGGTGGCCGGAGGTGAAGATCGAGGCATTCCTCCCCATTTGCGGAGGCCTTGTGATCGTCTGATTCGATTGCCCATGCGCGATCATTTGCAGAGCTACAATGCTTCTGTCGCCGCCGCCATTGCATTGTACGAAATCACCCGCAATCGCATCTGATACAGACCGAGAGCCAATGCCGATCCTTTTTTCGGAAAGATCGGTATTGGTATTGACAATCTTCGTTCGTCCCAGTATTCTTCATTCTCAGATAGGGGAGCGTTTTCGCTTTGCCCTTTTCCGATAAAACCTGGCATGAATGCCTAAATCAGGAGAGAATACATGTCGTTGCAGGATCTTTCCACCGAAGAGCTCGTCAAGGAAATTCAGCGTCGCAAGAGCGCCGAAGTGGGCGAGCTCCGTCGCCAGATCGATGAGCACAAGAAGGCCATTCGTGATCTGGAAGAAAAGATCCGTTCCCGCGACGGCGAAGCCGCTCCCGCTCGTCGTGGTCGTGCAGCCTCCGCTGGCAGCCTTCCGGCCGGCGAGCGCGCCGAACGCGTCCTGACCGCCCTCGAAGGCGCGACCCTGACCATCACCGAAGTGGCCGCCAAGGTCGGCTTCGACGGATTGTCCCTCAAGAAGACCCTGGACGAATTGGTTGCCGAGCGCAAGATTGGCCGTACTGGCAAGGCTCGCGGCACCCGCTATTCCTTGGCGTAATTTTTTTTGGGGCCGTCCCTTGACGCAAGTCATCGGGCGGCCTATATTTTTTCTCCCAACGACGCGGGATTAGCTCAGTTGGTAGAGCGTCTCCTTGCCATGGAGAAGGTCGAGGGTTCGAGTCTCTTATCCCGCTCTCAAAGGCCCTTCCGAATCGAATTCGGGAGGGCCTTTTCGTTTTCTTTCCGTGCGATGGATCCCGGATTCGTTTGAGTTATTTTTCCCCACCATATGTCTGAACCGATTTCCAACGGAGGGGCGCAAGCCCTGACCGACCAAGAACTTGCCCGTCGTGAAAACCTTCGTAGGATTCGCGAGGTGGGAGTGGAGCCCTATCCCTACCGGTTCGAATTCAGCCATCGCGCGGCGGATCTGCGTTTTCTGGGCGAAGGCAAGGATAGCGCCCAACTCCGCATCCTGGGGACCTTCTCGTTGGCGGGGCGCGTGGTGGCGTACCGAGGTTCCGGAAAGACGGCGTTCCTGAACTTGCAGGACGACCACGAGCGGATCCAGGTCTACCTCCGCAAGGACGACGACGCCCAGGAGGCGGGACTGGTTCAGGGACAGGGCGAGGCCATCTGGCCGGTGGTCCGCAGCCTGGATCTGGGGGATTTCATCGGGGTGCGCGGGCTGCTCATGCGTACCAAGACCGGCGAGCTCACCCTGCAGGCCGTGGGGCCGGACGGGTTCGAACTGCTGTCCAAGTCCATCAAGCCACTGCCGTTCCCGAAGGTGGAGGAGACCAAGGACGAAACGGGCAAGGTGGTGGGGCGCAAGACCTTCCAATCCAGCCTGTTCACCGATGTGGAGGCCCGGTACCGTCAGCGCTACGCGGATCTGGCGGTCAATCCGGACGTCGCCAACGTGTTCCGTCTGCGCACGGCCATGATCCAGGAAGTGCGGTCCTATCTCCTGGAGCAGCAGTTCCTGGAAGTGGAGACTCCCACGCTGCAGGCCATCTACGGCGGCGCTTCCGCCCGGCCCTTCGTGACCCACCACAATGCGCTGGACATCCCCCTCTACCTGCGGATCTCCAACGAGCTCTACCTGAAGCGCCTGATCGCGGGTGGATTCGATCGCGTGTTCGAATTCGTGAAGGATTTCCGCAACGAAGGGATCGACCGGACCCACAATCCGGAATTCACCCAGGTGGAGTTCTACCAGGCGTACGCCGACTACAACGACATGATGGTCCATTTCCAGGCCATCTGGCAGCGCGCCGCCAAGACCGTGCTCAAGCTCAAGGCACGTCGATCGGCGCTGGCCCGCGGCATCGCTCCGGAAGCCTTGGAAAGGGAATGCCAGGCGATCCAGGCCGGAGACGTCCCCCTGGTCTACCAGGGACGGGAATTGACCACATTCTTCGGGCAGTGGGAGCGCCTTCCCGTGAAGACCGCCCTGCGCCGCAAGGGAGTGGACATCGACGCCCTCTCCGACGACGAACTCAAGGATCTGATCCGCGTCAACCATTGGGAGCTGGACGGGACCTTCTCCCGCGGCCGGGCCATGATGCTCGCCTTCGAGGAGCTGTGCGAGCCCGACCTGTGGGAGCCGGCCTTCGTGATGGACCATCCGCTGGAATCGACCCCCCTGTGCAAGGTGCACCGCGCCGATCCCACCCTGGTGGAGCGGTTCGAGCCGGCCATCGCCGGGATGGAGGTGGGCAACTCCTATTCCGAGCTCAACGATCCCATCGTGCAGCGTCGGCTCCTGGAAGAACAGGTGGAGCGCGGACGTGGCGGCGAGGACGAGACCCATCCGCTGGACGAGGACTTCCTGCGCGCGATGGAGTACGGCATGCCTCCCATGGGCGGCGTGGGGATCGGGATCGACCGCATGGCCATGATCCTGACCGACCAGTCGTCCATCCGCGACGTCCTGCTGTTCCCCTTGCAGCGCCCGGAATAGCGGATCTACAGGAGTGCGGCCAGGCTGCGGCGCAGCTTGGCCACGTTCCGCGCCTTCTCCTGCTGGCGGTGCTCGCGCTGGGTGCGCGTGAACCATTCCTGCTGGGAGATGAACAGGATCTGTCTGGTGAGCCACTCCAGCTCCTCGAAGCGTTTTCCCTGTTCCAGGAGTTCCTGCCGCAGCGCATCGGAGACGTCGAAGAAGTCCTCGCGTCCCAGGTTGTCCAGGTCGGCGTCGCAGAGGATCTGCTTGAGCAGATCCGAACCCGGGTCCTGCCTCCAGACGCCGTCGATCTCCTTGAGCTCCGTGGCCAGGATGAGGTTGATCACCCGGTTGATCTCCGCTGGACCGTAGCCGTATTCCGGCATGGCCTCGGCGGCCATCCGGGCTCCGATCTGCTCGTTGCCGTTGTAGGATTCGATGAATCCCATGTCGTGATAGAGGGCCGCCACCAGGAGCAGTTCCAGGTCGGAAGGGGCGATGTTCTCGCCCTTGGAAAGACGGTGCACCGCCGGGATGACGTCGGCGAGCGTGTGCTGCGGGCCGTGGTAGTGGAGGTTCCGGGGTAGATCCCCCAGAAGCCTGGCTTCGGCCGCCTGCCAGATCCGGTCCAGACGACTGGTCACGGTCGGCCCACCGGGAACGGTGGACGGTGGATCGCGGCGGATCCGACCTGGTGGAGGAAGGCGAGGCCCATTACCGGTCCATCATAGCTCTTGCGAAAGCTCCCGGCACTAGGGAAATCGCCCGAAGCCGCTTTGGGGGAGGTTGGACGGGGATTACCTTTCCCCTCCGATGTTCGAGCAACTCACGAGACGCCTGGAAGAGTCCATGAAGAAGCTGCGCGGCGAAGCGCGGCTAACCGAGGAAAACGTCGCCGATTCGCTCCGCGACGTCCGTCGCGCCCTGCTGGAAGCCGACGTGGAGCTCGATGTGGCCAAGGCCTTCGTGGCCAAGGTCAAGGAACGAGCCCTGGGCCAATCGGTGACCCTTTCGGTCACTCCGGGCGAGCACATGGTGAAAGTGCTCCACGACGCCCTGGTGGAGACCCTGGGGGGACAGGCTGGCGAGCCCAATTTCCCCGGAAATCCCACCCTGGTCATGATGGTGGGCCTGCAGGGGTCGGGAAAGACCACCTCCGCCGCCAAGCTCGCAAACCATCTCAAGGAACGACGCGCCAGGCGCCCCATGTTGGTGGCCTGCGACGTATACCGGCCCGCCGCCGTGGACCAACTCGTGGTCCTGGGCAAGAAGATCGGAGTGCCCGTCCATGCCGAGCCCGGCGAGACGGACGTGCTGGGCATCGCCAAGCGTGGGCGCCAGGCGGCTCGCGATGCGGCCTGCGATCTGGTGATCTTCGACACGGCCGGTCGTCTGCAGATCGACGAGATCCTGATGGACGAGCTGACCAAGCTCAAGAAGGAGCTTCAGCCGCAGGAGATCGTATTCGTCGCCGACGCCATGACGGGCCAGGAAGCCGTGCGCGTCGCCAAGACCTTCCACGAGAAGCTCGCCATCTCCGGTGCCATCCTCACCAAGACCGACGGCGATGCCCGTGGCGGCGCGGCGCTCTCCCTGCGCGAGGCCACGCAGGCGCGCTTGATGTATGTGGGCACCGGCGAAGGCATCGCCGCCTTCGAGGTGTTCGATCCCGAGCGCATGGCCGGACGCATCCTGGGCATGGGCGACGTGGTGGGGCTGGTGGAGCGGGCCCAGGAACGGCTGGACCAGTCCGAAGTGGAGCGTCTGGGAAAGCGCATGTTCAAGAACCAGTTCGACCTGGAGGACATGCTCGCCCAGATCCGCCAGGTGCGCAAGTTGGGGTCGGTGATGGACATCGTGGGCATGCTTCCCGGTGCGGGCAAGATCAAGGAAAAGGCCGGCGAGATCGACGAGAAGGCCATCGTCCGCGTGGAGGCGGTGATCTCCTCCATGACCCGCCAGGAACGGAAGAGTCCGAAGATCATCGACGGGAAACGTCGACAGCGCATCGCCAAGGGGTCGGGGACCGATCTCCAGCAGGTCAACCAGGTGCTCAAGCAGTACGACCAGATGAAGCAGATGATGCAGCAGTTCTCCAAGATGGGTGGCAAGATGAAGCAGATGCAGAAGCTCATGGGCGCCCGTGGCAAGGGCGGCGGCATGGGTGGCTTCCCGGGAATGCCGGGATTCTAGCCCTTTAGGGCTTTTCTTCAACTCGCGTTGGGCTTTTTGATTTGCAGGACTGCGTCCTGCACGGCGTTCCCGGGGCGGCACGAGGGCCGGTTCCACGGGGCGGCC